>OJCR01000939.1_pt1 | contig 11681 bp, 8 predicted proteins | sample 1591611 | NCBI WGS metagenome assembly OJCR01 (sample SAMN05416815, study PRJEB24817) | seawater metagenome | isolation source: Sea water | place: Canada:Atlantic | collected 2013-07
ACGAGATCAGCCTCGGTCTCGTGGGCTCGGAGATGTGTATAAGAGACAGGAAAGGTACTTCGTGGGAGGGCGGCTATCGTGTGCCGGCAATATTTCATTGGCCCGGGAAAATCAAACCAGGAATCATTCATGGAATGGCGGCGAACCTCGATCTGCACTCAACATTCATCAGACTTGCAGCAAACCAACAACCTGGCCCAATGCTTGCCTCGCAACAAGGATACATTTCACGCGATCTGACCGATACGCTGCTGAGGTCCAAACCGAGTCCACGCAAAAGGTGGTACTACAACAGTGGAGGCGCCATCGCTTTCCGGTCTGGCTCATTCAAAATACATCTCAGTACAAAAGATCGATCCTCCCATCCTGACACGCGTGCTCGCGAACCTCTGGTCCAGCATCAGAATCCGCTTTTGTTTGATTTGGAAAACGATGTCAGTGAATCGAATGATTTGTCAGATCGTGAGCCTGAAAAGGTTTTGCAGATGCAAAAAGAGATGCAAGCGTTCCTTGCTACCGAGTCCAAATGAGTCAGGCGACTCAGGTGTTGCTCCAATGGAGGCGTTTTTCTATGCCGTTCCACGGGTGCCCTTCGTCTGTGGTGTGGGTTGTCAGTGCAGCACCAGTTCCATCCAATCGGATGGATGTCCAACCGGTAGTTGATGTGTTTGGATCTGCGACGTAGGAAGTCGCTAAGGTGTTGATGATGTGGATGCCACGGTGTTTCGCAAATCCCCGGTCGTGGATGTGTCCGTGGATATACGCTTTGACATGCCGCCGTTTTGTCAGGACATCCCAAAGCTTTTGTGAGTCGATCAGCCCACCGGGAAAGTGCAACGGATCGCCACCAAGCCGTGGATTGTGGTGGGCCACAATGATAGCAGGCTTTTCTGCATGTTCGTCCAAAGTCTTTGCAAGCCAATTCATTTGTTGGCTGCCCACGGTACCTTGGGTAACCATCGTTTCTTTTAGTGAATCCAGTAAAAAGAAATTTGCATGCCGGGTTTTTACTACGGAGACATGCAATGATTTCAGCGGCGAATTCACTGTGCGCTGGTTTTTCAATACCTCGTAAAACATTTCGCGATTATCGTGATTGCCGAGAGTCAGGTGTGTTTCGATCTCTGCATCACGAAGCGGTTGGGCCAGACGCGAAAAATGCTCGTAGTCTCCCGGTTGCCCATCTTTCAGGGCTAGGTCCCCGTTGATCAGGACGCAGGCAGGTTTTGATGTTTGCTGGGTCAGTTTCTCGACAATCAATCGTAGATTGGACGGAACGGCTGAGTCAGGAGGATGTCTTTCGCCGATGTGAGTGTCGTTCAAAACCACGACAAGGTCATTGTTGATCTGTTTTGATTTCTGTTCACCCGATGGGTCGGCGTCAGCATTGTCGGCTGCGCGGCTAACGGACGAGCTGAGGCCAATTGCACCACCCGCAATTTTTAAGAAACGTCGTCGTTCTGGATTCGTTAGGTGAATGGGCATAGGGTTTCGTAGTGGCTTTGCGGTTGGATCAGAAAGTTAAATGTCAAAGCACAACTCGAGTTTAGTCCAACTTTCTGTTAGCGCGTCGCCACCAAGCCGGATCTGCTTTCTCGGCCATCTCAGACCCAAGTGGGTTCCCAATTCTTGCGGTAACGCTTGGTGATCCATTTTTGTGCGTCAGAGTGATTGGTGATTTTGAGTTCTTCTGCGTTCCATTTCAGTTCCTCGCCCGGGTACCGGATGCCGATCGTTCCCAGCAGTACCGTCTCAGTCAGCGGGCCGGCGTAAGCGAAGTGTGAGGTCGTCTTTCCTTTTCCTACGCAAGCATCAGCCCATTGGGTGTAATGATCTACACCTTCGATGACCGGCAGTTGGTCGGCCGGAAATGTTTCCTCTGGAAAGAGTTTGGGCATCGCAACGTGCGGGATGACAAGCGTACCTTTCTCGCCGATGAGGACTGATCCGGCGCCCGGTAATTTGTAATCGGAGGGCACATCACTGAGGATTTCTCGTGGCGGTGTTGCGCCAGCTGCGTCATACCAGGTGACGGGTAGGGTTGGGCCTGCAGTGTATTCGGTGCCGGGGAATTCATAATGCACGGTAGACCGATCCGTCCATGATTCTGGATACAGTTTAGGCGCTTGCACTGTAAGTTTCGTAGGAGAGGTGAGCTTAAGCGATTTGAATACCGGGTCCAGAATGTGGCACCCAAAGTCTCCGAGTTGCCCTGTCCCATAGGCTTGCCACCCTCTCCAGTTGAATGGATGGTACATGCCAATCTTGTAAGGTCTGTCTGCTGCGACACCTTGCCAAAGATCCCAGCGTACGTTTGCCGGAACAGTGTCACTTCCAGGTGGGCGTGGGATGTGTCTCGGCCAACGGGGAGTGCCGCCTTGCCACGAGTGAACCTCTTTGACTTTCCCGATCAACCCAGCGTGGACCATGTGAACAGCAGTCCGATAGGCCGAGTGTGACTGGATCTGATTGCACATCTGAGTCACAACGCCGAATTTTTCTGCCGCCAATTGCATCTGCCGTGCTTCATGGACTGTGTGTGTCAGTGGTTTTTGGCAGAACACATGCTTGCCAGCCTGCATGGCGGCCAACGATATAGGAGCATGCATGAAATCGGGTGTTGAAACGATGATCCCCTCAAAGTTTCCGGCGTCCCCCAGCAGTTTGCGCCAGTCCTCATATTGATGCGCGGATGAGTATTTTGTTGCTGCTTGGCCAAGGTGTTTTTCTGAACTATCGATGTCACAGATGGCAACAACGTCGACATCTGGACTCGCTGCTACCCCATTCAAGTCGCTCCAGCCTTTTCCGCCGACGCCAACAGCTGCGATACCCAAGCGACGATTAGCACCGTATACCCTCGAGTACTCAAGGGCATTAAGGCTGATAGCGCTGCCACCAAGTGTGGCGGATTTCAAAAATGAGCGACGGCAGGATTGACTCGGCATCTTTTCTTCCCGGTTCGAGGCTGGTGGAGCGTGTGTGGTTCGCAAAAAAATGAGCGAATTCGGCAAATCAAGCGATTACGTGGCTTGGCAATTACATGGCCAGGTGGGGTTTGCACATTGCGATGGCGAAGCGGCCCATGTTTCTCAGCCATCATTGTAATGCAAGGTGCATCACGCAGGGCTTTGCCTTCGCAAACTTGTTTGGCATATCTCAGAAGCTGGTGGTGCGATAAATGCGGGCAGGAGGCATGCCTCGGGAAATCTGTTGCTGCCCATTCACTGTGGCACCTTCACACTCTCGTGATGTATCTTGCGAGTGAATTGTTTGGGGCATTATTGAGGCGTCGAGAATTCTGGCAGTTGGTCTACCATTCCCGCATCGGTACGTCGCAATTCAGCGAGTGTTGCGGCACGCATGGCCCTTAGCTTTTCAAGATGTGCTGGATCCAGAGCCAAGTTAGTCAATTCTTCCGGATCAGTTTCCAGATTGTAAAGTTCTTCGACTTCGCCCTCCACGAGCGTCCGAATGTACTTGTGGCGGCCATCAAGCAGCGAAATCCACCAAGGCACTTTGGCTGTCTTGTATAGCACATCGGGGTCGGTCGGAATGACGTCTGTGTCGCTTCCATATTTCTCGCCAGTGAGTGCTGTCAGGACAGGGTGTGGCCAATCAACGGTCGGGTTTTTCAACAGCGGCGTCAAGTCGTGGCCGTGCATCTTCCATGGCAGAGAAAGGTCGGCAAATGCAAAGAAAGTGGGCGGCAGATCGGTCCCACCCACGGGACGAGAGCAGACTTTACCTTGCGGGATGCGGCCGGGAAAACTCATGATCAGTGGGCCGCGAATGTTGGCATCGTAGGGAGCGATCTTTTGTTGAAACCCATTCTGGCCCCATGCAATCCCTTGGTCAGCGGCAAATACAATCAGCGTGTTCTTCGCTTGCCCAGAGTCTTCCAATGCTTTTCGAAGTTGACCTACCGCATCATCGATCGCAAGTACTCCCTGGTGATACTGTCGGACCCAGTTTTGCAGGGTGTTCCCATGGAGTGGTGCATTCACGACCGTTCTCTGTTTAACACCAGATTCGAGTTCGGCTTGCCCGTTCTTGTTAGGAACCCAACGATTTCTGTTGCGAACGTATTCGGGTTTCCCGAGGCGTGATTCACCGGGGTAAATGTTGGTAGGTTCCGGGACGGTCGCATTCGGGTAAGCCGTTTGGTGACGTTCCGCAGGTGTGAAGGGACCGTGGACAGCACCGAAGCACAGCCAGAGGTACCAAGGCTGATCGTTTTGGCGATGTTTTCCACGAATGAAGTCTTCAGCCCGGTCCGTGTACCAGTCGGTTGTGTATCCGGACATGCGTTTCACTACCCCATCGATTTCGACAATCTGATCGTCGTAGTAGTGGCCCGCATTCTTCGGGTACTTGGGCCGACTCCAGACAATCTGGTGATCCCAGTCGCGACCGTATCCACTGTCGATACCGGTGTGCCATTTTCCAATCTGTGCGGTTGAATATCCATTTTCGCGAAATACTCGTGGCCAAAACGGGCACTTTTCAGGATCATAAACGCTGCCAGGGTATTCACCTTGCATGCGCATCGACTCAACACCGTATTGATGATGCCCCGTCAGCATGGTTGCCCGTGATGGCATGCACCATGTGCCGACGTAGGTGTGTGTGAATCGTACACCCTGTGCGGCCAACGCATCGATGTTGGGTGTTTTGACCCAGGGATAGGCCTCGGGGTAACAACTGACAGTGCGATACGATTGGTCATCGGTAAAGATGAACAGAATGTTGGGACGTTCCGCTGCTGACACGAGTTGGCATGTGTACAGAATCAGAAAAACGAAAATGCTGGTGCGTGCCATGATGGGTTGTTTATTTGGAAGGTGCTGCAAGAGGCTGCCGCTGTTGTCTGCTGAGTCCTGTCGAATGGCTGAAGTACGCGACTCAAAACGTAGGCATCAATGATCCTTCATTAAGCAAGGACTTCCGTGATGTCGCTGGTGCTGTCGCTGAAGCTTGTGGTGGGAGATGCCAGTTGGTTCGCGATCGTTAGGAACAGGTTCGACAAGGGAATGTTATCTTCGTAGTGAAGATGTGATCCGTGTTGGAACCCCATGTTCTTGCCTCCGCTGAGGATGATGGGATAGTTGGTCGCTTGGTGGGTCTTGCTTGTAGCACAACCATAGAAGCAGAGCGTGTTGTCCAACAGTGTTCCGTCGTCTTCCTGAATGGAGTCTAGCTTTTTAATGAAGTTGGAATGCATTTCGTTCAGGAAAGTGATGTACTTGGCCACATCCGAGTAGTTTTTCTTTTCATGAGACAGTTTGTGTGATGAGTGAGCCAACCCGATCGCGGACGGGAATCTGTCGGTCTGTCCTGCTTCTTCGCAAGCGGTTTGAAATGTTGCGACTCGAGTCGAATCTGTCTGAAATGCAAGTGCCATCAGGTCGTACATAACCGTCAGGTACTCTTGAGGGCTGGTTAGGTTTGCATCAAGTGCCATTCCGTCGCGGTTAATATCCGGCTTGGGCGTATTCTGCCAGCGTTTGGATCGTTCGGTCATCCGTTCAACTTCTCGGACCGAACTGAGGTACTCATCCATTTTTCTTCGGTCATTAGCGCCAAGACGCTGGTTCAGGTCCTGAGCCTCATTGAGCACTTCATCGATGATACTGCCACGGCTCGCCAAAGCGTTTTCCTCGGATTGGGTAACCTCACCGAACATGCGGCGAAAAATTTCGGCTGGCTTGTTTTGTGCGGGAATGGGACGACCGCTTCGATCAAATGACAAAGTTGAGGAACGATAAGGACGATTGACACCACCCATGGATGACATCACCAGCGATTGAAAGCGAGTGTCTCTTCCAAGTTGCTGAGCCAAGTGTTGATCAATTGAAACGGACTGCTTGTCGTAGGTCTTAAGGATATTTGCCCCCGTCAAGAAGTAGTCTGCGCCTTTGTGAGCGGAGGTGCGCCGCATGGATGGATGCGAAAGGCCTGACAGAAATGTAATTTTGTCTCGCAGCGGCATGATGCTTTGATGCATCTGAGGAGGGACATAATCTTTCCCTTCACCCAAGGGGAACCAGCCATGTTCCATTCGATCAGAGGCATCATTCGATGGCATCGGGACACCATACGCAAAGTAACCAGCGAAGAACCGCTGCTTGGGACGCTCGGTCCTATCTTGCGCCATCCCTTCCAGCCATGGCAGACTCAGGCAGACGCCAGTGGATTTTAATGCCATTCGTCGGTTGAGATGCCAGGATTTGCGTTTCACGATGCGTTCGCTTGGGTTACTTGTTCTAAATCTGTGTGCTAGTGATTCGGTGAAGTGATTGAGTTGACTTCACTTGGTGGAAAAGGTTTCAGACAAAACGATCTGTTCAATCAGTGTCTGAAACTTGTCCCCATCATTTTGTAGTGCTTCGCATATGGAATCGACGACTGGGCGGTCGGCAAACTCAAGGTAACGCCCAAGACTATAGGACATCACTTTGCGGACCACTGCGCGGCGGAATTGCGATAGCTTTTTGGTCAATAAGTGGTGTTTGAGGTCATCCAGGTTTTGGATGTTTGTACCATTGCTGAGCCGCGTTGAGGGGTCAATGTTGACATTTTGGTGGGGTCTGAGGACCAACGCGTCCTTGGAGCCTTCCCGCCATTGCCCCAATGCATTGTAATTTTCGAAAGCAACGCCCCACGGATCAATCTTACGATGGCAATCGCGACAGCTTGCGTTGTCAGCGTGTGCAACCAGTTTTTCCTTAAGCGAAAGAGAAGTTTCATCTTTGGTTGGCGGGTCTGGAAGATCTGGCACATTGGGTGGCGGTGGAGGTGGGGGATCATCCAGCATTCGTTCCAGAACCCATACGCCGCGTTTGATTGGATGCGTTTCAGCACCCGTGGAATTGCCGAATAGCATGCTTGCCTGAGTCAGCAGGCCGCCGCGGTGTTGATCCTTACCTAAAGGGGTGACCTGAAATCCACCACTGATCTCTGGAATTCGGTAGTGCCGCGCCAACGTTGGATTTAGGACTGCGAAATCTGAGTCGATGAAGTTTTGAATCGAAAGGTTTTTAGCTAAAATATGATCCAGAAATCGGATTGTTTCGTCTTCGAAAAGATCCTTGGTTCGCTCGTCAAACTTAAAGAACTCAGGATTCACCGCAAGACGGCGAATGCCTGCCAAGTCAAGCCACTGACCCGCGAAGTTCTTGGAGAATGCTTTGGCTTTGGAATCTGCCAGCATCCGGCGGGTTTGGCTCCGTAAGATCTTTGGTTGATGCAGCTTTTGCTGCTTTGCCAAATCAAACAGAGTTTCATCAGGCATCGAACTCCACAGAAAGTACGACAGACGCGAGGCTAATTCGTAGTCGTCGATTGGACGCTTTTCAAGTTCGGTGTCTTCGTTGACTGGAGTTGCTGCAGGTTCACTGAGCATCAGAAAGTTGGGCGAACAGAGAATCGCTGTCAGTGTCGAAACAATCGCGTGTTCAAAAGAAGGTTCGCCCTCTCTGAGACGCTGGAATAATGCCACTTTTCGTTCTAGCTCTGTTCCAGATACGGGGCGTCGATATGCCCGTCTCATGAAGTTTGCAATGACTGCCTTTGCATAAGCAATTTCGTTGGATTGGTTGTTGGTTTCGAATAGGATTGCTTGGCGTTGTGACGATGGCCACGTCTCGAAGTGATTGCAGGTGATTTCAACCCAATCAATATTCAGCTTGGGTAATTCCTCGTAGCCAAGCTGGCTGGTGCCTCGGCGGTAGTCATTGAAAATGCGAAAGTAGGAAGGACGACCGGGCTTGTTGGATTGGAATGGAAAGTTCGCACCTTGGACTTCAAATTCATAAGTTTCCATTTCTGTTGAGCGAACTTCAATGTTTGCCCCTTCTTTTTGGTCGGAGACGTTCGCACCACGGAAGGATCCCAGTTCAAAAGAAAGTCGCGGGAACGACTTGTTGCCACCCGGAATGGCTGCGCATCGGATTCGGATCTGGATGGGGGCATCGTGAGGCACCTCGTACATTTCAATTCGGAATTCAGGTTGCCATCCAGAACGCCCTGCCCCTTGGGATCCACCTATCTTTCTTTCTTCAGCAAAAATATTTCCGACCCGGTCGGAGGGGCGATTCCCTGCAAGAATGATGCCATCGCTTGACTGGGAACCATGCTCGAGACGAAAGATTCCTGGTTTCGCGTTGTTGCCCGGAGAGAAATTAGCTCCCTTTTTGAAGGTGAATCCAATTACCTTGCTTTTGTTCTTTTTCGGCTTGGTCCTTCCCTCCTTGTTATCCGATCCGTTTGCAGTGACTGGCTGGAATGAGTTTTCAGGTTCCACCCGAACAAAGTAAGGTTTCGGTTGCTGCTCAGGAACGAGGATGATTCTTTCTAAAGCTGATCGCGCGATTCGTTCGAAGTACTCGATGTGAAGTGCCGAAGTTCCAAGTACTCCGCTGTTGTTCTTGAATCCTTCCTTGGCGACGCCCTCGGGTGGCAGGTCGATCGCGTATCGCAGGTCAAGATTCAGCAGGTCCCTTAGTGTGTTGTTGTATTCGTAGGCTGTCATGCGGCGAAGAACATTCTTGCCGCCGGTTGAGCGTTTCGCTTCCATCGCTTGACGAAGTTCCGCCGTCAAAGCATCGACCATGGATTGACGCTCTTCATTCGAAGGCTGTTCTACCTCTTGCGGAGGCATCTCACTAACGTTGGTCAGATCAAGCACTTCCTGCCACATGTCTGTATCGCTGCCGTTGATCATGTCAGGGTCGAGCTGATCCAGTCTCAGGTCAGCTTTCTGTTGCGTGGGACCGTGGCATTGAAAACAATATTTCGCCAGATACGGACGAATCAAAGTCTGGTAAGAGTCCGTCTCCGATTCGGCATAAGTGTTGGAGATGAACGGGGACGTTAGCGTTATCGCGATCGCGATAATGGTGAACACGATTCGGTTGACAGCATGCTTTCTTGCCACCAACGGCAGGCAATGCAAGTTGTGACCGTTCGTAGGTATTCTGATGGATCTGTTGTTCAAGAGATTCAGGATTTCGTTTGTGTGTGTTGGGAAGCTAGAGGTGTGTTCGTGCCGGCACTGTGTTGATTACTAGGATGTCTCTGCTCAGACGATTATTTCAGGCTTGCCCTTCATGTTTGCAAATGCTGCTGCGACGCGGTGGATGCCGGTGTTTGATTCGGCTGCGCGGCCTGAACTACTGCTACAACTCAGCGTTTGGCTGTACAGAACGTTTGGCTGTACAGAACGATGTGACAGTGGAGTCGTTGGGGGGCGGGTGGGTAGGCGGACATCGATCTGGTGCCCAAAGTATAGCCGGGATTAGATGAAACCACCAGTTTTTGGTCAGATCTTCGGTGGTTAATATCACGGCACAGTTGATATCAGAATTCCGTTTGCCAGCTTTTAAACTCGTGAATCAAATCCGCCAATTTTTCCGGGTTTGCAGCCGATTGATCGTCGGTTTCTGATGGATCCCCTTTCAGCTCAAACAGCTGCCATGGTTCGTCAGGTTTTGTTCGGACGATCTTCCAGTCCCCCAAACGTAAGGCGGCGTGCTTGCGGAATTCGAAATAGAAGGCTTGGTGTTTGCTTGGGGCCCTGCCTGACAAGACTGGAAGAGCATCTTTCCCGTCGAGTCTTATCCTCGGCGGTTGTGCATCTGTCAGGTTTGCATAGGTGATCATCAGATCAGGGGACCACAACGGCTGGTCGACGATTGAACCCGCCGCGATCACTCCTGGAAAGCTGGCGATGGCAGCGACACGTAAGCCACCTTCCCAGCAGGTGACGCCTCCACCACGCAATGGTTCATTGGACCCCATGTCGATTCCCTCGCGGTTCAATCTGAAAGCTCCGTTATCAGAAAAACAGAAAATGAATGTGTTATCCGTCGCGCCCTGTTCGTCAAGGCAGTCTAGTACTCGTCCAATCGCATCATCCAGCGCGGTCACCGTCGCCATGTAGCGTCGCTTGGGATCCGCTTCTTTCTCGGACATGCCATACCTTGCGAATGCTGCGGGTGGCGCTTGCCATTCATTGGCTTGTTTCGGCAGTTTGTTTTTTCGGTTGGGGGAATGAGGCGCATTGAAAGGCAGGTAACAGAACCATGGTTGTTTCGTTTGGTGCCGAGTGATGAAATCGATCGCGGCATCAGCAAACAGGTCCGACGAGTAAGTTCCGGTGGCATGATGCTCAGTGAAAGGCTGCCCGACTGTCCCACGATAAACGTCATGTTTACCGTTGTAGACATGGCGGTAGTAATCGATGTTGCCAGACGCGTTGCCGAGAAACTCATCAAATCCACGTTCCGTGGGGCGCGATCCTTTGGCAAATCCGATGTTCCATTTGCCGAAGCAGCCCGTGCGGTATCCCGCAGACTTCAACATCTGAGGGATCAGGATTTCCGTGGGGTTTAAACCAACCCCATAGTTTCCCTCCAGGCCCGGAAGTTGGTTGTTCAGTCCGTGTCTTTGGGCAATGCGTCCCGTGAGCAGGCAGGCACGCGACACGGTGCAAGTGGGTGATGCTGTATAGAACTGAGTCAGGCGAACGCCGCGACTCGCGAGCTTGGCAAGATTGGGCGTGCTGATCTTTGAGCGTGGATTGTATATCTGCAGATCCCCGTACCCAAGATTATCAACCGTCATTAGTAGAATGTTGGGGCGTTTTGAGTCGCGTTCGTTTGCGATTAGGAATGCCGCCGGATAGGCACAGAGAAGAAGCAAAATAATCATGCGACTTCCGGGGTTTGCCGTATTCGTCACTGTTGCTGTGGGCTCGTGTTTCATTTGGATTCGGCTCGGCAGATGAAGTGAGCAGTGCCCACGTCCCTTGATTTGTGGCCTCTCGTTGAGTTATCCAACAGTTTGCGGCAATGCATTTTGTTGGTCATTGTAGGAGCCACATATTCTAACGCCTTGAAGCTGCGGAACTGAGTTCTTGCGGGGGGGGTAGCAAGTGTGGTCGCGGAGCCTAGTCGTGGGGGGCGGTTTGACGCATTCTGTTCGCGTAGGTCTTCATCTTTCGGTTTTTTTTCAGAAAAGCGATATACTCTGCGGCTTATCTAGGTTGGGCTTTTTTCTGCTCCATCGCACGTTATTGAGTTTCCGTTGTTATCAAGACGATTGACCCATGAAGTTACGAACAAAAAACACCAGGTCTCGCCGACTCCGAATGAAAAGCGTCCTGCGCTCGGGTAGGCGACGCAAGAGGGTCGGTTTGGAAAGGCTTGAGCCTCGTCTTTTGCTTGCGGTCTGCGCTGACGGAACAGATCCCCAACCAGGGAACTACATTCAAAGCGATCTCGATGCCCCCTATGTGGTGGACGCACCACTTTGTTTTCAGGGTGAGATTTCGCTCGCTTCGGATGGATCGATCACGGTCAATGCCGAAATCTTTAGTGCGACAGGAGACGTGAACATCGACTCGGATGATTCTGTCACTGTCAACGCGGAGGTGACTGCTGAGACCGGCGACATCGACGTAACGGGACACAAAACCGTCGAAGTGTACGCCGACATGATTAGCGATGGAGGGGCAGTCACGATTGAGGCGGTTCACAAGCGATTGAATTTTGGAATCAGCGCGTTGGACCAATTACAGGATTTGTTGACGCTGGGTTCTGGGCAATTGGAAGTCACGATTGGCAGTGAGTCCGAAGACTGTCTCTTATACACATCTCCGAGCCCACGAGACCGAGGCT
>OJCR01000946.1_pt1 | contig 11639 bp, 6 predicted proteins | sample 1591611 | NCBI WGS metagenome assembly OJCR01 (sample SAMN05416815, study PRJEB24817) | seawater metagenome | isolation source: Sea water | place: Canada:Atlantic | collected 2013-07
TGAAAGATATCTATAAACAAATGGGAGTCGAAACTACTTTTGAAGGCTCTAAAATCGTTTTAGAAAAAACAAACAATAAGCTGCCTGTATTGATCGATACCGACTTAGCAAATGCTCCAGATATTGCTCAAACAATCGTAGTAACTTGTTTAGGGCTTCAAATTCAATGCCGCCTTACGGGCTTACACACCCTAAAAATAAAAGAGACTGATCGTTTAGAGGCGCTTAAAAGTGAGATTTATAAATTTGGCACGGACCTTAATATAACAAGTGATAGCTTGTTTCTTTTAGACCCAAAGCCATTAGTTTCCGGCTGTACTGTAGAAACGTTTAACGATCATCGCATGGCTATGGCGTTTGCGCCTCTCGTACTTTTAACTTCTTTTTCTATAAAAGAAGCTGAGGTTGTTTCTAAATCCTTCCCTGGTTTTTGGGAAAATTTATTAGAATTAGGTCTCAATGTCTTCGAGTCTTAAAAATAATGGTTCAAATACTTGACAACCCCTATTTTGAGGTTGTATATTCGCTACTTGAAAATATAAAAACCAAGCATGAAATTATCGCATTTTAACTTTGAATTACCAGACGAATTATTAGCAGAATACCCTTCTGAACACAGAGATGAGTCACGTCTTATGGTCTTGAATCGTGAAAAACAAACCATTGAGCATAAACAGTTTAAGGACTTGATTGATTACTTCAACGAGGATGATGTAATGATTCTGAACGACACTAAAGTGTTTCCAGCTCGCTTGTTTGGTAATAAAGAAAAAACAGGTGCGCGAATAGAGGTATTTCTTCTTAGAGAATTAAATGCGGAGCAACGTTTATGGGATGTATTAGTAGACCCTGCTCGTAAGATTAGAATAGGTAATAAACTCTATTTTGGTGAGGATGAAATGTTGGTCGCTGAGGTGATTGACAATACAACATCAAGAGGACGTACACTACGTTTTTTATATGATGGATCCTATGAGGAGTTCAGGAAAAAACTAACTCAGCTTGGTCAAACACCGTTGCCAAAATACATCAATCGTGAGGTTGAGCCTGAGGATGAGGAACGTTATCAAACAATTTATGCTAAAAATGAAGGGGCTGTCGCAGCTCCAACAGCTGGACTGCATTTTTCAAAACACTTATTAAAACGCCTAGAGATAAAAGGAATTAACTTCGCTGAGGTCACACTACATGTTGGCTTAGGGACGTTTAATCCAGTAGAAGTTGAAGATTTATCTAAACATAAAATGGATAGTGAGGAAATCATTATACCAATACAAACAGCAGACAAAATAAATATAGCACTTAAAGAAAAACGTAGAATCTGTGCAGTAGGAACAACCTCCATGCGTGCAGTTGAGAGCTCGGTATCTTCTAAAGGAAATCTGAATGATTATTCAGGATGGACAAATAAATTTATTTTTCCACCATATGAATTCTCAATAGCAAACTGTATGATTACTAATTTTCATACGCCAAAATCAACACTTTTAATGATGACTGCTGCATTTGGCGGACATGATTTTGTAAAAAAGGCTTATGAAGAAGCAGTTAAGGAAAAATACAAATTTTATAGTTATGGTGATGCCATGCTGATCATCTAAAACCAATTTAAAAGCCTCCATGTTGAGGCTTTTTTTTAATGTCTAATAGTTTTAATTAAGATGAATACCATCAAAAAAGATATTCGTGCCTTATCAAAAGAGGAGTTAAGAGAGTTCTTTACTTCTAATGGGGATCAAGCTTTTAGAGGTACCCAAGTTTATGAGTGGCTCTGGCAAAAAGGGGCCCATCATTTTGATGATATGACAAATTTGTCAAAAGAAACCCGACAGATGATGGATGCTAATTTTAGCATTAATCACATCAAAGTGGATTCAATGCAAAGAAGCACAGATGGGACCATAAAAAATGGAATCCGACTTCATGATGGAATGATTGTAGAATCAGTTTTAATTCCAACAGCTAAGCGATCCACTGCCTGTGTATCATCTCAAGTTGGATGTAGTCTTGATTGTAAGTTTTGTGCGACCTCGCGTTTAAAACGCATGCGCAATCTTAACCCTGATGAAATTTATGATCAAGTAGTAGCCATTGATAAACAAAGTAAACTATACTACAATCGCCCTTTATCCAACATTGTTTTTATGGGAATGGGAGAGCCTTTAATGAATTACAATAACGTACTTAAGGCGATTGAAAAGATTACGTCTAAAGAGGGCTTAGGGATGTCGCCAAAGCGGATTGTTGTGTCTACGTCTGGAGTTCCAAAGATGATTAAAAAAATGGCTGATGATGCGGTTAAATTTAATTTAGCAGTGTCTTTGCATTCGGCGATTGACAGCGTTCGTACTTCCATAATGCCATTCAATGAAACATTTCCATTGAAAGATTTACGTGAGGCTCTAAAACACTGGTATGCTGCAACAAGTCGTATTATTACATATGAGTACGTCGTTTGGGAAGGAATCAATGACACTAAAATAGATATTGAAGCATTAATTGACTTTTGTAAATTTGCGCCTAGCAAGGTTAACCTTATTGAATATAACCCTATTGATGATGGGGTGTTTCAACAAGCGAGCAACGCTGCTATCGACTTATATGTTTCTATGCTGGAAGCGAAAAACATTACTGTTACAGTTCGCAGATCTCGTGGTAAAGATATTGATGCTGCCTGCGGTCAATTAGCCAATAAGGATCAAGCCTAAAACTTATTTAGTGTAAATTTAAGGAGCTGGGTTGGGTATGCTGGCGTGAATTGCATTGATTCGGTCCAGTGTTTCTTTTGAAAGCTGGATGTTTATGCTGTCAATGTTTTCTTTCAACTGCTCTAAATTAGTTGCTCCAATAATATTACTAGTGACAAATGGTCTTTGGTTGACAAATGCCAACGCTAAAGTGGTTAGACTCATTCCTAAATCTTTTGCTAACAGAAGGTATTGCTTAGTCGCTTCGCTTGACTGTTCGCTGCTATAGCGTGCAAATCGCGGAAACAAATTTAGACGTGCATTGTCTGCGGCGGTCCCTTCAATATACTTTCCTGTAAGGACTCCAAATGCTAAGGGAGAATATGCCAAAAGTCCTATGTTCTCACGCATAGAAACTTCTGCCATATCGCCTTCAAAAACCCTGTTTAACATTGAATATGCATTTTGTGTGGTGCTGATAGGAGTAAAATTATGATTCCGAACTTCTTCAGCAAAGCGCATTGTTCCCCATGCTTTTTCATTAGAAATTCCAACGGCTCGAATTTTACCGGCCTCTACAAAGCTGTGCAAGGTGTGCAATACCTCATTAAAATTATCTACCCAGCGATCGTTTGGATTTGGTTTAAAATCTCGAACTCCAAACGTATTCGTTTGACGCTCGGGCCAATGTAATTGATACAAATCAATATAATCTGTTTGTAAGCGCTTGAGTTCTAAATCTAGGGCTTCTTTTATAGAGTGTGGAGAAAACCCAGTGGTCCTAATGTGTGCTGTGTAATCGCCAGGCCCTGCAATTTTACTGGCAATAATTACTTGATCTCTAGTCTTGTTTTTTTTGAGCCAACTGCCAATATATTTACTTGTTAGCCCTTGGGTTTCTGCTGTTGCCGGAACTGGATATAGCTCTGCAGTATCTATAAAGTTAACTCCTCGGTCCAATGCAAAATCCATTTGTTGATGCCCTTCACCCTCGGTATTTTGATTACCCCAGGTCATGGTGCCTAAGCAAATTTCACTTATTTTAATATCAGTACTTGGTAGTTTGGTGTATTTCATTAATCGTTATTTAAAAGCTTAGATATTTCATCTAATTTTGGAGTAAGAATAACTTCAATTCGTCTGTTTTTTGCTTTTCCTTCCGTATCGTCGTTAGAGGCGATAGGCGCATATTCTCCACGTCCAGCCGCCGTTAAGCTTTCAGGGTTTATACTTGCGTTTTCACTCAGTATTTGAACAATTGCGGTTGCGCGTTTAGTAGATAAATCCCAGTTGTTGGCAATTTGTCCACCACTTGAAAAAGGGTCATTATCTGTATGACCTTCAATGAGTACTGCAATTTCTGGATTATCTGCTAAAACAGAGCCTAGCTGTTCGATTGCGATACGTCCTTTAGATCCAATGGCCCAACTACCAGATTTAAAAAGTAATTTATTTTCCATGGACACATAAACCTTCCCATTCCGCTGTTCAACAGTTAATCCCTTGCCTTCAAACGCAGTTAAGGCACTTGAAATGGCATTTTTTAAATCACGCATAGCTTGGTCTTTGGAAGTAATCAGTAACTCTAATTCTGCAATTCGTTGAGAACGTTCTTGCATGTCAGCTTCTAGCTTTAAAAGACGGTCATTTTCCGCAGCCAAGGCGAGTTCTTTAGCTTCTAACTGTGCTAGAAGCTCTCTGTTTTTCTGAATATTATCAGCGATTTCCTTGGAGCTATTTTGTTCCAATGCTGAGTAGGATTCATTTAAGGCTTCGTATTTTTTATGAAGCGCTGTCAGTTCTTGTTGCAGTGCATTTCGATCTGTTATTAAAGAGTCATACTTTTTTTGTAACTGATCTAGTTGATTTTGCAAGGAATTTCTTTCGTTTATAACGGCTTCGTTTTGTGTACTTAAAGAATCATAATCGTTTTTTAGAGAGGTGTATTTTCCGTCTAATTCTTTATAAATCTTTGAAGATACGCATGAACTAGATACAGAAATAATGAGTGATAAAACTAGAATTTTTTTAAACATTGTATGTAATTTTTAATATTAATTTATTTTAATTCAACTAAAACCGGGCAATGGTCACTATGGACCGCTTCCGATAAAATAACGGCTCTTTTCAACTTTTCTTGTAAAGATTGAGTAACTAATGTGTAATCCAATCGCCACCCTTTATTATTCGTACGAGAGTTCGCACGATAACTCCACCAGCTATAGTTGTGAGCTTCTGAATTAAATTCACGAAAGGCATCCACAAACCCGTTCTCTAAAAACTGACTCATCCAAGCCCTTTCTTCAGGTAAAAATCCAGATATATTCTTGTTCCTAACAGGGTCATGAATATCAATGGCTTCGTGACAGATGTTGTAATCTCCGCAAATAATAAGGTTTGGAACTTCTTTTTTCAGTGTGTTTATGTAGTCTTGAAATAAATCCATGTATTCAAGCTTGTGTTCTAGCCTTGCTAAGTTGGTTCCAGAAGGTAAATATAGACTCATAACTGAGACTCCATCAAAATCAACACGAATATTGCGACCTTCAAAATCCATAGATTCAATTCCAGTTCCATAGACAACGTTAGTTGGTTCTTTTTTTGATAAAATAGCAACGCCGCTATAGCCTTTTTTTTGAGCACTGAACCAATAACTGTAATGGTATCCAGCATTTTCAAAAACACTTAAATCCAGTTGATCTTCCTGTGCTTTTATTTCTTGTAAACAGATCACGTCTGGATTGGCACTTTTCAGCCAATCAATAAACCCTTTTTTAAGCGCAGCTCTAATTCCGTTAACGTTGTAAGAAATAATTTTCATCTATTGGATCATTAATTTTAGCTAAAATAATTAATAGAGTACTTTTACCCTAAATATTTAGTCTTGTTTTAACGAAAAATATCAACAAAATATTTTTGATTTTTTTCAGTTTAAGAGTTATAATGAAGTACTTTTTTATCATTTTATTTCTTTTCTCAATCAGCCGGAGCTCATCTCAAGAGTCGTCTTCACTGTACAGACTCAAAACAGTGACGGTTACTGACAACATTCAGCTTGACTCTGTGAGTATTAATCCTTCCTCCTTTTTTATCACCAATTTAAAAAACGAGCGTATTCCAGCTGCATTATACTCTGTAGATTTCCAAAAAGCCACTTTGAGTTTCACACAAAACACTACTCAGGATTCTATTCGAGTTCATTACTTAACATATCCGAAATTTATCACAAAGACGTATCAAGAAATCGAGGAATCAGTTATTGTCAATCGAACGGGGAACTTGCAGAAGCTTTACAGATTGTCAGAGCCAAGTGAAACGCCAGCTATTTCTCCTTTTGATGGGTTAATTTCATCGGGGAGTATCTCTAGAGGAGTTACCATAGGAAACAATCAAAACTCGGTTCTTAACAGTGAGCTTGACCTTCAGATTAGTGGAAAGTTAAATGATAAGGTAACCTTAAGGGCATCAATCCAAGATTCAAACATCCCATTGCAAGAAAGTGGGTATTCACAACGTTTGGATGAATTTGATCAAGTTTTTGTAGAAGTTTTTAGTGATAAATGGAGAATTAGAGCTGGGGATATCGATCTCAAAAATAAGGATTCTTACTATGCCGAATTTTCAAAGCGTGTTCAAGGCTTGTCGTTATCTACACATTTTAAAAATGACAACTCTGAATACACCGCCTTTGCTGCCGGTGCCTTAGTTCGTGGACAATTTACCACAAGTCAATTTATTGCTCAAGAAGGTAACCAGGGACCATATAAGCTAGTAGGCCAAAACAATGAACTTTATGTTTTGGTAGTTTCGGGAAGCGAAACAGTCTACGTTAACGGAGTTCCATTGCGCCGTGGCGCGACAGAAGACTATAATATTGATTATAACGCAGGTGAAATTATTTTTAATTCGACATACCCTATTACATCAGAAATGCGAATCACTGTTGATTATCAATCCAGTGCCCGTAATTACTCGCGTTTCATTGGCTATGGAGGAAGTCAGTTTAAAACTGAAAAATGGACCATTGGAGCCTCTGTTTACAGCGAAAGTGATTTAAAAAATCAGCCGCTGCAGCAATCACTTAGCTCAGATCAAGTATCAATTCTATCGAACGCTGGTGATAACCAATCACTAATGTCAGCGCCTTCGTCAAGTCTAGAGTCTTACAATGAAAATAGAATCTTATATAAAAAGATACTGGTGAATGATCTGGAAGTTTTTGAGTTTTCAACTAATCCCGAAGATGAACTTTACCTTGTTAACTTCACTTCAGTAGGAGTTGAACAAGGTAATTATATGATTGCCAGCTCAAATGCAATCTCTAATATTTATGAATATATCGCTCCTGTAGATGGAGTAAAACAAGGAGACTATGAACCAATTGTTCGGCTAGTTGCGCCAGTCAAGTTGCAGTTAGCGGTTGTCAATGGTTCCTTTGTTCCTAATAAAAATACCTTTGTTAATTTTGAGTTTGCTGCAAGTAAAAACGATTTGAATTTATATTCATCATTAGAAGATCAAGATAATACTGGGGTAGCGACCCAATTGTCGATTGCACATCAACTACTAAAGCCTTCTCAAATATGGAAGTTAAATTTGACCACAGATATTGATTACATCCATGAAAATTTTAGGAATCTTGAAGGCTTATATAATCCAGAATTTAATAGAGATTGGAATCTTGACCAGCCCTATAGTAACCAACTTATATCAGATCTTGGAGATCAAGTTTTTATTAAAACAGCGGCTAAACTAGCACACCCAGAAATCGGCCAATTCAACTATCAGTTTCAGAAGTTAAATTATAATGAAAACTATGAAGGCCAGCGACATTTGGTTTTAGCAAAGCTAAAAATTGATCGTTTTCAGTTTTTTTCAAACTCTAGTCTACTAGAAACAAATGCCAAGGTCTCTAAATCTCTTTTTTATAGGTCAAACACACAGCTAAAATACAGTTATGACAAAGGGTGGGCAGGCGTTAAGTTCTCTACTGAGCACAACGAAAAAAAAGAACTTGTATCAAATATTTTAAACCCTGTGAGTCAAAAGTTTAAATCTTACGAACTCTTTAAAGGGATAGGGGATTCCACGAAAGTATTTGCCAAAATAGGATATGTCCATCGGGTTAATGACAGTATAAAAGACAATCTTCTTACTAAGGTAAACTCTTCAAATACCTATTATTTGGATTCTAAATGGATTCAAAATAAAAATACACAACTCAGTTTATATGCCAATTACCGTGAATTCAAAACAGAAGACAGCAGTTCTCCGTCACAGAAATCTATCAACTCAAGACTTCAGTACAGTCAAAAGATAGCAAATAATCTGATCCATTGGAACACGCTTTTTGAAACTAATGCAGGGCGGCTACCTCGGCAAGATTTTACATATGTTGAAGTGGAGCCTGGACAAGGTAGCTTCGTTTGGTTTGATTACAACGATAATGGAATTCAGGAATTAGAAGAATTTGAAGTCGCACAATTTCAAGACCAGGCGATTTATATAAGAGTCTTGTTGCCTAATCAGGTTTATATTCGAACGCATCAAAATAAGTTGAGCCAATCGCTTATATTTAACCCCACTCAGTGGGCTAATTCCAGTCAGTCCAACAAGAAGTTTTGGTCTCATTTTTACAATCAAACCTCTTTTTTAATTGATCGAAAAGATAAAAACAACAATCAATCAATTCGCTTAAATCCATTTTATTCAAAAGTTGAGGACCAGCTCGGTCTCCAATCTAATTTTAGAAATCAATTATTCTTAAATAGAGGTAAGCAGCACTATACGGTCTCCTACAGCTATTTGAATTCAAAGGCTAGAAACGTACTTTCATTTGGATATATCGAACTTGAATCTGTTAGTCACCAATTGAATATTACTCATAAAATCAAAAATCAATGGCTTCTTAATTTGCAAAGTAATCTAGATAAAATCAGTAGCGAAAGCGAGAATTTTTCTTCTAAAAACCATCAATTAAACAAGACTCTTTTAAGCCCTAAAGTCTCTTATTTATTAGATCAAAACAAGCGATTTGATTTGTTTTATCAGTATCAGAAAAAAGATAATTCTATTGGAAATCTCGAGCAATTAATACAAGAAAAATATGGCTTTTCTTTTACCTTAACTCAAAGCCAGAAAGCAGCCATTTCAGGAGAATTTAATTATTTTTCTAACAAATTCTCCGGAAACCCAAGCTCTCCGGTTGCTTATCAAATGATGGAAGGATTACAGCCTGGAACTAACTTTACGTGGTCTTTGGTCGCTCAAAAAAAACTTACTAAATATTTAGATTTGAATTTAAATTACTTCGGAAGAAAGAGTGAAACTAGTCGTACGATTCATACAGGAACCATTCAAATAAAAGCCTATTTTTAAATTGAATTTTTAGAGATATGACGTTAGTAACGCAACGTGAAATGGGATCTAAATTGAGTTTCTGTTCCGTCACTGTTTAGGTAGCTGGCCACGAACCAATAATCGCTAGTTGGTACTAATTGTCCATTAAATGTACCATCCCAATCATTTTGAGTTGGTTTAAAACTTAATAATAATTTACCAAAACGATCAAAAATACTGACTTTAGCTAATGGATTGTCCTCTAGGCATTTGATATTCCAAGTATCGTTATAACCATCATAATTTGGAGTGAAGAATTTTGGATAGTCCATAATCATTACGCTGGTTTCAGTTTCAAATATGCATCCATCTACATCTCTAGCTGCTACTATGTGTTCTTCACACCCAGTTACATATTCAAAAATCGAATTGGACTGCCATGAACCTCCATCTAATTGAAACTCATAGTTTCCACTTCCACCTGACGCAGTCACTGAAATGATTTGATTTGAATCAAAATCATTTGAGATGTTGCTTGCAGTAATTGATATTGGACTGAAAGTCCCCACTTCAATAGTCATCGTGGTTAAATAAGAACATTGTCCATTTTCTGGAGTAAATGTATAAGTAGTGGTTTCTAAGTTATTTAATGTTGGAGACCAAGTACCAATAATATTATTATTTGAGACTTGCGGCAAAGGACTAATGATTTGCCCTATACATATAGGATCTATTTGTGTAAACTCAGGCTCAATTTCTTCAATAACATTTACAGTCATTGTGGTATCTAAAGCGCATTGACCATCATTTGGTGTAAACGTATATTCTGCACTTGCTGCGTTACTAATTGTTGGCGACCAAGAGCCAGTTATATTATTAATTGATGTTGATGGTAACTCTGGTAAAGTATCGCCAATACAAATAGTGCCAATCTCTGTAAAGGTTGGAATGATTAAGGGAGTTACCGTTACAACCATAGTTGCGTCACTAGCACACTGATTAGTATCTGGAGTAAACGTATATTCTGTAGTTAATGTATTATCAATAGCGGGAAGCCAAGTACCTGTAATACCTTCGTTTGAAGTCAAGGGTAATGTTAGTGATTGTCCCTCGCATATTTCATCCAGTTGATTAAAAGTGGATTCTAAGTTAGGTAGCACAGTAATTGTAGTGTTTATTGGATTAGCACATTCATCGTCGTCTGGGGTGAATGTGTAAGTTGTAGTTACAGTATTATCTAATGCGGGTGACCAAGTTCCTGTAATTCCGTTTAAAGATGTTGCAGGAAATTCAGGTATTATTTCACCACTACATATAGTATCTACAGAGTCAAAAACAGGGTTTACTTTTTCGTTTACAACAACAGTCATAGTTGTTTGGTTGGCACATTGATCAGGATCTGGTGTGAAGGTATATTCAGTTGTTATTGTATTGTTAATCACAGGTGACCATGTTCCTGTAATACCCTCATTTGATGTAGTCGGTAAAGTTAATTGAGTTCCTTCGCAAACATCATCAATTTGAGTAAAGTCAGGATTAGTTTGAGGAATGATAACAACAGTCATTTCAGATGTAGATGCGCACTGACCATCATCAGGAATGAAACTGTAAGTAGTTGTATTGTATGCATCAAAAGCAGGTGTCCATACACCAATTATTCCGTTATTTGATTCTACAGAAAAAGGAGAGCCACCAGTCCAAATTTCTGTTCCTTCGCAGACATCATCAATTTGATTAAAGTCAGGATTAGTTTGAGTAAGAACAATGATAGTCATTTCAGTTGTAGATGCGCACTGACCGTCATCTGGGGTAAATGTATATTCTGTGGTTAATGTATTGTCAATAGCAGGTAGCCATGTCCCTGTAATACCTTCAATTGAGGTATTTGGAAGAGGGTCAAGAACATCTTCAAAACAGATAGGAGCAATTTGTTCAAACAAAGGAGCTTCTCCTTGAGCCACATTAATAGTAATACTTTGTGATGAAGGGTCTCCGCAAATATCGGTAATTGAAACAAAATAAGTTGTAGTTTCTATTGGAGACAATAAAGGGGAAGGGCTATTAATGTCACTAACTCCTAGTGCTGGTGACCACAAATAGCTGTCTCCACTAGGAATGCTAGCGTCCACTTGTATGCTTTCCCCTTCGCAAATAGTTTCGTCGTCCAGAGTTAAATTATCAATAAATGAGATACTATTAAAACACACACGATGGATATTATTGAGCCCTCCAGTTGAACCTACAAAGCCAAAATAAACACTGCTGTCTCCTTCAAAAATTGTATTTTTAAAATCTTCAGTTACACTCAGTCTTAAATTACAATCAAAGTAAACATTAAGTGTTTGACTGCTAGAAACCCACTCAATTTTAACATCGTGGTCAACGCCATCTTCTATATTTACACTACTAATGCTGGCCTGAATCGGACCCGACAAGTTTGAAGAAGAAGCATGGTCAGAAACGCCATTTTTCATAATAGCTATGTGGTCATAGGTTGGGTCGCTAAAAGCCTCTGGCCCTTGGTCAGCTCCTCCATTATTTTGAAACGTATCAAATTCAATAATTAAAGACTGGTCAATACCTCCATAACCAACATATGCCCCTGTATTACCA
>OJCR01000947.1_pt1 | contig 11628 bp, 7 predicted proteins | sample 1591611 | NCBI WGS metagenome assembly OJCR01 (sample SAMN05416815, study PRJEB24817) | seawater metagenome | isolation source: Sea water | place: Canada:Atlantic | collected 2013-07
GGTTTGGAGATTCATCTCGCGCTGTGATGGTCCATTCCTTTGGCTCGTCCTCATCGCGAGGCCAAACTTTACCCCGCAAGACGGCAGTTGCCGCTGGTGACTCACTCTCGATATCAACACGGAATTTCATCCGGTACCAGGTGTTTTCTTTCCAGGGAAACTTAATTGTCTTGGCCATCCGAAGTTGTGCAGACCATGTGCGGATCTGTAATTGTTGACTTTCACCCATCAGATCTAACACATAGCCGTGTGCGGTCAGTCCGATGTCCGGGAGTTGGTCACTCATTCGCGCACCGCGTGCATCCGCACTGATGGTGTACTCGGATAGATCGCTGTATCCCATCCAAGCTCGACTACGAGCTCCTTTTGGAATGGTTGATATCTTTGTCAATGCGGGTGAACCATCAACTTCGCGGATGACATGACGATAACGCGCTCCGACCCATGACAGTGGGGGAGCGTTCAGATCGTCGAAGGTGAACTTCCATGGCAGGCCCGGTACAATTCGAGCTCGCGTCGTTCCGGTGGCATCACCCACCTTGGCAACGATGGTTGTCCCTGTGTGGGCCGCATCCTCAGGGGCAATGAATGTTGAGCCCTCAATTGTTCCTGGTCCGGACACTTCAAATGTCACGTTGGACGGGGTTTCAAGTTGTTGTCCAAGTACGTTGAATACGTTCACTCTCAGTTCAAGTTTTTCACCCGGTTTGACTACTGATTCGGCTGGTACAATCTGGACCTGCTTGATCGTCGGATTTTCCGAAATCGGCGTCTCAGTGCCCATCGACTCGGCCATCACGACTGGAGTTTGGCTGCTGCCCTCGGTGGCAACACAATACAAGCCAGTTGTACTAGGAAAATAAAGTCGACCATCGGCCACGATGGGTGATCCAGCAAAGCCTGCGTTTCGCACACGACCTTTGTTGAGGACTTTAAAGCCATCTTCTTCATCGGGGACGATCACCGCCCAACGTCCGTTTTCGGTTAAGACGTAGATTTTTCCATCCGCATGAAGCAGGGCAGATCGTTGACGGCTTCCAACGAACGACTTGCGTTCGATGATCGGCGTCCCCGTTTTTGAATCAAAAATCCACATTTTGCAACGGTCGTCAACGACATACAGCCGGTCGCCAATGAGAACCGGTTCGCTGTAGCCTGTCACGACTTCCATCTGTTTCCAGAGCTCTTCAACTTTTGTGTCATCGCCAGTGCCTGTGACACGTAAGCCTACGACCGCGCCCATCACATTATTATTGGGAGCAACATTTTCTTCACTGTGACTCGCGAATACCTGATTACCAATCACAAGCGGGGTGGCAAAGATACCGCGTCGGGAAAGGTCGTAGTGCCACAATGGTTTGCCTGTGCGAGGCTGAAAGCCCCAAATCGCGCCGTCGCCCGCACCCATGACCAATTGCCGTTGCCCGTCAATCGTTACCAGACTGGGTGCTGAATAAGTGGTGTCGAACGGAAGGTCACGGGTTCCACTGAACCAGATTACCTCTCCGGTCTTCTTGTCCAATGCGATCAGCCTGTGGTTTGGCTTAGCCGCGTCTCCCCAATTGATAATGATCCCGCTGATGATTACCAGGTTCTCATGGATGATCGGGAAGTTGGTTCGACCGCCATAAGTGCTGAGCATGCCGAACTGCTCATGAAGCGGAATACTCCAAAGTGTTTTGCCTGTCTTGCCATCCATGCACTGGAAAATATCACACGCCCCCAGCGTGTAGACATTTCCCGTTGCGGGATCACCCACCACACTGCTCCAACCAATGCGTTCTGCGGGAACATCTGATAGCCAAACGTTGTAAGCGTTTTCCCATAATGTTTTGCCGGTGGCGGCATCGAGGCAAACGACCTTTTCGCCTTCACGCGCAGTTGCGGGCATGGAGCGTTGGATCATATAGATCCGACCGTTCATGGCAATTGGTGTGCAAGGTCCACCAATGTCTTCCCGTTTCCACAGAACGTTGCTGTCGTCGCCGCCAGCGGGATCCCAGTCATCTGGTAGGCCCGTTGCCTCAGCCGTTCCGTCAAAATTAGGTCCACGCCAGTAAGGCCAATCAGCAGCGGCGGCGGACGTCACAGCACATGCAATGGTTAGCATTGCAAGTGCTATACGGCGGCCTAAGAAGTCGAAACTCAAGTGCATTTGGATTCTCTAAAACTCGGGGGGCTATTTAGGCAGTTGGATGGTGCAACCCAGTTGTCTTACGTTCCAACCGGTTACGTGGGTACAGTCGAAGCATCGAAATGTTCATCTGCAGGATCAAAATTTGGTGTACACAGGATCAATACCGTCATTTGGCCAACCGCTCGATGTCGGACTCCCGGGGGAATCAGAATGGCATTTTGGGGTGCCACCGGGAACTCTTTCCCGTCCAGAACGATAGCAGCATTCGGCTGGCAGGCCAGAATGATGTAAATTTCAGTGTGCTCCTTGTGATAATGCTCGCGTGCGTCGGTGCTGATTTCTGTTAGGTGTACCGTGCCAGGAAATTCGTCTCGATCAGCAAATGCCCGACGAGCAACACCACAAGGGCACGTGACCCCTGGCAGGGCAGTCAAATCGACAACTTTTGGCTTGGCTGGCAAGATCAGGCGTTACCGAGGGTGGGGATGGCTCAAGTGATCCAAGCCGGTGGGGCAACGCCAAGGGGTGATGGACCTAAGTCCTCTCTCGACTCCGTGCCATTTGCCCTGTTTTGGCCAGCTAACCCGTTGTGGGTGGTTCACTTGAGTTTAGTGCCGACCAATTCTGCCGGATATGGTTGGCACTCGCAAACCACTCACTACGCTTGATTTTATACCGATTGGACGAAATACGCCACGCGCAGAATCAGAGGAACAGCATTCCTTGTAAAAAACGGCAAAAACCCCGTAACCGGTAAACTTTTCCAACAGGGTGAAAATCCCATGGAACACTGATTGAAAGCTCAGACTGCGTCGATACGGATACAGATCGCAAATGAGACGGGCTCGGCTTGATGCCGAAAACCGTCTCACTGTGATAGACCCAGGGAACCTGACATGGGATGTCGGGTTCACATGGCGTTACCAAAATTGAGTGGTTCCACGGTGACCTAACAGTCACCGGCAGCGAGAAAGACAAACTGAACGAAGTCGGCGGGCCGGGTGTCCGCACCCGACCCGTTTGTGTTTGTTGGAGCGGACTCGAGGTGTGCTCGACGGCGACTTCGTCCATCGAATGCACCTCCACAGGAGGCTCTTGCTCGCGGCAAAAGTGAAACTGTCTCGTCGATGGTAACGACATACCGACTTAACCGCCAAGTTGAGATAAAGGGAGAAGTGGCTCCAATGAAGCGGACAATAATGACAATGGCACTCGTTCTCGGTTGTACAATGTGCAGCCAGAGTTTCGGGTTTGACCTTCTAGATCGTATGCTTGGTGTGAAGGGCTGTGGAAGCTCCGCTAAGTGTTGTGACACCGGAGGCTGCGATGCAGCATCCGAACCAGATTGCGGCTGTGAAGAGCCAGCTTGTGGGTGCGAAGAGCCAGCTTGTGGGTGCGAAGAGCCTGCTTGCGGTTGTGAAGAGCCTGCTTGTGGTTGTGAAGAGCCTGCTTGTGGTTGCGAAAGCGACTCTTGTGACTCAGGTTGCGACGGTGCTGGTAGCAAAGATCGTGGATGCGGACTCTTGGCGAAACTTTTCGCTAAGAAAAGCAACTGCGATGGATGCGAGCCAGCATGCGGTTGCGAAGAGCCAGCATGCGGTTGCGAAGAGCCAGCTTGCGGTTGCGAAGAGCCAGCATGCGGTTGCGAGAGCGACAGCTGCGACTCAGGATGCGACAGCGGTTGTGCTCCAAAGATGTCTTGCGGACTGCTCGAGAAGCTGTTCGGAAAACTGAAGAAGAAAGATTGTTGCGACAGCGGCTGCGACGCTAGCGAACCAGCCTGTGGCTGCGAGCCAGCTTGCGGTTGCGAAGCAACTATGGACGCTGCTCCAATGCCAGCACCGGTCGTTGACCCAAGTGCTCAAGCGACCAGTAAGCGTCGCGTCGTTCAGGCCAGTGCTGTTTTCGTTCGCTGAATTGCGTAACGAGAACGCTCTGATTACCTTTCAGACGTGACCCACAAACGACCCGTCGAGGATTTCCTCGATGGGTCGTTTTTTTTTGCCTATTAAACTTCGTTGTCTTCAAACCGCTTCGGCGAGCGTGTTGTTGTTTTGCTTAGATCCCCGCTGCGTCCCAAAATTCCGGCAACAGCTTTGAGATGCTAGCAACGAATCAGCGTTGACGATCGGACCGGGCTTTCTCTACTGATAGGCTTCGGAATGCAATTCTTCGGCTTTCAATAACAAGATCCATGTCTTTTGACGGTTCATGAACCTTGGAATTGCAAGGCAAATCAGCGGGAATGCTCTAGGTCGGGTAATCAGAATGTCAGCAAACATATTTTTCTCCGTTGGTGAACCAAGTGGTGATCAGCACGCTGCACGAATGGTTTCGCAGATTTTGGCATTGGATTCAACAATCCAAGTGCGGGGATTTGGTGGGCAGGCGATGCGAGACGCCGGTTGTCACCTGGACCGTGATTTGACGCAGCACGCTGTCGTTGGTTTGGTTGAAGTGATTCCGAAGTTGCGACAGTTTTTTCGATTCGCCGATGAAGCCGAGGAAGTTTTTCGTCAGGGTCAGGTGGATGCCGTCGTACTTGTTGATTTCCCCGGATTCAATTGGCACATTGCAAAGCGAGCCAAGAAGTATGGAATTCCGGTCTACTACTATTGCCCGCCGCAGCTGTGGGCATGGGGTGGTTGGCGTATTAAAAAGATGAAACGCTCGGTGGATCACGTACTCGCGGTGCTTCCCGTTGAGCAGGACTACTTTGAGGGTCATGGGATCACAACCACTTATGTGGGGCATCCCTTTTTCGATGCAGTAGAGTCTCACAGTTTAGATGACCAGCTTCTGCAACGATTTCGTGAGACCAACCTAAGCGGTGAACATCTGGTTGCTGTTTTGCCCGGATCTAGGGAGCATGAAGTGCGGGCAAACTGGCCATTGATGTTGGAGGCTATACGTCGACTTTCTCGTACCAATCCGCGGGCACGTTTTCTGGTAGCGGCCTACCGTGATCGGCAGTGTCTTTGGTGTCGCGATCAAATGACGGATCAGGATCGTGACTTGCCGATTGAATTCTTCGTCGATCGAACCAGTGAAGTGATTGAGGCTGCACGTTGTGCCATGATGGTGAGCGGCAGTGTCAGTCTCGAATTGATGGCAAGGCGAACACCCGCCGCTGTCGTCTATCGAGTTGGTCGCGTGTTGCACAGTGTTGGAAAGCATGTCCTTAAGTTGGATAGTATTACGCTTCCGAATCTGATGAGCGATCGGAAAGTTTTTCCTGAGATGGTCTCGGTTGGCAAACCGGAACCAGCAATCGATTTTCTAACGCAGTCCGTCAATGCGATGCTGAATGACCATTTCTATTTTCAAGGCTTGTTGCAGAGTCTGGATGATTTACGTAATCAATATGCTCGCCCAGGTGCTTCACAGCGGGCCGCTGTGCTGATTCATCGTGGGCTTTCTAAAGATGCTGGGATTTCAGAAGAACACGAAAATCATAAGAATTTGCCTCGGCGGGCCGCGTAGTGGCCAGTAGCTAATCTGAGGCTGGGGTTATTTAAGTGTTTGAATGCAAAATCAGCCTTTTCCTCAAACAAGATTGAGCCAAGCTGCGTAACAGCAAAGCTAGGTGTATGTTTTTGAGTGGTCTGCCAACCTCTATGCTGTGCCTCGGGTCGACGTGAAGCCGTTGGTAGTGGGCAAAATCTTGCTGCCTGAAGGTTTGGAGCTTCTGACGCGAGAGCCGCGAGGGGTATCCAACATCACTCTGCAGTAAACACGAGTGGTTCGAGATTATTTATAGTCAATGGACAAAAATTTCAGCCAAAACTTGACTAATGCGGGTCGGATCGACCAGCAACCTTATTGTTCCCCTGCCAGACGACTGTGAAATGACTAACGAACGTGATGAAGAAACCATGCTCGGAATGAGATTGGGGAGTGGATTCGAGTTGGAAGAAGAAACACCACCTCTGCGTGTATCCGGCTTTATCTGTCTGATTTTCGGCTTGCTAAGTGGTTTTTGTATCATTTTCAAAGCGATGCTCTTGATGCCCATTGTGGCTGTTTTGTTCGGGCTGATTGCTCTGAGAAAGTACGACGGTCCGCGGCCAGCCGGGACGCGGGTCGCCTGCGTGGGCATGTTTTTGAGCGTTGCTTTTGGGGTGTGTGGTTACACGGTCGAGATGATGAAGCATGCCACGCTCGGTCGTCAGGCAGAAGAGTTTGCAGGGCAATACATGGAACTGATCGCTCTGGGTCATGATGAGCATGCGATGGAATTGCAGAAGGAATGGTACAACCGATTGTCGACCGACATGAATCTTGCCGACCATTACCTATCTGATCAACGTATTGCCGAGCAGTTGGTGCAATTCAAAACAGATGCAGTCAACCGGGAATTGAAACGACGTGGTTCAGGGGCAGAGTGGACGCTTGAACAACCCACCGATGTTTACTATCAGTACGGTCAGGAGCATGCCGAGGTCGTTTGGTCGGATCCAAGTGGTGATAGCGAAATGAAAATTCAGATGTTCATGGATTACAAGATCGACAGCAAGGGAATGGGGCAATGGCAGATGAAGACCGTTCAGCCATTGCGTCGCCGACTGGTGGCCGATAGTGTCCTTTGATTAATGGCGATCAGTGGAAGTCTCTTGAGGAAACTGACAGTCCTGTCACCTCCTGACTGAGGTCAGTAATGCGTCCAACGATGACGTGAATGACTCCCTGTCGATTTTCCAGTTTTCCGTCAACCAGCCAAGCGTTGCTAGTTCGAGCAACCCGAAAAAATCGCTCCCACACTGCTTTGAAGATAACTAGGTTGATCGAACCTGTTTCATCTTCCATTGTCGCGAATACAATGCCTTTTGCTGTGGAAGGTTTTTGCCTTAGCAGGATAAGTCCGGCAACTCGAACATGGCGTCCGCTACGAAGCTCGTCAAGTTCCTTGGCAGTGACGCATCGTTGAGCCAGCAGTTCATTACGAACAAACGATATCGGATGTGCCTTCAGGCTTAGCCCCGTCATGTTGTAGTCAGCATGAACTTCTTCCATTGGGGTCATGGGCACCAGTGTAGATGGTGTCTGTTCTGATTCGTTCAGGTCGGCAAATAGGGGTTGTTCGTTAGGTGCGTGATCTTGTCCGAGCGAGTGCCAAATGGCGGCGCGGCGATCGACTTGTAGTGATTCAAATGCATCTGCATCAGCAAGTGTTGCCAGAGAAGTTTTGCCCAGACCTGTCCGAGAAACAAGTTCCTCCATGCTGCTGTATGGGCCTCGCAGTTGCCGCTCGTAAATGATTTGTTCGGCAATTTTGGAATTGAGTCCGCGAATAGTTGTCAGTCCAAGGCGGATAGCATTTGAACATTTTTGTCCATCCTCAGGTTCGGTGTTTGGCTCCAATGTTGACATCCAGTCACTGAGATTGATGTCCACGCCGTTGACTTCCACACCGTGTTTTTTGGCATCAGAAATCAACTGGGCGGGTGCATAAAAACCCATGGGTTGACTGTTCAGCAGAGCGACACAAAAAGCATCCGGGTAATGGCATTTCAAGTAACAGGATGCATACACCAGTAGAGCAAAGCTGGCTGCATGCGATTCTGGAAAACCGTATTCTCCAAAACCGCGGATTTGATTGAATACATGTTCAGCAAAGGCGGCGGTAAAGTTTTTTTTTCGCATCCCTTCGAGAAGTTTTGTTCGGAACCGGTCAATTAGGCCTGGACGTCTCCATGCTGCCATTGCTCTACGTAGTTGATCTGCTTCCCCTGGAGTAAATCCGGCAGCCACCACTGCCAATCGCATTGCTTGTTCCTGGAAGATTGGCACCCCGAGTGTTTTTTCCAATACACCCCGAATGGCATCGTTTGGATAAGTTACAGATTGAGGGTTTTCGCGAGCTTTCAAATACGGGTGCACCATGTTGCCTTGGATTGGGCCGGGTCGCACGATCGCTACCTCGACAACCAAATCGTAATAACAGCGTGGTTGAAGCCTTGGCAACATGCTCATCTGTGCGCGGCTTTCGATTTGGAAAACACCAACTGTGTCTGCTTTGCAGATCATGTCGTAGGTTGCTTTGTCACCTTGGGGTGTCGTGCCGAGGGTGAGTGTGCAGTCATGATGTGTAGCGATAAGATCAAAACAACGGTGCAGCGCTGAGAGCATGCCCAGTGCCAATACATCGACCTTAAGAATTCCAAGTTCATCCAGATCATCTTTATTCCATTGAATGATGGTGCGGTCCTCCATCGCTGCATTCTCGATGGGACACAGTTCGCATAGGCTGCCCGCGGTCATCACCATCCCACCGACATGCTGTGATAAGTGTCTTGGAAAACCAGTGAGCGTTGTCACGAGATAGACGAATCGCTGTCCCAGTTCAGATTCTGGATCCATGCCACCTTCTACACATCGTTCCAAGAAGGTCGCACCACTGCCACTTAGCTTTGCTATGGAATCGATGGTGTCAGCCGAGATACCCAATACTTTGCCAACATCGCGGATCGCACTCTTGGTACGGTAGGTAATGACTGTTGCTGTTAGTCCCGCACGATCACGACCATATTTATCATAAAGATACTGTAATACTTCTTCGCGTCGCTGATGTTCAAAGTCAACGTCGATGTCAGGTGCCTCGTCACGCTCACGACTGACAAATCTTTCAAAGAGTAAGTCTGATTGACTGGGGTCAACATTGGTAATGCCAAGGCAATAACAGACTGCAGAATTAGCGGCGGAGCCGCGGCCTTGACAGAGAATGTTGCGTTGACGTGCAAAACGGACCATGTCCCAGACTGTCAGGAAATATGCCTCATAACTAAGTTCTTGAATGATCTGCATTTCGTGTCGAAGCAGATCAATTACCTTTTCAGGAACACCATCAGGCCATCTTGCTTTTGCGCCCTCCCATGTCAACCGTCTCAGATGCTCGACCAGCGACATGCCGGGCGGTGCAATTTCCTCGGGGTATTCATAGCGAAGTTCAGATAGTTTGAACTGACAGCGATCTGCTATCTCAACGGTTTTTTCTATTGCTTCAGGGACATCCCGATACAAGTCAGCAATCTCTTCCAATGGCCGGAGGTATCGTTGGCCGTTCCGGAAACGTTTTTCGTGGGACTTGTCGATGTTTGTTCCACTCTGAATGGCAGAAATGCAGTCGTGCATCAACATGCGTTCGGCAGTGTGGTAGTAAACGTCTCCACTGACTACCAGCGGTACATCATTACCGATGGAAAGGTTTCGTAGACGTTGCAAATGGGTCTGATCGTCCACGCCGCGATGGACTTCGCAAAGCAGGTATCCGCTGTCATGAAACACTTCGCGGAAGTCGGTTCGCAGAAAGCGACTCAGCGGTTTGGTTGGGGTTGATTCCCGATGATTTGATGTTTCAGGTGGGATTAACCCTGCGATCAAACCGCTGCTGAATTCGACCACATCCTGCCAGGCGAGTTGGCAGGCTCCTTTTTCTGTCCGCATTCGCCCCCTAGAGATCAGCCGACACATCTGGCCGTAGGCAGCGCGATCGGTGGGCCACAACACCATCGATGGAGCATCTGTCAGATGAACCTCTGTCCCGACGATGTACTGCATTCCGAGATCTTTTGCGGCCGCGTAACCACGAACCACTCCTGCTACGGAGGATTCATCAGTCAAAGCGAGGCCTCGGTAGCCTAGCTCTGAGGCTCGTTCCACCAGCTCATCTGGATGTGAAGCACCGGAAAGAAAGGAGAAATTGCTTTTGCAATGCAATTCGACGTACTGCATGAGCCGTTGGAGCTGGGGATGAAATGGATCTCAAAGATGGGTGTAGCTATGTACACCCTATCGTCTTGGGGTGTTGGTCGCAATCAGAGTTTTTGCACGGGTTCCACGAAATCCCACGGGTTCCACGAAATCCCACGGGTTCCACGAAATCCCACGACCAGCAGAATGGTTGGTCATGCTATTCGGCGTATTTCGGATCACGCGTTCTCTATTTTCCGTCCGCTCTACTACCTGCAAATCATCACAATAATGAATTCATACTCAAATGCACCGATTCAACCACTGGGTGGCGTTCAGAGAGACCTTACTCCGAGTCATCCGCGTTTGATTGGCTACCTGTTCTGGCTTGTCGGATTCAGCGGTTTACATCGCTTTTACTTTGGCAAACCACTGACCGGTGCGATTTGGTTTTTCACCGGAGGTTTGTTGCTGATCGGCTGGATTGTTGACCTGTTTCTGATTCCGGCAATGGCGGACGAGGCAGACCGCAATAGCAAGACTGGTCGGTTCGACCATAGCCTTGCCTGGGTGCTGCTGGTCGTGCTTGGATTATTTGGTGTTCACCGTTTTTATCTGGGCAAGATCGGTACAGGTCTGATCTACCTATTAACAGCAGGTCTATTCGGAGTCGGGCTTGTTTATGACCTGTGCACTTTGAACGAACAGGTCGACGAACAAAACCAGAAAATAACAGCGACGAGTTGAGCAGGCAGGTGTGGTGCTAAACCGGTGAAATCAGGACAACCTGCGAACGGTAACTTTTGCTCCCTGCCTGGCTACTACGCATACCTCGCTGCCGGTGTCGATGAAATCGCCCTCTGTGATTACGTCGATCATCAGATCTTTGATCTGGATTTTTCCACTGGGCCGCAGCGGTGACACTGTCTTTCCTACGTCACCCACATTGATCAATTGCCATGCGGGAAGTTGGTCTTCATGGTTGCTAGTCAGCAATGAGTGTCCTGCGGCAGCGGGGGCCGCTATTCGAGGTTTAAGTGTAAGACGACTTAACCCGGGGATTTCACCGATGTAGCGGGCGAGGAAAAACAATGCAATCAGGAAGCAGAGAAAAGCACCCATGACTGTGAGTACATCGGATCCAAGTCCATTGAACTCTTCATTTGTTTCAGGGAAAAAACCGCGTGAAGATGCCATGACAAGTGAAACCAGCACAAGCAGGATTCCACCAATACCAGCGAAGCCGAATCCGGGGATCACAAAGAACTCCATCGCAATGAAAATCAGCCCCAGGGCAAACAGAAGGACTTCCAGCCATCCCGAGGTTCCGCCCAGAAAACGACTCCAGAAAAAGAGGCTGAAGCAGAGGAGTGAAGTCAGGCCACCCACGCTGATACCAGGGGCGCTCAGTTCAATGACCAACGCGATAAGTCCAATCGCGATCAAAAGAAACGTGGCAAAGCCCGTATTTAGCAGGAATACAAATGTGTCGCTCCAGGTTCGTTTCATCACCTGCATGGGTTCACGAACATTGAGTGCCTTAGCAAGATCACCACGGTTTTCGATCACTTCGTCAGCGAATCCAAGCTCGACTGCACGTTTACCATTCGTGGTGAAAAACATTTCTTTGCCAGCTTCGCGGACAGGATTACCCTTTTCCCAATCCTTCCGGTTTTCAAGTGAATCCCATTCTTTGTTTGAGATATATCGTTGTTCTCCGGTGTTACGGTTAGTTGCAGCAAAGACCACTAAATCCTGTCTCTTATACACATCTGACGCTGCCGACGACTCCTTACGTGTAG
>OJCR01000953.1_pt1 | contig 11533 bp, 8 predicted proteins | sample 1591611 | NCBI WGS metagenome assembly OJCR01 (sample SAMN05416815, study PRJEB24817) | seawater metagenome | isolation source: Sea water | place: Canada:Atlantic | collected 2013-07
CGACGTGGTTGGTTCCAAGTCCGTTCGGTTTGCAAAAAGGGGTACCGCGAAGGGCAGGCTGGCGAGCATCGACCCACCGATCAAAAGGCAAATCGTACCCAACAAGCGGAGAAGAAGTGGGAAATTCAATGCTTCAACATTTCATGACAAGGGGCAGAACACTTCCTGAAAGCTTAACCACTGCACTACAAGCTTCGTACCACCACTTCGAAATAGAGTTCGATTGAACGCACTTGGGGAGGTGGACCATCAGTAAAATCAACCTAACTGGCACCCCCTTTGCACTGTCGACCCTGTGGTGGCTTTGATCTCTGTTCCCCACGGAGGCTTTGGTTACCTTTCTGCGGGGCGGCACTGGAGGCGGTGCCGCTCCGCTATCTACGATCATTTGTTGAACCCTGGGGCTTTTCCAAGGCCCGAATCGCAGTGCTTTTCCAAAGGACAGCGGGCGAATTCTTCTGTGTCAGTCACGCTACCAACCGGGGAATTCGGTAAATGGTTGCCAGCAGTGTATGATTCTGCCGCACTGGCGTGACGCAAATTGCAACATTTTGAAGTGGTCGAAATAGGGAGACTGTCGCTGTGTGTGGTCGGTTTACACTGCGAGTTCCGGCAATTGATTGGGGACAGCTTTTCTTCGCGAACATGAATCGTGGAGATGAGCTCTCTGTGGGGTCGCCCCGCTTTAACATCGCGCCCACACAAAATGTCAAATGTATTCATCACGATCCGCACAGTGACGGTTTGACTGCGGCTAACTATCGCTGGGGTCTGGTACCCGCTTGGGCAAAAGATATCCGCATCGGTACCAAGATGATCAATGCCCGAAGTGAGACATTGGATTCCAAACCGAGTTTTAGGCAGGCGTTTGCCAGTCGTCGTTGCTTGGTACCAATGGATGGATATTACGAGTGGGCCCAGAACTCTGGCAGCAAAAGTAAGCAACCATTCCTGATCGAGCCCTCAGATGGTCGCGTGAAGTTCATGGCAGGATTGTGGGAAGAAAATCAGCAGTTGGAGGATCATGAGGTGATCCGGTCCTGCACCATCATTACAACACCGGCAAATGCCACGACTGTTCAAGTGCATCAGCGGATGCCTGCATTCGTCGAGGAATCGAATCGTTCCGATTGGCTTGACCCTCGCTGTCGTGATCTTGCGGAATTGAAAATGCTGCTGCGGCCAGCAAAGGAGGATCTCTTGAAATTGACGGCCGTCTCACGGCATGTGAATAGTCCACGAAGCGAGGGCGAGCAATGCGTATTGCCACTTGATGATGCGACCTCGGGTGGACAACAAGTCCTTCGATTCGATTGACATGTCGCCAAGAGAATCATGCCCGGAAGTTACGTTGTTGCTCCAACGTAGTCAGAAGAGACTCTTGACGCACATTAATGAAAATCTTCAAAATTCGATAAATTCTTGATGAATTCAACAAGCTAGTTTATCGCGGGAATCTCGTTAGAACTCTTGGTCGCCCAGGCTGAATGCCTTCCCCTGAACCTCCTGTCTTACCTAGGCTGCATCACTTGCGCCGCGAGTGGCCATCATCCTACATTTTCTGTCGCAACACTTCTGATTAAGGAGGGAATTGAACGATATCTAGAACGATAAAAGGAAATGTGTTTTGCTGACTGAATACGGATGGTTTCGACGAATGAGCAGAATTGCTGTTAGCCTATCGTTAGTTCTTTGCTTGATCGGGACGTGCAAGGTCCAAGGTCAGAGCACCATTTCCAATAGCCCCTTCGAGTTGTCCACGGGACAGGGCTTGTGGGGGGCTTTTTTACCTGCCTACTCGCTTGGGGAAGATAGCAGCGGCTCTGTCGCTCTCAGCGACGACATGGACGCTCTGGGCTACCACGGTGACTTGAAGGCAGTGCGACGCTTTCTCGGAACCCGCACAAGTTTTGAGGGCCGTGCTTTCTACGCCACAGCCGAATCGACGGCTAATGGTGGCAGCAGCGACCTGACCATGCTCAGTCCCACAGATGGTTCCCCAACGGAAATTCAGCCAGGAGCAACACGGCTTAGAAGCGACGTAGAGAATTACGGTTTTGATGTTCTGCTGCGAGACACATGGATCACGCGGTTCGGCGGACTGTCAGCGGGATGTGCCTTCAGTTATCTCGCATTCGATCAAACATTTAACTCGACGGTGGGCGGTGCTGACTTGCTGCGTGAAGAACTCGATTCGGACTTTCGCGGCGGAAAAGGCTTTGTCGGCTGGGATGGCTGTTTTTGCGGTCGTCCCACAAATATCGACCTGCTGGTCGGTTTCTATGACATGAATGCCGCTTATGATTCGCAAACTGGTATTCTTGGTTCCGCCGTGCAAAACGAGATGACCAAAAACGTCACCACGATCGAAACCAATTTCACCACTCGGCGCGACTTTCGTGAGATTCAAATTGGTGCGACGTTGGGTGTCACGTACTTCTCTGATATGCCCACAATCGAACGCGCTGCTGGACAAGCAACTTCAATAGGGACCGACGATGCAGTGACGCTCAAGTTTTTGTTTGAGATCTTGCTGTAGCTTCAATCGTTGATCTCAGCTTGCAGCGTACTCAGGGTGGAAAAGTATCGTTCCCCAAGTTCCCGATATGACTTGCTGTCAAAATGAATTTTATCACCTTTGTGTGAAAGTCCATCTGAGTTCACGAAACCGGTCGTCTTAACCTGCGTCGGCAGATTCTTATGAACCGAATTTACGCGGTTCTTATCTGCATTCCATGGTCGTTCCTTGAATTGTCCCATTTGGCCGGCAATGAAGGGTAGATCTCGGTTGTCAAATTCTGCGCGGAATCGCCCGACCAAATGATGGAGTTTTGTCTCGTAGAGGGCGGATAGTTCAGGTTTGCAGTCAGATTCACCCTGATGCCAGAGGACGCCTTTGAGGGTGCCGTCTTGCATTGCGCGGTGTGTCCTTTGGATCGCCGTATCGTAGGGATTTGTTTTGGTTGACTTATGAAAGCCGCCGGGTTCCCACGAGGAAATCGGGGAACCGCCCACTGCACAGGGGATCAAACCAACCGTGACTTCAGGATGGGCCGCCGCATATTGTTTGGCAAAGGTCTTTCCGAGCCCGACGCCAGTAATCCCAGGTTTGTCAAAATGAATGGGGTCGACTGCGGCGACCCATTTACCTTGCTGGTCCAGTGTCAGAACGCGGGGGGTAACTTTCTCGTCGCTGCTAGATACTTTTCCACGTCCTGCCATATTCGATTGGCCTGCCAGCAGGAAGAGATGAAACTGCGTCGGATCACTTGGAATCTCGCTTTGCTGTGCAAAAGAGGTTCCTGATCCTAAAAGGTAAATGGTGAACAACACCATAAATCGGTTAATCATCATGAGTTGTGACGGTCTTCGCTGCGAGGAGATGACGTGGTTGCAATGGATAATCACCGATTCCACGGACATGGTTTCGACAATTTCAACAACTCAAGTTATCCTTTGATGCATGCGGATTCCAGCCTTCACCATCATTCTCTGTCTGATCATCGACCCGGCATTTGGGCAGGGCCTTGGTCAAGCCACCCGTCCCGCAGGTGCCACTCAGCGGAAATTGATTCTGCCATCGGCCCCTCTCCGCTACGCTGGTCAGGTTTTACCGGACCACATTAAAGCGGTTTCCAGTCTTTTTGATAATACGCCAGATTCTAATCCAATCACCAATGACGGGGCCACTCTGGGGCGTGTTCTGTTCTACGATCCGACTTTGTCAGCCAATGGTTCCACTTCCTGTGCGTCATGTCACAGTCAGTCTACTGCCTTCACTGACGATCGACGATTCAGTAAGGGATTCGAGGGACGAGAAGTTGATCGCAACTCGATGAGCTTGGTGAATCTGAGGTATTATCGTACGGGGAAATTCTTTTGGGATGAGCGAGCTGCTTCCCTCGAGGATCAGGTATTGATGCCGATTGAGAACCCTGTCGAGATGGGGCACCATTTGCCGTCACTTGTTGCCCAACTGCAGCAAGATCCTATTTACCCGCCTCTGTTCAGAAGTGCCTTTGGGACATCTAACGTCACCGAACAGAGGCTTGCGCGAGCGCTCGCCCAATTCATTCGATCGATAGTTTCTGTTCGCTCACGTTATGATCTGGGCCGGGCGGAGGTGAACTCTGTACTGGATCCGTTTCCGAATTTTTCTGAGCAGGAAAACTATGGAAAACAGCAGTTTTTCGGACGAGCGAAGTGCTCTGAGTGCCACTTGCCAGAAATCGAGAATGGACGCGGTGCGGCCCGCCAGTCTGCTTTCTTTCAGTTGGAAAAACCGCTCGTCAATGGTATCGACAGTGATTCTGCTGACGTGGATGGTGGTGTTGGTGCCTCCACGGGACGCACTGAAGACTGGGGGCGTTTTAAAGCAACCTCTCTGCGGAACATCGAGTTGACGGCGCCTTACATGCATGATGGCCGTTTTCGAACATTGGATCAGGTCATCGAACATTACAATTGGAGCGTTAAGCCACACCGCAATCTTGATAGTCGACTGAAAGACTTTGCTGCAAACGGCTTGGCATTGCCCGAGGTTGAGAAAGTTGCTTTAGCAGAATTTTTAAAAACGCTAACAGACCACAAATTTATTAACGATCCGAAGTTTAGCAATCCGTTTGTCCTTGTTAAGTGATTCACATTGTGGAGAGTCCTGTTGGCTAGGATGTGTAACACCCCACGATTGTTATACTTATGAGCCATGACGAATCCCGACGATATCCATTTGACTGAACGCACTGGCAATAAGCACCTCGGCAATAAGAATACTGGCAACGAGCGTGTTGTGAGCGAGGTGGTTGATGAGTCTGTCTATAAGGCTATCGCCACGGCGTATCACGAAGCCGGGCACGCAGTGATGGCCTTGTCGTTTGGTTGTCCAATAAAAAAGGTCACCATCGTCCCGGGACGGTCATGGCTTGGGCAGTACAGGCTTGGTGTTTGTGAGCTCCAGAAAGGTCGTTCAGGAAATGCTAAGAATCTTTTGGACGACGAGATCGTGATCCTGTTTGCAGGAATGGTTGCGGAGGCGCATTTCACCGGGCGCTATTGTGAATCCGGTGCTGCGGAAGATCTGCGCACAATTCGGCGGTTGTTGTGTCTTCGTGTCAGCAGTGAGAAACAGCATGAACGGTTAAAGCGGCGTCTGCTGGCCCGTACGGAGCATCTTCTGGGTGACGAAGAAACTGCCTTGGCGATCGAATTGGTCGCAAAAGAACTGATGCAAAAACAGACGATTAGCGGCCGAGCCGTTCGGCACTTTTATCAACAAGCGACGCGACGAAGTTCGTGATACATGGTGGTTTTGAGATGCCGGAAATTCAAGATAGAGAACAGTGCGCACGGGCAATCGCTGCCGATCTGCAACTGCCATTCAAGCAAGTGTTGGCAGCGATGGAGTTGCTTGAAGCAGGCAATACGATTCCCTTCATTGCCAGATATCGCAAGGAAGTAACACAGGGACTCGATGAGATTGCACTGCGGTCAATCGAGGATGCGGTTGAAAAATCAAACGCTTTGGCGGCGCGCAAGTCAACTGTTATCAAAAGTATCCAAGGCCAAGGGTTAATGACTGATGATCTGCTTGCGTCGATTGAGAGTTGCGGTGACTTGCGTCAGCTGGAAATGATCTACCTGCCGTTCAAGCCTAAACGTCGCACCAAGGCCGCGATTGCTCGCGAGCGTGGTTTGCAGCCTCTGGCGGATCTGCTGATTCGTCAGGAACCCATCGGGTCTTCGCGGGCGGCGCTGCTCAATCAGTTTGTAAAACCAGAGCTGGAGATTCCAGATCGTGATGCCGCATTACAAGGGGCGCTGGCGATCGTTGCAGAGCAATGGTCCGAGGATGCCACCCTGCGAAGTTGGATGATTGCTGACGCCGTTGCAAGCGGTAAGGTGACTTCAAATGTGAAGCGAGGAAAAAAGCAGGAAGCCGAGAAGTTTGAACTCTATTTTGACCATCGCGAAGCGGTTGCGAAGATTCCTTCTCATCGACTGTTGGCAATGCTGAGAGGCGAGTCTGAGGGCTTGCTGCGTGTTGGGATTGCGATGGATGATGGGAGAGCTGTTTCTCGCATGAAATCGCAATTCGTTCATGATCGGCAGTTTGAATTTCATCGTGAGTTATTGGCTGCGATTGGTGATTGCTACGAGCGTTTGCTGCAGCCAGCCACTCAATCATCCGTACTTCAGAGCCTGAAGGAGCAAGCCGATACAGACGCGATCGAGGTGTTCGGAAAAAATCTGCATGAGCTGTTGATGGCATCACCAGCGGGGCCGAGGGTGACTTTGGGAATTGATCCCGGTTTCCGAACCGGGTGCAAACTGGCTGTCGTCGATGCGACAGGTAAGTTTTTGGCAACTAGCACCATCTTTCCGACGCCACCTAAGAGTGACCGCGACTCGGCGGGTGAGCGTGTATTGGAATTCATCAAGCGGTACAACATCGAGTTGATTGCAATTGGTAACGGGACCGCATCGAGAGAAACGGATGTTTTTGTGGGTGACCTGCTAACAGAGCATGGTCTGAAGTTGACCAAAGTGATGGTCAGCGAAGCAGGAGCTTCGATTTATTCTGCTAGTGAGATAGCAATCAAGGAGTTTCCCGATCTGGATGTGACCGTCCGGGGTGCGATCAGTATCGCCCGACGGCTGCAGGATCCGCTGGCGGAGCTGGTGAAGACCGACCCGAAATCAATTGGAGTCGGGCAATATCAGCACGATGTGAACCAGACAAGGCTTCGTAAATGTCTGGATCGGACAGTTGAATCTTGCGTGAATGCTGTTGGAGTTGATCTGAACATGGCCAGCGTTTCATTGCTGTCGCATGTGGCCGGGATTGGACCCAAATTGGCCGGAAATATTGTTGCGTTCAGGGATCAAAACGGACGATTCAAGAATCGCAAACAACTGATGAAGGTATCAAAGCTTGGCAGCAAGGCATTTGAGCAGGCTGCAGGATTTTTACGCATTTGTAATGGTGCAGAGCCGCTTGATAACTCAGCGGTGCACCCCGAGAGTTATGCTTTGGTCAGTCGTATGGCAACAAAATTGGGGGCAGATCCTAGAACATTGGTTGGCGATTCTGGACTGAGCCATAAGTTGCGGCCATCAGATTACGTTGATGACCGTTTTGGGCTGCCAACGGTGGTGGACATCATTTCTGAATTGGAGAAACCTGGTCGTGATCCTCGCCGAGAATTTCGAGTGGTGAAGTTTGATGAGTCGATCAACAGTGTCGGTGATTTAAAGCCTGGGTTAGTAATGGAGGGCGTGATTACCAATGTTACACACTTTGGTGCATTTGTTGACATCGGAGTGCATCAGGATGCCTTGATTCATATCTCGCAACTATCGAATTCCTTTGTCAAGGATCCTAGTGAAGTCGTTGCCGTTGGCGATCTTGTCAAAGTCAAGGTTTTGGAAATCGATGTAGGCCGCAAACGCATCTCGGTGACAAGAAAGTTTTAAACGGGCTGTATTCATTTGTGCGTTGCCGCCAGAGTCAACATTCGAGTATCGCACACCACTGCCAACTTAGATCCACAAGTCACGATCAAGACTCCGGTAGCCGATCGCTTCAGCGAGATCCTGTTCGCGGATCTGTTGGCAGTTTGCCACATCCGCAATGGTTCTCGCCACTCGCAGGATTTTGTCATGGGCCCTTGCTGAGAGTCCCAGTTCTTCGACGCAATGCCGCAACATTTGAGTGCAGTTGCGATCAATCTGGCAATGTTGACGCACCTGCTGACTGCTCATTTGTGCGTTGTGATGGGTCGTCGCACCTTGAAATCTGTTCGCCTGTTGCTCGCGAGCCTTGATCACATCTTCACGCATGGTCTTGCTTGATGTTCCCTGAATACTTTGGTCAGACAACTCATCAAAGGGTACTGCTGGTACATCGAGGTGGATATCAATGCGATCCAAGAGTGGTCCTGAAATTTTTGACATGTACTTTTCAATTTGAGGAGGAGTGCAATTACAGCTTCTTCTTGGGTCGCTCCGGTACCCACACGGACATGGATTGGCCGCTGCAATGAGCATGAAGTCGGCAGGGAATGTGGTGGAACGTAATGCCCTCGAGATGGTGACGATGCCGTCTTCGAGTGGCTGACGCATCACCTCTAGTGTTTTGCGGTTGAACTCAGGCAGTTCGTCGAGGAACAGGACACCATTGTGGGATTTGCTAATTTCTCCTGGGGCAGGTTGGCTTCCACCGCCCACCAAACCTGCGTCACTGATCGTGTGATGGGGGCTTCGGAAAGGACGCCGCGCCATGAGTGGTTGATCGGAGGGCAGTTGGCCTAGCACGCTGTAAATGCGTGTGGTCTCGATCGATTCTACAGCCGATAGGGGCGGGAGAACTGTTGGCATCCGTTTCGCTAACATGGTCTTCCCACTTCCAGGCGGCCCAATCATGGCAATGTTGTGACGACCAGCAGCAGCAATGGTCAAAGCTCGCTTCGCCAACTCTTGTCCCCGTACGTCCGCAAAGTCGATCTCATAGTGGCTGAATTTAGCGAACAGCTTTTCAAGCTCACACGGCACTGGACTGACTTCTAGTTCGCCAGCGAAGAAAGCTATTGCTTGTGCCAGACTGTGAACAGGAATGACTTGTAGGCCTTGTACGACCGCCGCTTCACTGGCATTCGCAACGGGCACAACTAATCCCCGAAGCGATCGGTTCTTTGCCGCCTCGATCGCGATGGACAACGCACCTTTGACCGGTCGCGTTGTTCCTTCCAACGCAAGTTCGCCGATGATCGCGTACTCGTCAAAGAGTTCCGAAGATAATTGTCCACTGCCAGCTAACACACCCAATGCAACCGACAGGTCAAACGATGACGCCTGCTTGGGAAGATCGCCGGGAGCAAGATTGATAACCACTCGGTCCTGCGGTCTCACAAAACCGCTGTTAACGATTGCGCGTTCAACCCGATGGGTACTTTCTTTTACCGCAGTGTCTGGTAGCCCGACCAGAATCGTTTTTGGCATCGCGGCCGGTGAAATGTCGACCTCGACATCGACCGGCAGTGCATCGATGCCGGAAAGCGTGAACGTCTTCAAGCGTGCCAGCATGATGCCCCAATCATGTAAGCGTAGAAGTTGTTATCGCAAAGAGCCTCGCACCATTAGGGCAACTTAGCAAGCACCGAATTGCATTTCTCTGAAAATCAGCTGCGCAGAATTTGCACACAACCAAGCCGATACTGGATTTGATGGCAAACACCACAAGGTTTCGTGCCGAAGCATTTGCAATGCTGGCAATGTAGAAATTGACCTACGGGAAGGTCCCTGGAATTGCGGCCAAGCGTTTCTGAGTGGACTCATGCTCTACCCTGTTGATGTGAGGGTAACAACAGACTATTTGTCAGGATGGCTTTTGTTTGCGTCTTTGTGTGATCAAGGCATGCATAACATCACTGCGGCGGACCACTCCCAACAATTCCTGTGGCTCACTCCGTGAGACAACAGGAATGCAGTCATCTGTTTCTGCCTGAAATAGTTCAAAGGCTCGTGTTGCAGGTTCATCGGGAAAAAGGAGGGCGGTTGTTTCGCTGGCAAGGTCCTCAGCACGGACGAGTTGTGAGGCGCTATGATCAAACATTACATCACTCAATAGCGGATACCTGATCACGCCGACGACGGTTGATCGGTCATCGATCACCGGATAGGTATTGTCGTGGCTGTGTTCAATGTGGCCCACGACATCATCGAAATTATCAGATTGATGTATGCCTTTTGTCTTTCGGATCAGGTTGCTGACCTTCACTTTGGATTCAAATTGGATCGAGGCGTTCGTTCCTCTGACCGCATCTCGAAAACGGTCAATCACAGTCCGCAATTGTTCCAGCGGAGTACGTGATGTGTGGTGAATTGCTTGAGCGAGGGGGACCTCACCGGTTCGGAGAACTGATTGCCGAATGAAAAGAGGTCCAATGATCTCGAAGAGTACAACGGAACCGAGGATAATTGCCTGTATCTGTGTTCCCATTTCTTTATCACGCTGCATGGCGATAGTTGCCAACGCGATTGCGGCTCCAGCTTGGGCAAAGAGACAACTCCCAACCCAGTTGCGAACTTCGATCGGTTGCTTTGTGATTCGAGCAGTGATGTAGACGCCAATCCATTTGCCGGCGATGCGGAATACGATGTACACCAAACCCAATGTTCCTGCGGCGAGGAAGGCATTGATGTCTAGCTCGGTGCCATGTGCCGCAAAGAAGAGTACGGCCAATAGGCCTGACAAGTGGTCAAGTTCGTCGACGATTTTGGATTTGTAATCGGATGTGTTCGCGACCGTCACGCCCATGATCAAGAAGGTGATCATGTATGGAATGTGGAAAGATTCGCAGATGCCCAGAAGGAAAGTCTCGGCCGCGACCAGCATCACGATCCAGCGTTTCATGTTCAGGAAACCACAGCCGTAGCTGACGATTAGGCCGCCAGCGATTCCAAGTCCGGCGGAACCAGCGATATTGAGGACCAGGCTTCCAAATTGCTCACCCACAGACATCATAACTTTATTTTCGAGCAATGAGATTGCAAGGAAAGCGAACTCAAACATCATGATGCAGGCAAAGTTATTCATCGCAACCAGAAACCCGGTGCTTTCTGTGACTGGACCTTCTGAGCGGAATTCCTTTAACACCAGAATCGTCGTCGCCGGGGCGGTCGCGACGGCGAGGCAGCCGAGTAGTATCGCTTGGCTGCCAGAGCATCCGAAAAGGAGTAAGCCGAGACTTACAAAGCTGAAGGTCAGGGAAATCTCGCCGATCGAAAGCGGAAGGCAATGTTTGGCAAGTCTCCTGACCTTGGTGAAAGTGAATTCACATCCAAGATTGAACAGCACAAGTGCCATTGCCAGTTTTAGCAGTGGATCAAAAAGTTCAACGTGACCTTCTGGGATCCAATCAAGGATGCTGGGGCCAACTAGCAGCCCCACCAGCAAATAGGCGGTCACCTTGGGAAGGTGTAAAAAATCCGCGAAAACCCCAGCCGCCAGGCACGCACCGAGTAACAATCCAAGCGTGCTCAAAATATCGAGATGAAAATCTGGCATGTGCGAATATGTGTCGGGCAGCTGGAGCTGAGTGAGTGTCAGTTCGATGTGTTTGCAAGGTCATGCATGCTGACGTTGCAAATCATTCTCATTCGAACTTGATCGATTGGTATGACGATGAGTGTTGGGTCTGCAGAATCAACCGATTGGAAACAGGGACGCACCAACGGTGGAGAACGCTGCCGGTCAGAAAAGTTAAGCCCTCATCTACGCATTATTATCAGGGTTACATCTGTCGCCCATGGCAACTTGGTGATCTTCGCCGGGTAGAGCAGGAATTGCTGATAGGAATCGGTGGCCTGAGCGGTGCAGATTGGCCTGTGTAATCACGGAAAGCCCGTTTTGCTTGTTCTGAAGCCTCGAACAAACAGAATCCATGAGATTGAGAGCGAAAATTTCTGCAATGTGGTCAGATTGACACCTGTCTCTTATACACATCTGACGCTGCCGACGACTCCTTACGTGTAG
>OJCR01000959.1_pt1 | contig 11514 bp, 6 predicted proteins | sample 1591611 | NCBI WGS metagenome assembly OJCR01 (sample SAMN05416815, study PRJEB24817) | seawater metagenome | isolation source: Sea water | place: Canada:Atlantic | collected 2013-07
CGAGATCAGCCTCGGTCTCGTGGGCTCGGAGATGTGTATAAGAGACAGCCCAAGGGTGGTGTCCAAACAAAAACTGGAAGGCGGTCATAAGTGGCCTTCGTACCGACCCACCAATGCTTGAGATCCACTTGCCGCACTTGCAAACCCAATGGTAATAAGGTGCCGCCAAGTGTGCTTCCGGCATTTTCTTGCTTGTGTGGCAGCAGTAAACGTTCCGGTGGCGCACCACGGCGAACGGTATCCTGCCAATTGAAAACGCATGTTGCCTGATTCAGTTTCGCTGTCCGCCGCAGCAGACCCGCGATGCTGATGGGGGCGTCCAACTGCGGGCCAAATTCACCATCGGACAGCACGGCCCATTCAGCATCCGTATCATTAACCTCACGTGCCCACCGCCTGAATCTTGCATCCTCTACTTTGGGCGCAACCTCACGCATCCGTCGCAAGGCCTCCGTCGCAAAACAAGCCAACTGGGTAATTTCTCGTGGGTTTGAATTACCGTTCTCTCCAGCAAGAAATTCTTGCAAAAACTCCCCCGCTGAAATGCTGCCAGCACCAAAGTCATCAACCGCCATCAACTTACTGGCAGCTTCATCAAAAACCTCGTCCTTCAAAGTCATCAACAACAGGGTTTGCTGTTCCCGGATTTCTGCGTTCAGAATTTCCGCAGTCTCATCGAGTAGTTCCCGGGCAGAACGCCAGGCCTTCGTAGTAGGCACCGATTGCTGGATATCCGCTCCCGCTAAGTCAAACGACGGCCAATCCATTTGAATAGGGACCCCTGTAACTTGACTGATCAACAACATCAGATCGCTGGCAGGATAACCGTTCGACGCAAGGGCAAGGCGAATTGCAAGATCAGCTCTCAGATCAAGTGCTTCAGGGACGATCGGTATGCGTAAATCATTATCATCTTCCTCTGCGGCTGCTTCTAGCTTGACCTCTTCCATGGTTGGTGGAGCTTGCAGGGTTGGTTTTGCCTGCGTTCCGTCATCAAGCAGAAACCGAGTGTACTGTGCAAGTTCCGGAGGCAGATCCTGCATCCCCGCGATGACGTCAGGGTCGTCAGTTCCCTGCGTCATTGCTGGATCGCTTGTGCCCGGATCACTTGTGCCCGGATCGCTTGTGCCCGGATTTTCGGACAAAGAGCCAGCTCCCGGATTGCTTGGTGGATCAAGTACTGATTCCGGTAATAGATCACTTGGAATCGACGGATTGACTCCCACATCACTGGCTGTCACGCCGGCTGTCATCGATGTTGGATTGCCATCAGCACCGTGTTCACTGTCCGCGGCTGAACTGACTGGATCTCCAGCTCCCGTCTGAGGGGCAACAGGCTGTTGGGGGCTCGAAAGATCCGGCGTTGTGGAGGGCGTCTGATCCTGACTGACGCCTGAGGCGGTTATTGAGCGGCTATCTACCTGTTCAAAAGTTGCTTCTGTCTTTGGATTCTTATCAAGATCAGTCGACGCCTGCTCAATCGAATCGTCGGGTTGATTTGTGGCAGTTGATACTTGCCGAATTTCCTGCTTTCCCCACGAAGTAACAAACCAGCCAAAAAACATGACGGCTGCTATCAACCCAGTTGCAGAGAGCGCAATAACGAGTGCGATCTGACGTGACTTTTGAGTCTTTGTGCTTTGCCAGTCAGGATGCATCGCTCCCGACAAACCATCGCTGTTTTCTGGAAGAACGGAATCGGCACCTGCAAATCCTTCGTCATTGCCTTGGGGTACCATCCCTATGGCAATCCTAGAATCAGTAGAGATTGCTTCCTCAGTAATGGCCTGGCTGTCCACTCCCGAACGTCCAATTTCGACTTGGCCATCCGGTCGGTTAATCTCCACCATCGACCCACACTTTGGGCAAGCAGCGATCGTACCAACAATTACCGGGTCAGAAACCCTGAGCTGACTCGCACAGGTCAGGCACTGGACTGCAAACGGCTGAAAAGACAATGGAGCCTCTAAGGACAGAGTTCCGGAACAGTGAACAGATTCAATCCAACACGTGGCAACTGAGCAAGACACAAACGCAGGAAGCTTTGCTTTCCTTCGGACACCCGCCCTTCGGTCACCCGCAGGCATTCGCACCCAGCCACCCGTACTTAATTCTACGGCTCTGCAGGCTACCTTGCATCACAAACTCGCCGAGTCGCCTCATGGAATCGACGAAAGCAGAAACACAGCTTAGCCAAGTTAACATGACTCGGTGATTCAAAAGGGTGAGCCCAGTGGGTGCTGCTGCTTTACAAAAAAATCGGACTGGCCCCTGAGGGCCACTCCGATCATTAATCATGACTCGATAATCAGAAGTACATCAACTCCAAACTTGATCAACGTCACCCGCTAAAAGGTCTAGCAAGCCGTTTTCTTCCTCGTCATCGCCAGCGTCTCTGCGAGTCCCCGACTCGGTGGGATCCAGCACTTCTGGTGCCTTAGGACAATCGGTGATCGCTATCTTGTCAGTTGAGCTCAGGTCGCCTGCTCCCAAATCGGTGAAGACATCATCTGTCGAGTTCGAATTGGCTGTGCCAATGTCATTCGCTCGAAGAACGAGTTGTTCGCCCTCACCACGGTTGGAAGACTTGAAACTTAAGACCTGCAGTGCATCCGCCACACTGACCCGCCCGTTGCCATCGACATCCGGGAAGAAGTTGTTTGCAGAACCGCTTCCACCACTCTCTCCCTCACCAACAGTCCCTAACAAATTAATGACGAGAAGTGCGTCGATTGGTGTTACAAAACCATCGTTGTTAACGTCCTCGTTAGTGTTCTGATTTTGCTGTTGAGAACCCGCTGGGCTAATCGTGATTGTCAGGACATCGAGCCGAATATCTGCGATTGCAACCGGTTCGTTTTCAAGGAAGAGAAGCGTATCGTGTTGCGGTCGCAAATCTGCTGGCGAACCCTTGAACTGAACCGTGCCTGGCGCTGTCACGTCAAAGTAAATCGTCACCAGTTCCTTTGGATCATCGTTAGTGTAGGGGAAGTTGAAACTCGTGCCGTTACGAAGAGTTCCCACTTCATCAATGATGCCTGGGATGTTCGCAGTACCAGATCCAGCCGACGCATTGAATGCTGGAGTTCCGAACTCAACATCAAAGTCGAAGTTGCCCGAAGTCGGTTCCACAGGAGCTAGATTGTCTGCTGCATAAAGGACATCCAAGTATCCGGCGTAAACGAGGGTCGCCAGACCTAGGTCTCGAGTATCATCAGCAGTGACTTGCAATCCAATCTCATCTCCTACCGTTACAAGAGACGGATCCAACATGTTACCACTCCGGTCAACAAGCGAGAAATCAAATGCGACGACTGCTTGGCTATTTTGATCGCCCAGTGCCAGGGTGACCGAAGCAGACGAAACCACACCTTCGCTGGTAACGACGAAGTAACTGAACTCTTCAAGCCCTGATGCACCAGTATTGGGCCGATAGCTCAGATAGTCATCTTGCAAATCACTTGGGGTACCGTTGTCTTCTACCAAGACGATACCTTTGGACGAATTAGTCAGCAGGTCAAATTCGGTAATCGTTCCGGTGATACCGAGATTATCGTTATCGAGCACATCCAGAACGCTGCGGTTTGGACTGCTGTTTGTGATCACATCACCGTTCGAATCAAGCCCATCCGGGAATGAATCATCCACGGCTGCGGTAACAAATTCCGATGACGGCAAGATCGTCAGTTGGGCTGTATTGAACCGCAACTGCTGGATGGTCAACGCCACATCCTCTCCGTAGAGAGCACTTTCAGCTTGAGGACTATCGGTTGGATCACCTTGGAATTGAGCGATACCGGAGGCATTTGCCCTCATGGTCGCTTGGAAGAGTACTGCGGTCCCCGTATGCTCCTGCAGATCACCAAAGTTTTGCGTGCTCCCGACCTCATCCAACAACCCAGGTGTACTAGCATCTCCCAACTGGAAAGTACCACTACCACTGAAGAGTGGACCGAACTCAACATCAAAATCGAAGCCATCATTTGGAATACGATCAACCGTTGAAACTAGAGCCGAAGTGTACAGCAGGTCCAAGAAGGCGGAGGTAACGCCGTTGACAGGCCCAATTCGCAGATCATCAACCGTGACCCGAACCGTGAATTCGTCTCCTACGGTGACATGGTCAATTGGGTTACCGTTCGTGGCATCCAAAATTTCGATGCCGTACTCAAGCAGGTCGTCAGTAAGCGAATCCGGAAGCATGTTGACAGTCACCGTAGCCTGATCAACTAAGCCGGCGCCGTCCTGAATCGTATACAAAAACTGCTCGGTCCCAGTAAAACCTGCTTGAGGTGTGTAGCGGATTGACTGACCGCCAGCGACGACCGAGATGACGCCACCTTCGGTGCCCGCGGAGACACTTGTGATTGCCAAACCGCCGTTGATACTCGCAATGTCGTTATCCAAGACCGCGAGAGGTCGATTCACTGAATTCGTGGGCACACCATAAATGTCGTCCAAAGCAATCGGCACATTCGATTGGAATTTGACGTTCACTGTCACTGAGGCCGTCGAAGTGTTACCAAACTGGTCACGCACCGTGTAGCTGAAGGTATCAAATCCGATGAAACCGCTTGCCGGTGTGTACGTGATTTGATTGCTGGACGGTGGTGGCACGATCCCAATGGTGCCAACTGTATTTAAACTATCGATGGTTAGAGGATTACCCGCCATTTGAAAGTCGTTCGCGAGCACGTCAAGAGGCACGCTGATGGAGTTCCGTGGTACCTCAAAGTAGTCGTCATTGGCGATTTCTGAACCACTCAACACAGTGACTTTGTGATCCTGAACTTCACCAGTTCCGGCGAACCCAGTAGCATCCAAATTGCCAGTCCTGCTGAGTCTGAAACGTGCGTAGGTGTCACCTGTCGGAGCATCCGAAGGCACGGGTACCGTAACCGTGTAAATAACGTTGGTTACTCCACTATTGACGGTGCGATTGGTTAGAAACCTCTCACCCGCATCATCAAAGTCACCATCCTGATTGAAGTCAAGAAAGCCTTGCAAGTAAGCCGTACCGCCAGTTGTGTTGGTGATCGTCACCTCAAAGTTGGACGTATTTCCCGGAGACAGCGGCGTCAGCTGTAAGACACCATCTTCATCATTGATTATTTGATTCAAATCGTCTGCATCTGCGTCGATGGATGGGGTCCCATCTACATCGCGATCAGGCGCCGTCCCAATCGAAAGTCCATCCACGATTCCGTGACGGGCACCGTCAGGAAGTGATGTGCCGTAGGAATTCGGAGCATCTCCGAAGTCAAGTGTTGAGCGGAAGCCGAAATTATACTCGTTCGATGCAGCAACTCCATCGAAGAAGATGTTGTGCTCACCGCTCGTGGGGAACGAAACTTGATATCCAGGTGTTGGCACCGCTCGGATCGTGTAATTTCCGGAATTTCCGAAGTTGAAGAAATAATTTCCATCCTCATCGGTGAGCGTATTCGTCTCACCAAGGTCTGGGCGATTATCGCCGTCGGCGTCGAGATACACGTAGATCCCCTCAAGCGGCATCTCACCCGCGTCCATGATGCCGTCTCCATCAACATCATCGAAAGCGACACCTGTTTTTACTCCGCTGACAATACCAAACCCGAATTCAAGACCCGGAACAGTTCCAGATGTGGGTATCGTGACGGAGATCGAAGTTGAGGTGGTTGCAAGATACTGTGCTGGCGCAACAGCACGAATGTCGACAGTGCCCACCTGAACGTCCAGCGTGAAGGCACCGCTTGCGGTAGTGACAGTCGTGGGTTCGCCCACTGTGTAGGCACCATTCGCATCAACATCAGCAAAAACAGTTACGCCCTGAAGCCCACCATCGGAGCTTCCATTGCCATCTAGATTCCCATCAAGGAAAACCCGCCCCGTAACACCACCGCCAATCGTACCGGTGGACAGTAGATGTGCCAGCGTGTTCGTAATCTCGCTCTTGCCGATAAAAAGTGCCTCGGTGACACTAAAAAAGTCATCTTCAAAGACCGGATCGATATCATCGCTGGTTCCGAAAATCAAGTCCGGACCTATACCAGTCCCATAAATCAGAGCGGGGGTACCACCTTCATCGGAAAGCGTCCCAATCGAGTTTGATCCATCAGTATGGGCCATACCCAGAGTGTGCCCTGCCTCATGAGCGGCAACACTACCGATGAAGAAGCCTGCTAGATCTATCAAGCTCTTCGTCGGGCTAATGGGGATGTCGGCCATCGCTATGGCTGTATCGACGAAATTGACAAAAGCGACTTGGCTCATGTCAAAGTTACCAATATCCACTGTCTGAGCGATACCAAACGGTGGAATCGTATCCTCGTTGCCACCAATGAAGATACGTGTCAAACGCGGATCGTTCAAGGCAATCTGCCCACCATGATCTCGGCTATTCAATACGCGAATCCCGTATTCACCAGGATTTCCTGATGCAACAAAATCTCCGTTCTCACCGGTTTGGGTCAGATCCTCGAATACATCAACAACCTGACTGACAACCCCATCGATGACCTCATTTACCGCTGCGATGTCAGTACTCTCTAAACCGATCAGGGGCAGCGACTCGGCGAGGCCTGGAATACGAATGAAGCCAGATGAACCCAGCAAGTTCCCATCAATCACATCACCATCGAAGTCCAGATAAACGATCTGAGCATCGCCAACTTCCAACTCCTCAGTTATGGGACGATAAGCACGAAGACCGATCGTGTATCTCCCCCCCGCCAACGACACAACATCAGGAGCCACAGTCAAGAAATACGTTCCCTCCCTAGGCACCACCCAAGCGCCCGTCGCATTGCCGGCGTCCTGCAGTGGAGCTTGCGGAATTGCGAACGGCGCAACACTGCCAAAAACGGTTTTTCCGAAAGAGTCACGAACCACAAACTGAGTTGCCGCCCCATTAACGGCAACATCGAGAATGTCACCTCCTCGCAGATCCATCGCGAAGGTATCTAGATCAGCCGTGATACCTGTCTGCGTCTGTCCTGGCAAGGTTGGCAAGAAACCAAAGATGTCGACAGTATCTTGCTCGCCAAAACCTGTGCCGACTGGCACCTGATCAGCATTGTAAATCGAGTTGTTCAGTCCCGTCTGCAGAAAGCCTTCGGACTCGTTGAAAGTGAAGGCCTGAACCGCACCGACATTTCGGGCGAACGAGTACTCTGGCAAGTCATCAGGCGCTGGGGCAGTGGGTAAATCCTGCATCACGGCGAGTAGTCGCCGATCCTCCAGCCCCTGGATGTTCAAACGCCGCCGATTTTTAAGTCGGTTCGAACGCTTGATTTTTTTGTCAGATCGTGTTGTTTTTGCTTGATTTCGTTTGATCATCTAGTGTCTCTACCAAATTCGCGACTGACGGCGTTTCAGGGTTTTCGTCGGAACGGTTTAAAAGGATGAACAGGGTCACAGAAGAGCTGGCTCGATGCTCGAAAGTGGATTCTTGCCATTCTCGAGACGCACGCCTGCTTGCGCATTGTCTAGCATCGGTAAAAACGTTCGCGATCGTTTGCCAAACAGCCGGTAGCTCCCCATGCACCGGTTAAGGGCTCTGGGAAGTATAGGATATTCAGGCATTCTACGTTTGCGATTCTAATTACAGCCGGTAAGGTGTCAACGAAACGCATGTTATCGGATGCATTGCAGGTACCAAAGTTCCGACAAGTCACCCAGAATCCTATTAATCGGACCAAACAGATTCTAAACGGCAGTCGCCGAAAAGGTGTTCACATGTCCAGTCATCCACAGCACTGATCGGGATTTCCCCAATAAAACATGGCATTTGGGTTAGTTCAGCGCACAAAAAAACCCGCCTCGATTCAGCGAGGCGGGTTTTATTGGCTCTTAGTAAGAATGTTCCCATCAGATGGGTGTTTGCTTACCAGTTGTACTCAGTACCGAACGAGATCCCCTGAATGACCAGGTCATCCAGCACGTACGACGGATTGACTGCTGTCCCTCCTGCGACGCTCAGAATTGTGGTTTTGTCGATTGACCCAAACCCGACATCCTCAGCCGCGATGGCGTAGTAGGCAGATCGGAACTTCCACGAGTGATTGAACTGCCAGATGAATTTAAGTTCGAACTCACCCATCAAGTCACCACCCCGTCGTGTGTCGTTGATCACAGTGTTTGCGATTGAGTTCGAATCGATTGTCAAGGAGCGGTTGATTTCGTTTTGAACCCAAGCTCCCTTCAGTCCCATGCCGAGTCTTATCCCTGAATGGATATTCCACCAAACATCACCGCCGGCTTGTGCTCCGAACATGTGGTTTGTAACTCGATCTGACGAGTTGAAGAAACGTGCAGGGCTGTTGAAAGTCGAGTACTGCATTTCGTTGTCAAACTCCAGATAACGGAGACCAACCAACCACGAACCCTGGAAGCGACAGCGAGGCCCCATGCTTCGGCGACGATAATTCAGCTCGATGCTGTGCAGCTCACTCTCGACTCCGATACTCTGAAGCGATGATTCGTCAACGTCGTCGAGTGCACCGGCCGGTGAGGTTCCGAAGTCGGTGATGAACGAGTAGAGATTGTTAGTGTCGGACGTAGCTTGAGCCCTCGCACTCCATTTGTTTCCGCCCATGTAGGTCGCTTCGACGTTACCGCCTACACCACAAATCAAGGCACCCGATAGCCGAACGCCAGCAGCCAGCTCATCGCCATCGTTCGCTTCGCCGAGCGTCAAGACAACATTGGGCGGAAGCTCAGATCCATCACTCGTGACGGCCATATTTCCAACGCCCTGAGTGTGACCCAGGAAAACCGCCTCAGCGGAAAGATCGTACCAGCGTAGCCCGCAGATCTCACCGTAGGGTCCCAAATTGCTCCCCAAACCATGCAAATTACTGCCCAGATATCGCGGATCAATCGACCAGTAGTCGCAGAAGGCTTCAAAGCAGCTACCCCGACCCAACAGACCGTCGCCATTCCTGCAGGAACCGATTAACCCCCCTCGTGAAATACCACCACACGAGCCAAAACCAGGATCGCAGGAACCGCAGTTCCCGTCACACTGGCCACCGGACATGAAACCGACTGGCGTGACTCCTCCTGGAAACGCTGTAGGGCCATTGCCTTGCATACCGGGTGAGAAAGCCATACCCGCAGGAACAACACCCCCCTGATACATTGAAGGGTGGTTCATCCCGGCCGGCGTGACATACCCGCTAGCGTCGTAATCCGCATTCGCCATCGGCATTTGTGCGGCGGCCGGCAAAGCGAAGAGTGCTGCACAAGCAGCAAACGCCCTGAGGCTCGAAAAGCGTGTGAAAATTCGTGATTGAGTCATTCGGTGCATCGCAAACGTCTCCGCGGCGTCCGCCGCATGGCTATGGGCCGATCATTCATTTGCGGGGCAACGCGCCCGGAACCCAGTATTGCTCCGAACACGCAATGGAAGACAGCAGACAGATCACGCCTACACTACTTCCAGACCTTGTTCGCATCCGGCAACAGCAAGTGCCGCCTCTGCCAACAAAGACATTCCCCCCCTTTTTGTCATTTTGCTTTGAAGCGGTTCCCCCGTGTTTGCGTGCTAGATGGGCATCGCCCGACTAACCCGCGTCTATAGAAGAACTGCGTCATGCGTTTTTATCGGCACAAGTGACCACTGGCATTTGGTTATTCCACTCGATCATCCTAGGAAAACTTTGCCGACCGCGAAGATGGACGCTCAAACACACCACTTAGATAAGGTTCGTGTCTACAGAAGTCCCCTATTCATTCATATTTCACGCCCCCACCCAAAAAAGTCTCGTAGCCAGGGGCAACCAAGTTATTCGCGACAAAATCCCCATCCAAAGGTAGAGAGCAGCCACTGACCCACTTTTTTCTTATGCTAGCAACCTGCATGACAACCTCACGGTGACAGCGTCATGGCTTCATTGAAACCGATGGATTGATCGCGATGTTTTGAACGGAACTATCAACGCTCCCTAACACCTACTCAGGCCGGCGATCAGAGCAAATCTTCGAACCGCCGAAGCGTTACCTCTGCATTCTGGCCTGCCGCTTTGGCTCCAATCGCGACCGCAGCGATATAACCAGGTCGTGGTTCAATCGAGAGAAAATCCCACTGGTTGGTTGATTCAAGATTCGGATTGAGCATCCGGATCTGAGGGTTGGGCGTGTCAATGTTTTCGAATGTAAAATCAGCTAGTGGTGTTTGCAGTCCTGTTCCGATTGCCTTGATAAAGGCTTCCTTAAGTGTCCAAATTCTCAAAAAGGTGTTTCGTTGATCAGTTTCTGAAGAACAGTTCTCCAGGAAGTCGATTTCCGGTCTGGAGAAATAACGTTTGGCCAAGGCAGGGTCGGTTCTTCGATCGAGTTTTTCAACATCAACACCCAGCAGATTGTCGCCATGGTTATCGATCCCGCACATCACCAGGCCATCGGTGTGCGCGATGTTAAAAGGGCAGCGTGCCTGAACAGGTTGGCTGACGTAAGGTTTTCCGTTTTTTTCGATTGCGAAAGTGATAATACTGGGATCGATTCGTTCTCGCCCTAGTAACCGCCGAGCCATTCCACGGCCGACGACGTGTTGATTGCGACTGGTAGGAATTCGAAATCGATCCGCTCGAACCCGCTCGTCTTGACTCAGCCAATTTTCGCAGCAACGTTCCAGAACACCGGGTTCAGAGGATGAACTGCCTGCGTGCCAGACTTGAATACTGGGAGAATCTTCCATGGTCAATCATTTCAGAGGTTCAAAAATTTCTGACCACTGCGTCAGCTTAGCGGGGATGATGCGGACCGGAGGATCTCGGACGACAGCCTAAAAGTCGGGACAAACGTGAGTAACCTCAGAGCCAACACAGTGCGAACTAAAACAAAGTGCTTCTTGCCATGATACCTCGCGGTTCGATACTTCGGGATAGCCAACATTCTGTAAACAAACGGATCTCAACACCGTCACTAGCAACGGAAGATAGATTTGATGTGTCTGAACTTGATCGCTGATGCCCTCGCAGGCTCAACCATGCAAGCTGCTCAATTCCTGATGGTTGGTGGATTTGTGATGTTGGCATGGGTCTTAGCTCGGCGAAAAATCAGAGCGGGAAAGCGAGTCAATGAGGACACGCGACGTGCCAATAGGGCTATCAAGTCGATGCGGGATCACACAGAACCATCAGTTCCGCTGAGTGGCGCGCCTGTCGAAACACAACGTTGGCAGACTGCGATGTTTGACCTGCAACGCGAACTGAAGGCTGAACTGGATACGAGAATCATTGTTGTTCAGACACTCCTCAACCAAGTTGATGAAAAGATCAACAAACTGGATAGCATGCAGGCAGGACTGCACGAGAATGCTGTGCCCGACTCATCAATACGATCGAGAATTCAGGAGCTAATGCAGCGAGGTTTGAACGCAAGAGAAATCGCGATGAAGATGGGCATGCCTGTGAATGACGTCGAACTGACCATTGCAAAGTTGTAAGCAGATCACTTGGTACCGCGGCAAGCTACCGACCACTGCCTGTCTCTTATACACATCTCCGAGCCCACGAGACCGAGGCTGATCTC
>OJCR01000964.1_pt1 | contig 11448 bp, 8 predicted proteins | sample 1591611 | NCBI WGS metagenome assembly OJCR01 (sample SAMN05416815, study PRJEB24817) | seawater metagenome | isolation source: Sea water | place: Canada:Atlantic | collected 2013-07
CTACACGTAAGGAGTCGTCGGCAGCGTCAGATGTGTATAAGAGACAGCCCAAAGGGCGTCAGAACATTGACCGACGCGCGAGTCACCCTCATTTGAAAGTTCCCACAGATTAACAGGTTCTGGTCACCGTTCCTATCAATGCTGTTTGAGGAGTGGGCTGGGTTTGTTTCGATCAGTAGGATTTTTGTGCTTCAATCCTGCAGGTGGTGAGTCTGCAAAGTGGAGGTATTTGTGCGAACGGATGTACTGCCACGTATCAGGCTCCGTGATCGGCGTCGTCTGATTCGTAGGGGCAGCATAGGGTTGCTTTGGGGGAATATCACTCACACTGCGGAAAATGTTGTTCTGCTGTGATGGCCAAGAGCGTCCGGTTTTATTTTCCTTTTCCCTGTGGCCACCGATTTGTTCACGCTGTGGGGGGCAAATCTTTCCGTTTTGACTCATTTGATCTAGGCTATGTAGGGACACTTCCGATTCACCAACCACGATGATTTTGAACATGCGAATAGCCATTGAGTATGAGTTCCGCTGTGCTTCTGCAGTACGCGGTGTGCTGGACATGGTCAGGAACTGTCCAAGCAAAGCGTTTTTGAGTTTGTTTGTGCTGGCGGCCCCGCTGTGTGAGATTGCAGGGAGTCCCGTCAATGCGGCCTCACCAAATATTCTGTTGGTGTTGGCGGACGACATGGGCTATGGCGATCTGGGTTGTACAGGGTCACTGTTGTTAAAGACTGACCGAATTGATGCGCTGGCAAAGTCGGGTGTGCTGTGCAGTCGAGCTTATGTAGCGAGTTCGGTTTGCTCCCCATCACGAGCCGGATTGATCACGGGGCGTGACCCTCGGCGATTCGGCTATCAAGCAAACTTGAATATGGGTAGCGAGAATTATGGGACGCGAGTGGATTTGCTGGGACTGCCACCGGGTGAGCATACGTTAGCGGATCACTTGGGTGCCATTGGTTACTCGACTGCTTTGGTGGGCAAGTGGCATTTGGGAATGGGAGATGGTTTTCATCCTCAGGAGCGTGGTTTTCAACATTTCTGTGGCATGCTAGGTGGTGGTCATACTTATTTTCCCAAGCCGGGCAACAACAAGTTGGAACGCAATGGTGTTCCTTTGACCGGGTTTTCCAGTCCTTATCTGACTGATTTCTTTACTGATGAAGCGACGCAGTGGATTAGCAAGCAGGATGAGGTGAACGATGAAAAGCCTTGGTTCATGTTTTTATCGTACAACGCTCCGCATGGTCCCTTGCAAGCGACGGAAGAAGATCTTGCGTTGTTCAGTCACATCAAGGATCGGAAACGCCGGACTTACGCAGCCATGATGTGGGCTTTGGATCGAGGTGTCGGGCGTGTATTGGATCGTTTGGATGAACTCGGCGAACGAGAAAATACAATGATTTGTTTCTTCTCAGACAATGGCGGCGCAACGGGAAATGCCAGTTGGAATGGTGAGCTTTCTGGGACCAAAGGAACGTTGCGTGAGGGTGGGGTTCGTATCCCGATGATCTGGTCGTGGCCCGGAACTATTCCTGATGCACAAATGCATGATGGTGTGATGTCGAGTCTTGATCTGCTGCCCACGTTCATGGCGGCAGCAGGCGGGATGCCGTTGCCACTGGGACCACCCAGATCACACGAAGATAAGAATAATCGCAAGAAAGCGGTCTCGCTGTACGGTGAATACGATGGGGAAAACCTGCTACCGCAACTGAGCGGTGAGCAAGTCGCCCCGCGCAGGACGCTGTTCTGGAGACTCCAGGGACAAGTCGCCATCTTGGATGGACCCGACAAAATGATCAGCCTTTCGCATCGCGCCCCGCAGGTATTTCGGCCAACTGAAGATGCGGGCGAGCGGGATGATCGGTTTGACTCCGACCGAACGCGAGCAGATGAGTTGTTTCAGTTGCTGGGCAAATGGCAGGCGTCGTTGGCAACGGTCCCTTTGTGGGGTTCATCGCCGTACTGGAGTTCCCAGAGTGCAAAGCAACATGACAATTATCCGCCACGCGCCGAACCAGAGTGATGTAGGTGTCGCTTTGACGTCCGCTACATCCATGTTCTGAGACATCTAGCAGTCACACTTGATTTCACTTAACGACTTCAAGGAAATCGCATTGCAGCGAATCACTTTGCTTTAGGTCTCTGCGCGTTGTCCCGATCGATGTCAGCGACGTGCTCGTCGCGGATCGCTTGAAGCTTGGCAACCACTTCCGGGTGCTGCGATTTGACGTTTTGCTGTTCACCAGGGCTGGCTTCCAAGTTGGCGAGGAATAATTTATCAACCTGCGGAGCATTTTTGGGGACACCGCGATCTCTGGCGTTGCCAAGTAGTTTCCATGGACCCTGGCGTACTGCCCATTGCCCATTCTTGCTATTACCAAGCAACCAGAAAAGATGGTCGTGTGGGCTTTCAGCTTCACGGGAGGCAAGGACATCGGTCAAGCTTTTCCCGTCGTATTGCCTGTCCGGTAGCTCCGCACCACAGTAGCTTGCGATCGTGGGGAACCAATCACAGCCAATGGCCATCTGGTCTCTTACTTGCCCCTGCGGGATTGTCCCCGGCATCGAAACAATCGACGGGATTCGGATGCCTCCTTCAAAGAGGCAGCCTTTGGCACCACGGTACGGACCAGCATTGCCACCGCCCCAGAAGGCTCTCTCTTCAGTTGAATGACCATGATCGGATTGGAAAATCACTAATGTGTTTTTTCGCAAACCTAGTTGTTCAAGGGTTCCAATCAGTTCACCAACTTTCTCATCAACGGTTGAAGTGAATGCTGCGTATTGACGTCTTGGCGAAGGAAGATCCTTGTACCGTTCTCGCCACTTGGCAGTACCTTGCATGGGATAATGGGGAGCATTAATTGCCCAGTACAGAAAGAAAGGTTTGTCGCGATTGGTTTTGATGAATTGCTGGCCTTCATTCACCATCATGTCGAGAAAAAACTCTCCATCCCGATGGATTTCTGTGCCATTTCGCCAGAGGTCGTGGCGGTTGGGACCTTGCCAGTAAAAGAAGTGCGAGTAGTTGTCGATGCAGCCACCCATGTGCCCAAACGATGAATCGAACCCCTGCCCGTTGGGCATGGTGTTGGGGGTATAGCCAAGGTGCCACTTGCCTACGTGACCTGTTGCGTAGCCTTGGGATTTGAGTAGTTCGGCCAGCGTTATCTCGTTCGAGGGCATGCCGGGTACACCCTTGGTGGATGACACATTCCCGGGTACCCCGGCACGGGCTGGAAATCGACCCGTTAGCAAACCCGCACGGGACGCGGAGCAGATTGCCGAAGGTGAGTACATTTGCGTGAATCGAATGCCCTCGTCTGCTAAACGATCAAGATTGGGCGTGTGCAGATCGTTTGAACCATAGCAATTCAGATCGAGGCTGCCCTGGTCATCGCTGTAAATCACAATCACGTTTGGTTGCTCGGTCGCAACGCAGATGCTGATTTCAGACGCGGCCACGCAACCGCAGCACAGTAGCAGGAAAATACGTATCAAGGGACAACTCCGGTGGATCGTTGTGGACGCAAATTAATCGTCTGTGCATGATAACCGGTTCACATCAGCGAGTCACCAGATGGAATGTGTGAGGGGCGGGTTGGAAGCACTCGATTACTGTCAAGAATGCAAACGACTCAGAAGTTGTTAACCACTTGGAATTGGGTTCAGAGAGTCGGCACGCGAATCAGAATTGTGAACTGGGGCTCGTCTGCTGCGGTTAGCCGAGGTCAGGGTGATCGTGATGCTTATGTTATACAGGGGCTAAGGACCTTGGTTGCGGTCGTCGGAGATATTGTCTGTGAGCCGTGAATGAAGGTGAATCGGTTGCCGATTCTGGGGTTGCTGTCTGGTTTTGGCTGCCGCGGGATACGGTGCTACAAGTGAGTCACGCGTCACGGATAACGTTGGGATTCGACGCTCAAGAAAATTAAGTCAATGGAAATGGTTCACATGAGTCGTATCAGAATAGTTCTTGTACTGTATGTCGCGTGCATGCTGCCGAGCTTTGTCGGTGGAACTCAAACAGCTCTGGCTAGCCAGGCTGAGAAGACCCGTGTCGAAAGATCTGAAGCAGCATCCAAGGCTGTTCAAGTCGCAACTGGTTTGACGATTCAACATGTTGCCGATGATGACCTTGCGCCCGACTGCACCGCGCTGGCGACAGACCGTGATGGCAGAGTTCTGGTTTCCGGCCCGGGGTATATCCGTGAGTTACTGGATCGCGACGAGGATGGGATTTATGATTCCACCCGCCGAATTGCGGATACGCCATCGCATGGTGCACATGGGCTTTGTGTTGATGGGGATGCCTTGTACTACGTCGGTGACAATGGTGTTTGGCAGATCAATCAATTCACGTCGGATCATGAAGTGAATCCAAAGCCGGTCCGTGTGCTCGAAATCAAAACAGGTGGCGAGCATGATGCCCATGCCTTGCGAAAGGGGCCCGATGGGTTTTGGTACTTGATCGCCGGGAACGGAACCAAGGGAAGTTTCGGATTGCAAAACGCGAAGTCCCCCGGAATCCCCCATCCGCGTGCCGGCGTGATATGGCGCATCTCACCTGACTGGACAAAACGTGAGGTCTGGGCTGACGGATTCCGCAACGCGTATGATTTTGACTTTGGACCTAACCAAACGATTGATACTTTTGATAGCGATGGTGAACGAGATATCAGTTTGCCGTGGTATCGACCGACTCGAGTATTTCGTGTGCGGAAGGGGCAAGATGCTGGTTGGGTGTCAAGGAGTTGGAAGCGTCCCAATGCGGACCCCCTGATGCCAGTTGTGCTTGCAGAATTAGGACGCGGGTCGCCGACAGGGGTTTTGCGAAGTCCAGGAACACGACTGCCTGCACGATTCCGAAATGGGGTGTATGTACTTGATTGGACTTTTGGTCGAGTTGTGTTTGTTGCTGATGATGGCAGCATCGAGTTGGTTGCATCTCCGTTGGGAAGTGAAGGTTTTGCAGTCACTGACATCGTTGCTTTACCAGAAGGAGCATTGCTCGTTAGTGTTGGTGGTCGACGTAGTCGTGGCGGGGTCTACAAAATTGATGCCGTTCGGCCCGCGACATCCTCGGGGGGGCCCCAGTTGGATTGGGACGAAAATACAACCGTCTCAGCCAGCGAAACTGTACGGTGGTTACAGCGATTACGAAAAAATTCCGAACCCGTGATCGATCAGGCAGCAGCAGAACACGCTGCTCGTGTGCTGGAATCGGATGATGCGAGTGGGGGGCAGGTTCTAGATGCGATTGCATTGCTGATCGAGAGTGTAGGTGGACTAGGACCGGGTGATCCCCGAGATGCACGTGGCAAACAGCAAGCTGCCGCGGTATTTGATTCCTGTCGAGGACGTATCCGTCCTAAGATTGATCAGGCGACGCGTGAAGTTGCTGTTGCTGCCTTGCTCCGTCGTCTGCAGAACTTAACTGCCGAACAAATCAATGCAGGGAGCAACAAAGAGAGTCACGCCAGCAATGAGGTGTTTTGTCGGGAATTGATTCGGGGGCTCGCAGTGCTTGAGCCCGAATCCAACACTGTGTTCAAGGCCATTGCTGATGACATGGATCGAGTTCGCTCGCCAGTTGAAAAAATATACCGGTTGATTGCATTAGCCAGAATTCCCGTGCGGCGCAGTGATGATATGACAGAGAGGATTGCAGAGGCAATGATTACGGTTCCCATGTTGGTCAAAGAGGCGAACCTCAATGTTGATAGAAACTGGACGCCCCGCTTAGGAGAGTTGTTCTTGGCGATGCAGCACCGTGATTCATTGTTGCCAAGTCGTATCGTTTCGAATTCGTTGTTTGGGGATGCCACGCATTTGGTTTGGATGGAAGAGATGGATCCGGAAAATCTTGAGCGGGGACGCCATAAGTGCTTGATGCAAAGCCGGGGAAAGTCGATCGATCCTGAGATCGCAAGATTCATTGCGTTGGGTCCAGACGCGGTCCCACGAAATTTTGTTTACAAATGGCTCAACGAGGATGCGACTCGTCCAGCAGCGTGGTTGGCCATGGCGAGTCATGCGGTTCCGCGAGATGCTGGCGATTTGCAGCAGGCGGCGCTCTCGGTGGACAAGCGTGTCAGAGAAGCTGCGATCGCTGCATTGAAAGGGTTGGGGCTGGAAGTTCCGAAACGTGAATCCAATTCTGCGGCGATTCAGGAATGGTTGAAACGCGAGCCACTAATCAGTGTTCTCAAAGGTGAAGCCGCAAACGGTAAGAAAATCTACGGTGCCAGACAATGTGCCCTCTGTCATAACGGCGGCAAAGCACTCGGGCCATCGCTGAGCGGTATTGCCAAACGCTTTAATAATAAAGACTTATTCAGGGCAATGATTGACCCCAGTCAAGTGATTCCGGATCGATATCGAGCCAAGCAGGTGTTGACCGCTGATGGTCAGGTGTTGATGGGATTAGTTGTCTACGAGAGCGTTGATGGGGTCACCTTGATGGCCGCTGATGGACATACCAAGCGAGTGAATGTTGATGAGATTGAGGAGATGCGATCGTCTGATGTTTCCCTCATGCCAGAAGGTCTGCTGATGGGACTCTCCGATGCGGAGGTTGCTGATCTGTTGGCTTACTTGAGGGAGTTGTAGGTGATGTATGCCCGCCTGATCTGTTTTGTATCATTGGTATTTATTTGTGTCAGCGAACATGTACTTGCGGCTGGCAGCCGCGTATGCTGAAAATATTGTTTCCCTAATCGCCTGGCAAAATTTAGATGTCTGATATTGAAAATAAACGCTCGTTACCAGCTCAGGCAATCGCTCTGATCATCTCACTGGTCGTTTGTTTCGCAGCGGGTGGGTTGGGCGGTTTGGCGACCACACAAGGGCTAGATACATGGTACGACACGTTGGCTAAGCCAACGTGGAACCCGCCAAGTTGGGTTTTTGCACCCGTTTGGACAACACTCTATTGCCTGATGGGGATTGCCGTCTGGTTGGTTTGGCGAGGCGGTGAATGGAAACAGGTCAAGCCAGCGGTAGTCCTGTTCACTGTGCAGCTTGTACTGAATAGCCTGTGGTCTCTGCTCTTCTTCGGTGTGCAGAATCCCGGTGCAGCTTTGGTGGAGATCGGTGTGCTGTGGTGTGCGATTGCTGCAACCACAGTGTTGTTCTTTCGCCGTTCAGCCATTGCAGGTGGATTGATGACTCCCTATTTGCTGTGGGTCACCTTTGCGTCGTTTCTGAATTTTACGATCTGGAATTTAAACCGGGTATGAACACCTGTACGGAATCCTCATTTGAAGATTCGGATACTACTGGTTCGTCACGCCGACGTTACGATTTGCCGTTAAGGCAGTTTGATGACTTTGGCAACACGTCCAAGAGTATCAACAAGAAGGGCATCAGCGGAAGAGATTGATCGGACTGCGAAAACAGCGGTGGTGTTGACGCGGTCAGCCCGGTAGGACGAATTTACGTGCAGGAAGAGTTGTCCGTTTTGTACTCGCCATGAACCCGAGGAGATTGGCGTTGCGACAAACACGGTGTGAAAGGTTGTAATGGCTTCGTTGTGGCGGAACGAAGTGAACGTTCCATCGGGTGCCAAGGTAATGTCAAGTAAGCCCTGTCCGTCATTCATACGCCAATTGCCGACCAGCATCGCGCGGACTTCTGCGTCTGTAAGAATTCGGCCAGCAACGTTGCCCGCGATAGCGGGAGTTTGCGATGGAGCCTGATTGACAATGATTGTGGGTGCCGCATTGGTTGCAGGAGTTTTTACCTCAATGATGTCGAAGTTGGTTGCTTGTGCAGGTGGTCGAGCAGACGTTGTGCGGGGTGGTGGAGGAAGGAATAACTTGCCACTGTTCCCCTCATCAATCGAAAAGGATTCCATCACCATCAATGAGCGTCCACTGTTGTTGTGGGCGGTAAAGTCGGTGGGGGTCTCTGATTTTGGATTGGCAACGCAGATCACTAGCTTTCCCTTATCAAATTGATAAATTCCCAATCCTGTTACGGTGTCTCGCTCGAGAATCGCTATCTGCTTTGGGTAGACCGAGGGGTCTAAACGAAATGACTTGGCGGTCTTTACACCTGTCACAGGTGATTTGAACAGTAGCGTGTAGTCGATGATTTCGAGCAGGCCACCGCCAGGCAGCGATGTTCGCATCTGGTGTTCGGGGACGACATAGCCGTTCTCGACCATCTCGGTGATTCGCCAATGACCCTGCATTCGTTTCAGTTCGTTACCCGAGGTGCTGGACTGGGCGTCCGCAGTATTCGTGAGCACAATGCTGAGTGCGACAGCGACGAGGGTAAACGCAGAGTTTTGGCTCATTTGGGGGCCTTCCAAGTAGTGCATCAGACTTGATGCTGCAGAGCTGATAGCGATGGATTAGCGATGCTTTTTCGCCCTGCATGTGGCAAATGTAGAAGCGGAATTGTTCACAAATGCACTTATAGCTGCAATATCGATATCCCCTGTTTTGTCTGTTTCCACAGGTCCGTCTTGTGAGGTCTGTGGGAGATCTGGGCTTGGGTATCCGCAATGAAAATGGTTGCGGTGGTTTGATGCAACTGCGTTGTCTATGCCCGTACCTTCTGCTGGAACTCACACTCGGGTGACCACCTGGACGGTAAGGATGCTGCCGCGCGGCGACTCATGAATGGCTACTCTGTGGCAGTGAAATGTGGCAGTGAAATGTGGCAAATGGCATTTGGGATTGGCTGTGGTAAGACGCTGTCGAGTAGCGGCCAGGACGTCAATTCCCGCGTGACAGATTCTGATCGCGGAAAATGACTTGCGTGACAGTTCTTTGAAGCAATCACTTCTTTTTCTTTCCGTTTTTCTCACGGAATGCGGCTTCGAGTTTCTTTTTGCCACCCAGTATCGGAAGAGTCAGTGAGGTTGCATCGAGATCGATGGTCAATTGGGTGCCAGGTTCAGGGTGAAGCGTGAATTCACGATCACTCGAAAAGATCATCAAGCCAATTTGCTGGCCTGCAGGAATCACCTGATCGTCTGGTTGCAGATCAAAGGACATTTCATAGAAGCGTCCTGGCTCAAGGGGTTCGCTCTCTGTCATCGATCGATAGTTTTGCGGATCTGCCCAGCCACGCGTGATAATGTTGTCTGTGATTTTAGCATTGCGATTATCATTCCAAGGCAGTGAGACTACCCAGACGGAGAGATTTGCTGCAGGCTTGTCGCAGGCAAGGCGGATGTTGATCCGTGGTGTACCTGAAAGGTGCACTGGCTGTTGCAATGTGGGCGTGACAAACATCAGTCGGTGGTCAGTGCTTTCTGCTTTGGCCAGGGTTGCTCCGCTGAATGAATAGTTGTCGACCAGTGTTTCTTGGCCCTGTTTGGGGGTAGTTGTTGTCGAGAGGTCACCGTGTCCACCCTTGGTCTTGGTCTGTCCTGGGTGCATGGTGACTGCCACTGCTTCTGGGTGCGGGTATTCCGGATATGACGTCGGTTTATCACGTTCCTTACCCTCACGCACGATCCATGATTTGGGATCGTCTTCGACATTGTTTTCTACACCGTGAAGGTATCGCGTGAACCAGCGATTCATCATCTTCATGGGTGGTGGTCCCCCATGACCGCCCTGGTGAAAGAACGCCTGTGTGGGGACTCCCTTTTTCTTAAGTGCCTCATAGATGCGGACGCTGTGTTCGGGAACGACGTTCCAGTCATTGAATGCGTGCGCCATTAACACAGCTGCTTTGAGTGGTTCGAGGTCATTCAGGTAATCGCGACCAGCCCAGAATTCGTTGTAGTCTCCATTGACCCGGTCAAAACCCTCGGCCATTTCCTTGTCGCGAACATTACAGTCGCAGAAATCACGTTTCGATTCATCACCGCTATGGATGAAATCATAGAGTGCATCGATGTCTTCTCCTATAAAACCGCCAGGATGTCTGATCAGTCCATTGGACCGATAGTAGTGGTAGTACGAGGTGTTCGGAGCGATTGGGATGATCGCCTCTAAACCATCGACTCCGGTTGTTGCGGCGGCTAGCGGAATCGTGCCGTTGTAGGACGTGCCGGTCATGCCAACCTTGCCTGTTGACCAGAACGCTTTGACCGAAGCTCCACCTGTCGGCTCGGTGAACCCTTTTGCCCTTCCACAAAGCCAATCAACCACTGCTTTAGGTGCAAGTGACTCGTTGTCACCACCAACGGTGGGGCAACCTTGAGAAAGACCAGTGCCGGGGGACGAAGAGTGGACAACGACGTAGCCCCGGGGCACCCATTGATCGAGGTGCGATCTTGAGATGATCGGGCGTTTTCCTTTACGCATGACACCCGGACCGTGGGTTCGCTCGGTGGGTTCTGTACCAAGTTCCTGCTTCGGGTCCCAGAAATGTTCCGCTGCTGTTGAGCCTGTACCGGCAAAGTAAGGGCTGGATACGTAGACAACCGGTAGTTTCAAGCCCTCTGTGTCGGTTTGCCGGGGACGTGTCACGCTTACATGCATGCGGTCCAAACTGCCGTCACCATCGCTATCGAATTCAGTCTCAACCCAGAGGTCGTGCCTGAGCCAAAAGTCTGAATCTTTGAAAGCTTCGACAATTTGAGCCTCACCATCTTTGAAAACAGGAGACGCTGGGTCTTCTGCCTGCAAGGCTGGCAATAAAGACAAGAGCAGAAGCGGGGCAGTGAAAAGTCGTTGCATGAGCACGAATCCGGTCAGGCAGAATGAAAGGAATGAGATCCGGCACACGGAGGTTGCCGAAACGAGTAATTAACAATGGACTATGGAAGCAAGTTCGCTTCGATACTTATCGCTCTATTTGTTGCCGTTGTTTTTGACCGCTTGCAAAAACCTACGGGAGATCAAAAACGTTGTCATTTGTGAGCCATTCTGGCTGCCCCATTGAATGTTGGCGGGCAGCTATTTGGCTTCTACTTGCTCTCGAAGTGTCTTGAGTTCCGTCTTCAACTTGTTGCTTTCTTTTTTAACGTCAGCAATTTCTTTCCGAAGGTCAATGATCTCTTTTGGTGTCGTGGGTTTCGCATCACGTAGTTTGGAAACGGCTTGCTGTGCGGGTCGTGAAATTCGCTCGTTTTCAGATTGGCTGAGCGACTCGAGCACGGTAATTGCCTTGGGATCACCGAGGATTCCCATCGCCTGGATTGCTGCAGACTGAACGCTCACCTTGGGATGATCAAGATGGTCCGTCAGGAAATCTCGCACTTCACTGCGGTCTTTTTGACGGCGGCTCGTATGGGCCAGCGTTTCAAGCCCACGGCCGTAATCACGGGAACGGAACAGTTGGGCATTTTTCCGTAGAGAGTGAAAGACTGCTGGCTGCAGTTCATCGTCGTCCAACTGGCGGATCGCTGACATTGCAGCCACTGCCAATTCATTTCGAAACGAATCCGTATCTAGGAATTTGATCAAGGCTTTTCGTGTTTCCGGCCCTGTCTCTTATACACATCTCCGAGCCCACGAGACCGAGGCTGATCTC
>OJCR01000970.1_pt1 | contig 11384 bp, 6 predicted proteins | sample 1591611 | NCBI WGS metagenome assembly OJCR01 (sample SAMN05416815, study PRJEB24817) | seawater metagenome | isolation source: Sea water | place: Canada:Atlantic | collected 2013-07
GAGATCAGCCTCGGTCTCGTGGGCTCGGAGATGTGTATAAGAGACAGATACACAGGCACGTTCGGCACAGGGACAATTTCAGAAGCAACCATCACTGGCGGCAATGTAACAGCAAACATTAGTGGTAATGTTTTGGGAACGTTTAGTCGTTTCACCGGCAACGTTGATGCAGAATGGTTTGTTGGCAATGTAGATGGATATATTGGCACGTTTGATACTAGTTTATATTCTGCAAATGTAGTTATAACCAGTAACAACTATATTAACGATGATACTGCACGTGTTCAATATTTAACAGTACAAGGTGAGTCAATTACTAGTACAAACGAACATGTTACTATTAATCCCAATACTGCAGGAGCCAATAATGTAGTGAAAATTGGCGGAGTAACCGCATTAGATGTGCCAACTGGAAACACAGCACAACGACCAGCAATAGCAGATGCAGGATATGTTAGATTTAATACTACACTAGGAACGCTAGAGTGGTATACTGGTGTTACCTGGGCATCAGGATCATCTGGTATTACACAGCAAACTATTATACCAAATGGATACGACACTGAATATACACTAGATCAAGAGTCCACAGCAGATGGGGTTTTGGTTAGTATCAACGGTACAAGTCAAAACCCAGATACTGCGTATAGAGTAAGCGGAACAGATATAATATTTACAGAAATACCACTATCAACTGATATTATTGATATACGTTTCCTAGCAGTTTCAGTTGCCACATCAGGACTAAACAGTTTGCTCCAGGATACAAGTCCACAATTAGGCGGTAACTTGGACGTAAACAGTAATTATATCACCAGTGCAGGTAGTGGTAACATACCAATAAAAGCAGGCGGCACCGGGGAAATCACACTCCAAGGAAACGTAATTAGTTTAACAGGAAACTTGGAAGTTAGTGCCACATCTGGCACACCTAGTGATGCGTCAACTCCAACAGCATGGCTTAAAGTTTATGTTGGTGGAACAGAGTATTTCCTTCCTTTACACCAGTAAAACAAGCAGAATAATTTTATAAAATAAGCTAAATAAACACAACAACACTTCTTCATAACACCCCTTCCTTCCTTTTTCTAAATTAATTCAAAAACAAAACGGATAAAGGTGTTTCCTTGCGATTATTATAAATATAATTTAGTTGCAACCCGACGGGTTCTTGTAAGGCCTGTCTTGTTAACTGCTAGTATAACATAAAAAGGAAGCTAGAATGGCCGTCACAAGAATAAAAAATAATCAGATTACTGATAGCACTATTACAGGTGCCAAAATTGCAAACACTACACTGACAGGTGGCTTGTTTGCATCATCACTAACACTAAATTCAGAAGTTAGTATCGTAGGTAACTTATCGGTTACTGGTGCTACATCTACTGTCAGCAGTACAAATACATTTATTAATGATCCGTTGGTTGTTTACAACAATGGATACACTGGTAGTTTATCCAATTATAGTATTGGTATGCTGGTAAACAGAAACCTTGCTTCACTTGCCGCATTGGGCAGTGTAAACGTAGCATGGGCTTGGAGCGAGGCCGAAGGTGCGTTTGTTGCAATAGCAACAACTGACACTGGTTCTGGTATTACAAATATTAACAACAGTGGTTATGCTAACGTTAAAGTAGGATATCAAGAAGTAACAGGTAAGGTAACGGCCGCAGAACTTGATATTACACTTGCAGACATAACCAACTTGATGTCTACTACATTAGTAGCAACAAACTTTAGTTCAAGTAATGTTGATATCAATGGTGGCGCTATTGACGGAACAGCGATTGGAGCAACTAGCGCAAGCACTGGTGTATTCTCCACGATTGATGCTTCTGGAATTACAGCAACAACAGGCAATGCCGCAACATGGTATGCAACCACACTAAACAGTACAGCAGGTAACATTACAACACTTACTGCTCCTACAATACATGCAGGAACAACCACAAGTGCTACAGTAAACGCTACAACTGGTAACATTACCACTGCAACCGCAGGTAGTTTGGCAGTTAGCGATTTAACCAACAACAGAGTTGTTATTGCCGGTACAAGCGGCGAACTAGAAGACGACGCTAACTTTACGTTTGATGGTACCGATTTAAATCTTACTGGTGGGTTGAATGTCACTGGTGATTTAGCAGTTGACAATATTGCTATTAATTTAAACGCAATCACATCAACTAACACCGATGGCGACATTACACTAACACCAAATGGTACTGGTGAAGTTGTTATAAGCGCAGGCTTAGTTACAACATTAAATGCCGCAACTGCTACTATTCCGGCATTGAACAGTACAGCAGGCAACATCACAACACTAACTGCACCAACTGTTCATGCACAAACTACTACAAGTACTACAGTTAATGCTACTACTGGTAACATTACCACTGCAACAGCAGGAAGTATGGCAGTCAGCGACTTAACAGATAATAGAGTTGTTATTGCAGGCACAAGTGGTGAACTAGAAGATGACGCAAACTTTACATTTGATGGCACAGATCTAAACCTTACTGGTGGATTAAACGTAACTGGCGACTTAGCAGTTGATAACATTGCTATTGACGGCAACGGTATTACGTCAACAGACACAGACGGAGACATAACACTAACACCAAATGGTACTGGTGAAGTTGTTATAAGTGCAGGGTTAGCAACAACGCTTAATGCCGCAACTGCCACTGCTGTTACATTAAACAGTACAGCAGGTAATATTACAACACTTACATCACCAACTATTGATGCAATTGCTACAACAAGTACTACACTTAATGCTACTACTGGTAACATTACAACACTAAGTGCTGGTACACTTAATCTATCAGCACTAACTGTTCCTACACTAAACAGTACAGCAGGTAACATTACAACACTAGGTGCTCCAAACTTTAGCAGTGCTAACTTACAAGCAACAGGTGGATTTGTTGATAATATACACGTTGGTGCTAACACAGCCGCAACTGGTAACTTTACAACGCTAGAAGCACTAAGTTTAGATGTTGATAACATTACAATTAACGGTAACGACGTTACATCAACTAATACAAATGGCGACATCAACATCACACCAAATGGTTCAGGTAGTGTCGTACTTGACGGATTAAATTACCCACAAGCAGACGGCTCAACTAACCAAGTAATAAAAACAGATGGTAGTGGTCAACTAAGTTTTGCTACCGTAATGACTGATGTTGTACAAGATACAACACCTCAACTAGGTGGTTCATTAGATGTTAATGGACAATCAATTGTATCTGTATCAAACGGTGATATTAACATTACACCAAATGGATCAGGTGATGTTGTTCTTTCAACAGCAAAAGTTAGTGATCTGACTAACAACAGAGTTGTTATTGCTGGCACAAGTGGTGCACTCGAAGATGACGCAAATCTAACATACGATGGTGCAACACTAACCACAAATGGTTTAGTTGCCACTACTGCTGATATCAATGGTGGTACAATTGACGGAGCAACAATTGGTGGTACAACACCGGGCGCTGTTACAACCTCGTCATTAGTTGCTACTACTGCTGATATCAATGCTGGTACAATTGACGCAACTAACATTGGTGCTACTACACCAGGTACAGCCGCAGTTACTACGCTAAGTGCAAGTGATACATCCACTCTTGCACAAGTAGATGCTACAGTAATTACTGGAGCAACAGTAAATGCTACAACTGGTAACGTAACAACACTTACTGGTACAACAGCAACGTACACAACTGTAAATGCTGGTACTACAACAAGTGCTACCGTAAATGCCACAACAGGTAACGTTACTACACTAACAGCAACAAACGTAATTAATACCACATTGGTCGCTACAAACTTTAGTAGTGGTAATGTTGATGTTAATGGTGGTGCAGTTGACGGAACACCAATTGGTGCCGCAAGCGCAAACACTGGTGCATTTACAACACTAAGTGCAAGTGGTAACACAACAGTAACAGGTTCACAAAGCAGTGGCAACGCAAGTTCAGGTGCTTTGGTTGTTACAGGTGGTGCTGGTATTGGCGAAAACTTGAATGTTGGTGGTGATGTTGTTATCACTGGTGACTTGACAGTTGAAGGTGACACAACAACTATTAACACAGCAACACTTAATGTTGAAGATTTGAACATTACTATTGCTGACGGTGCCGCAGATGCCGCAGCCGCTAACGGTGCTGGTATTACAGTTGATGGTGCTAATGCTACACTTACGTATGCAAATGCAGACGACAGTTGGAACTTTAACAAACTAGTAAAAGCCACAACTGGTTCTATCACAACACTAACATCTACAAATGTAATCAATACTACATTGGTTGCTACAAACTTTAGTAGTGGTAACGTACAAGCAACAGGTGGCTACGTAGACAATGTACACGTTGGTGCTAATGTAGCCGCTACTGGTGCATTTACATCACTAAGTGCAAGTGGTACTTCAACTGTAGCACAAGTAGATGCTACTGTATTAAACGGAGCTACTGTAAACGCCACAACTGGTAATGTAACAACCATTAGTGGCACAACAGCAACATACTCAGCAGTAAATGCAGGTACTACAACAAGTGCCACTGTAAACGCTACAACTGGTAATATCACTACTGCAACAGCAGGTAGTTTAGCAGTTAGTGACTTGACCAATAACAGAGTTGTTATTGCTGGTACAAGTGGTGAACTAGAAGATGATGCAAACTTTACGTTTGATGGTACAGACCTGAATCTTACTGGTGGATTAAACGTAACTGGTGATTTAGCAGTTGATAACATTGCTATTAATTTAAACGCAATCACATCAACTAACACCAACGGCGATATTAACATCACACCAAATGGTACAGGTAGTATTGTACTTGACGGATTAAATTACCCACAAGCAGACGGCTCAGCTGGACAGGCACTTATTACAGACGGAAGTGCGCAGTTAAGTTTCAGTACTGTAATGACTGATGTTGTACAAGATACAACACCTCAACTAGGTGGTTCATTAGATGTTAATGGACAATCAATTGTATCTGTATCAAATGGCAATATCGCACTTACTCCTAACGGTACAGGTGAAGTTATTGCAAGCACAATAGCAGTAAGCGACTTAACAAATGATAGAGTTGTTTTTGCAGGCGTAAATGGTGCATTGGAAGACAGTACCAATCTTACATACGATGGTGTAAACTTAACCACAAATGGTTTAGTTGCCACGACAGCTGATATTAATGGCGGTACGATTGATAGTACTAACATTGGTGTTTCATCACAAGGATCTGGTGCATTTACATCACTAAGTGCAAGTGGTACTTCAACTGTAGCACAAGTAGATGCTACAGTATTAAATAGTGCTTCACTTAACACCACAGCTGGTAACGTTACAACACTAACTGCACCAACTGTTCATGCACAAACAACTACAACTACTACACTTAATGCAACGACTGGTAACGTTACAACACTAACTGCACCAACTGTTCATGCACAAACTACTACAAGTACTACAGTTAATGCTACTACTGGTAACGTCACAACACTAACTGCGGGTAGTTTAGCAGTAAGTGATTTGACTAATAACAGACTTGTTGTTGTTGGCACAAGTGGCGAACTAGAAGATGATGCTAATCTAGCATGGGATGGTACAGACCTGAATCTTACTGGTGGCTTAAATGTTACTGGTGATTTAGCAGTTGATAACATTGCTGTTAACGGTAACGATATTACATCAACCGACACAAACGGTGATATTAATATTACACCAAATGGTACAGGTGAAGCAGTAATAAGCAAAGCATTGATTACAACATTAAATGCTGTTACTGTTAATCCAGTTACTCTTAATGCTACAACTGGTAATGTAACTACACTAACAGCAACTGATGTTATTAATACAACACTAGTTGCTACAAACTTTAGCTCAAGTAATGTTGACATTAACGGTGGCGCAGTTGACGGAACACCAATTGGTGCCGCAAGTGCAGACACTGGTGCATTTACATCACTAAGTGTAAGTGGTACTTCAACTGTAGCACAAGTAGATGCAACAATACTTAATGGCGCCACAGTTAATGCAACTGCTGGTAACATTACAACGTTGACATCACCAACCATTGATGCAATTGCTACAACAAGTACCACACTTAATGCTACTACTGGTAACATTACAACGTTGACATCACCAACAATACATGCACAAACTACTACAAGTACTACAGTAAACAGTACCAGTGGTAATATCACAACACTAACAGGTACAACAGTTAATGCACAAAATACTATATCAACTGGTGTAAACGCAACCAACGGTAACGTTACAACATTGGTTGCTACTAACTTTAGTTCAGGTAATGTTGACATTAACGGTGGCGCAATTGATGGTACAAACATTGGTGCCGCAAGTACTGGTACTGGTGCATTTACATCACTTGGTGCAAGTGGTATTTCAACACTAGCAGGACGTATTGATGCAACAGCAGGTACAGCAAGCACAAGCGATACTACAGGTGCATTGGTAATTACAGGCACAGGTGGTGCTGGTATTGGTGGTAACATTAATGTTGGTGGCGGTGCGCAACTCAACGTTGATCAAACTGCTAACTACGATGTTAAAGTTTATGGTGCAACTGATACATCATTGCTTTGGGCACGTGCCGCAAGTGGTTACGATCAGGTATTGATTGGTAACAGTGCTTCAGTAAGTACTTTGGTTACTGGTGCTAAACTGCAAATCAACACAACAGACAGTATTATGCTACCAACAGGAACAACAGCACAACGTCCAGGCAGTGTTGGTGGTACTGACACAGCTGGTATGTTACGTTTCAACACCAGTATTGCTGATTTAGAGTTTTACGATGGCAGTGCATGGTCCACAGCAGGTAGTGAATTTACTGTACTTGCTAGTGATACATTCGACGGTGATGATAGTACAACAGCGTTTACAATTGGGGCTGCCGCAACAACAGCAGGTGTAATTGCAAGTATCAACGGTGTTGTTCAGTTGCCAACTACTGCATACAGTGTTAGCGGAACTACACTAACATTTACTGAGGCTCCAGCAACAGGCGACAAGATTGAAGTACGTAGAATTATTACAACTTCAACAGTAGCATCACTAGAGTCACCAAACGGTTATGTACAAGTTGAAACTGCTGACGCTGGCGTTAAATTCTACGCAGGAGCAAGCGCCGCAACACTACGTTGGACTGTTAACACAGACGGTGATTTAATACCAGCTGGTAACATCACACAAGACCTTGGTAGTGCAAGTGCAAGTTTAGGAGCAATATACGCACAAGACGCAACAATTTGGGGCAACCTAACTGTTACAGGTCAAACTGCAAGTATTACTACTACAAACAGTACTGTAGAAGACAACTTGATTGAACTCAACAGTGGTGCTAGTAGCAACGCCAATGACTTAGGTATATTAATGGAGCGTGGTAGCACAGGCGATAATGTGTTTATGGGGTGGGATGAGTCAGTAGACAGAATCAAGTTTGCTACCACAACAGCAACTGCTACCGCTACTGGTGACTTGACACTTACTAGTGCAAACATTGAAGCAAACTATGCACATGTAACATCAACACAGTCACTATATGCTGACTTGGCTGAGAACTATCAAGCAGATGCAACATACGCCGCAGGCACAGTACTTGAGTTTGGAGGAGCAGAAGAAGTAACAACTGCTACAGAAGATTCAAGACGTGTAGCAGGTATTGTTTCAACTGACCCAGCTCACTTGATGAACGGTGGACTAACAGGTTCTAACGTGGTACCATTGGCACTTATGGGTCGTGTTCCATGTTTAGCAATTGGTCCAGTAGTCAAAGGTGACATGATGGTATCAGCAGGACATGGTTATGCAAAAGCAGACGCTAATCCAGCAACAGGTACTGTGATTGGTAAAGCACTAGAAACACTGGAAGATGGTGTAAAAGCAACTATTGAGGTAGTTGTAGGTAAAGTATAACCTGCAATATCTCAAGCAACACAATAAAGGGACATTTAGGTGTCCCTTTATTTTTGGCTAAATATTAGCATATCTAATAGACTTATATTATGCCATTAACTAGACCGCCATTATCATTTTTAAACTCAAACAGCACAGTGTTCAATGACCCATTGTTGGTATTACATCAAGGTTCGGGATCGGCTGACAGTGATGTAGGTTTTGTTTTTAATAGAGCAAACGGGTTAGTCGCCAATGTTGCTGTGTACTGGAGCGAGACCGATGACACTTTTTATACCGCATATACTAATTCAGGAGGTACGGGAGACGCCAACCTAGTACCAACACGCTATGCACCAATAACGGTGGGTACACTAAATGCCAACAATGCAGTAGTTACAGGTAACTTAACAGTAAGTGGACTCACTACAACAATAAACACAACAAACAGTACCATATCAGATAGTTTAATAGAATTAAACAGTGGCGCCGGCAGTAACAGCAACGATTTAGGATTTATATTTGAACGTGGTAGCACAGGCGACAATGCCGCAATCATATGGGACGAAAGCGCAGATGTTTTTGTACTAGGCACTACCACAGCAACAGGTGCAAGCACAGGTGACTTGACCGTATCACAAGTAGGTTTACACGCTGGCAGTATTACAATTAACAGTGCGTACACTTTCCCAACAGCAGACGGTACTGCCAATCAAGTTTTAACAACAAACGGCAGCGGTACACTTAGTTTTGCTACCGCAAGTGGTGGTGGTGGTGGTATTACAGAAGCAACAGCAATTGAGTATGCAATAGCATTAGGTTAAATACAGTATGATAGGAATTAGAAATGGCATTTAAAAGCGTAGTGACTGCGGATATAGGGACTAGCCCTGCACAGGTGTCCGACACAGTCTCGTCAAGTACAACACACACCATTATTGGTTTTAGTTTATCAAATATACACGCAAATAATATAGCTGTAACAGCAACACTAAGCAAAAGCGGTGGCGCAACAGTAAACATGATCAAAGGCGCAACAATAGCAAGTGGTGGTGCAATAGTAATCGTTGGTGGCGATCAAAAAGTAGTTCTTGAACAGGGCGACACAATAAGTGTTTCTTCTGACACATCCACCAGTATAGATTCTATCATGAGTTACTTGTCATCGTCGACCTAGGATAATTAATGGCATATTTAGGCAACGAACCCGACGTTATAACAACAGCTGAAACAGTTATTAATACAGCCAATGATGGCAATAACGAAACTGTTTTCTTAGTATTCAGCGATACACAAGGGGCTACAACTGCGTTAGAGACTGATGTTAGTTTAACATACAACCCTAGCACAAATTTATTAACAACAGCTGGTAACGTAACTGCAAGTCACTTTGTAGGTACAGCAACACAAGCATTGTATGCTGACTTGGCTGAAAAATACGTAGCGGATAGCCAATATGACCCAGGAACTGTTATGACAATAGGCGGTCCAAAAGAAGTTACATCCAGTAACAGTTATATGGATCCCACAGTGGCGGGCATAGTCAGTACCAATCCTGCATTTTTAATGAACAAAGACCTAGTGGCAGAAAATGTTGTTGACCTAGCACTAACAGGTCGTGTTCCTTGTAAGGTGCATGGAAAAATACAACGTGGAGACATGATTGTTTCCGGTAATATAGCAGGAGCAGGCACTTCCTGCACAGCACCAAATTTTGGAACAGTGGTAGGCAAAGCACTTGAATCTTATGACTCCGAAACGGTTGGCACTATTGAAGTGATTGTGGGAAGATTATAAATGGCATATATTGGAAATAGAGTAGCAACTTCTGGGACATCAATCAAAGCTGATAAAAGTGCCCCTGCCAATTCATTAAGAGTTAAAAGCAACGGTAACATTGGTGTTGGGATTGCTGAGCCAAGCTCAAAACTGCATGTAGCTGGTACTGTAACTGCTACAGCATTTGCAGGTGACGGCAGTGCATTAACAGGCATCGAATCCTTACCTGCCGCTATTGATGTTAACGGATCAGCACCAGGCGATTCACTAGCAATCGATAGTGCTGGTAAAGTAGGTATTGGTACTACTAGTCCTTTAACTAATTTAGTAACTGTTGGTACATCAATGGCTACTAGTCAAGCCTTTGTTGGAAGTGTTGCTGATACTAGTTACTCTGGTGGAATAATTAATCTTAGTAATTCAAGTAGATCTATAGGTATAACGGCTGATCCAACTAATGCAGGTACAGGTTCGTTAATTAATTTTAGTGTTGACGGATCAGAACGTATGCGCATTGACAGTGCTGGCAAAGTTGGGATTGGCGCAACTAGTCCTACCACAAGTTTGGAAATAAATGCCGCAAATACGTTAGGGGCTACATTTACAGGAACAACTGCCGGTGAGGGCGTTGAAGTTTCGCAAACCAGTTATACTGCTAATAATTACGTTTCCTTAATTGAAGGAAAATATCTGGCAAGTCAAGCCGCGCCACATGTAAGAATTGGAGCGCAGTACACAGGTAGTGGTTCTAAACTGGTTTTTGGTACTAGCAACAGTTATGCTAGTGGTATAACTAATTCCGCAATGACAATTGACCCTAGTGGTGATATCACAACCAGCGGTAAAATTACTCCAGGCACATATAGGCCAGGCGAAATTATTGAAACAATTGCTTGTATGTGTGATGGTTCAACTATATCAGTTCTATCTGGGTCATATACTATTACAAATGTTACTGCCGGACAGGCATCAACAGCCTCACATGTAGTAATGACAGGTAGTTCTGTAGCGTATACCCCACCAGCAGGAACAAAAAGAGTCATATATAGATACAATTTTAAGTTCGATGTTACCGGCTATTCTGGCATTTCACATTTTAAAGTTCAAATAGATGGAACAGATGTTATACCATCATCTAGACAGTATTCATCCAACTATGCATCAACAAACTGGCATCATGCGAACTTAGAACTTGGTGTAGAGTGGGTTTTTGATTGCGCCGCCGCAAGCGATGACGCCGCAAACGGAAAGTTTACCAGTTGGACAAGTGCAAAAACAATTAGAGGATTGCATCGGCATTATGGTGGCGGTTATTCTCACACGCTTCATCAAAATGTCTGGTGGGATGGTACTGGTGCTTCGGGCACTCGCCAAGCTCCAATTAAACCAATGTTACTGATACAGGCGATAGCATAATGGCAAAACTTATAGAAGACATGACAGACGCAGAAAAAGAAGTAGATAAAAATCGTGCGTTTTCGTATCCATCTATCACAGAACAGTTGGATCTAATATGGCATGCTATTGATGCAGACGAAGATCTAAAAGTAAAGTTTGCAAACTTTTATAATGCGATTAAGACAGTGAAAGATAACAATCCAAAATAAATATACTAGCTAACAATAACAATTACACGGAGCTAGCCAACCATGCAAAATTTTTACCAACGTCT
>OJCR01000974.1_pt1 | contig 11370 bp, 11 predicted proteins | sample 1591611 | NCBI WGS metagenome assembly OJCR01 (sample SAMN05416815, study PRJEB24817) | seawater metagenome | isolation source: Sea water | place: Canada:Atlantic | collected 2013-07
TCGGTCTCGTGGGCTCGGAGATGTGTATAAGAGACAGGTCTGGGAGTGTTCGCTAATGGCTAAAATGAACTTACTACAGGCAATTAACAACGCGTTAATTACTGCCATGACAGCCGAAGAAAAAGTCATGGTGTTTGGTGAAGACGTTGGCCATTTTGGTGGGGTATTTAGAGCTACCAGTCATCTACAAGAAAAATTTGGCAAAGGCAGGTGTTTTAATACGCCGCTTACCGAACAGGGCATTATTGGATTCGCAAACGGGCTTGCATCACAAGGCGCTTTCCCTGTTGCTGAAATTCAGTTCGGTGATTACATTTTCCCCGCGTTCGATCAAATCGTAAATGAAACGGCCAAATGGCGTTATCGTTCAGGCGGCCAATTTGATGTTGGCGGCCTTACCATACGCACGCCATATGGTGGCGGTATATCGGGTGGTCATTACCACAGCCAATCGCCAGAGGCATTTTTCGCCCACTGCGCAGGTTTAAAAGTGGTTATTCCACGAGACCCTTACCAAGCTAAAGGTCTGCTTCTAGCGTCTATTCGTGATAAAAACCCGGTGCTGTTTCTTGAGCCAAAACGTTTATATCGCGCGTCTATTGCCGATGTACCTGAAGAAGATTATGAACTGCCTCTCGGTAAAGCCGATTTAGTACAAGAGGGCACAGATATCACCCTATTAGGGTGGGGGGCACAAATTGAGATTTTGCAGAAAGCAGCTGAAATGGCGCTAGATGATGGCGTGTCGTGTGAAATTATCGATTTGCGCTCAATTTTACCGTGGGACGCCGAAGCAGTCATCAGTTCGGTTATGAAAACCGGTCGACTTCTTATTAATCATGAAGCGCCGCTCACTGGCGGCTTCGCCAGCGAAATTGCCGCCACTATCCAAGAAAAATGCTTTTTGTATCTAGAAGCGCCTATTACTCGTGTTTGTGGTTTAGATACACCTTATCCACTTGCTCATGAAACCGAATATATGCCTGATGAAACTAAAACCTACGAAGCTATCAAGCGCTCATTACATTATTAAAAGGGAGCCAATAATATGAATATTGATTTTATTTTACCTGATATTGGCGAAGGTATTGTTGAGTGCGAAATCGTCAAGTGGAATGTGAAAGAAGGGGATGTTATTGCTGAAGACCAAAGTGTGGTTGAAGTAATGACAGATAAGGCTGTGGTAGAAATTCCTGCTAAGCATTCAGGCACGGTACATAAGCTTTATTATAAACAAGGCGATATTGCAGAAGTGCATAGCCCACTATTTGCCCTTGATACTGATGAAAGCGCTAGCGAAAGCCATCAAAATAGCACCGAAGACCCAACGGCTGTTGCTACAGATGATCAAGCAGGCAAAGAAGAAAGAGTAAACGAAAATAAAAACCATCGCGCAACGCCTGCAAACAATAATACCAGTGAGCAAGGTAACGCAGCCATTAATGAGAAATGGCAAGATGGGGATTTTGAGCCTCCTATCGCTATACCAGGAAAAGTACTTGCAAGCCCTGCAGTACGTCGTATTGCAAGAGAGCACGAGATTGATTTACTTGCCGTTGCGAGGAGTGGCAAAAAAGGCCGTATTTTAAAACATGATGTCAGCCATGCTAGCGCCACCAGCGAAAGCGCAAACACTGATGAAAGCTTCACTATGTCAAATGCCATGGGCGAGACTAATGATATATTGCGCTCTGAAGTGAATAACACAGCAAGCGAAGCAAGCTATACCGAAAAAGTACGAGGCATTCGAGCCGCTATGGCAAAACAAATGGTGGCGTCAGTAAATACCATTCCTCACTTTACGGTGAGCGATGAAATTATGATGGATAAGCTAATTGCGTTAAGACAGTCGCTAAAACCTATGTTTGAAGCAAAAGGAATAAAGCTTAGCTTTATGCCATTTTTTGTAAAAGCATTGTCGTTGGCGTTAAAAGAATTTCCCATCATTAACAGCCAATTAAACGAAGATGGCACTGAGCTTACTTATTTTAATCACCATAATATCGGCTTTGCTGTTGACGCTAAAATGGGTCTTTTAGTGCCTAATGTTAAAGGCGTAGAACACCTTTCTTTGTTTGGTATCGCCCAGCAAATGCATACCACTATCGAGCAAGCTCGAGAAGGTAAATTAAGCGGAGATGCACTTAAAGGTGGCACTATCAGCATTTCAAATATTGGCGCTATTGGTGGCATTACAGCTACACCGGTTATTAATAAGCCAGAAGCTGCTATTGTCGCGCTGGGCAAAACGCAAACCCTTCCTCGCTTTGCCGCTGACGGTAGCGTTGAAGCGCACAGTATCATGATGGTGAATTGGTCTGGCGACCACCGCATTATTGATGGTGCCACTATGGTTCGCTTTAATAATCTCTGGTCTAGCTTCATCGAGGAGCCAGAAACCATGCTAATGCACTTGAAATAGCGATAGGTATTTTTAACGTGGGCGGTAGGCCCACAGCCTAGTGACTGATAATTATTTAAATGTGAACACTAATATCAAAATGGTTTGATCCAAGTGCTTTGAATTTAATTACAGAGCGCGTATTGATGGGAAGCTTATTTATATCGAGGTTAATTGCAAGGAACTGGGTTGTCGGGCTTGTGTGGATGTTAGGCCAAGCGTTATTATTGACTGCTAAACTACAACTTCCTGCGCAGTTTGCGCGCCAACTCATGGTATATCGTGCTTAGCTATCAACATGCATTTCATGCCGGCAACCACGCCGACGTTATCAAACATCTTTGTTGGATGGGCGTAATAAGCCATCTAAAGAAAAAAAATAAGCCTTTCACCCTCTATGATACACATAGTGGGGCTGGGCTTTATCAACTCGATGATGCTTTAGCATCCAAAAATAAAGAGTATGAGTCTGGTGTAGACAAAGTGGCAAACCTATCGGCAAGTTCGCCTTTGTTACAATCCTATTTGTCACTATGCAACGGGTTTTTAAGTGATAGATGTTACCCGGGTTCACCGGCTATTAGCGCCAAACTGAAACGTGATATCGATGTGCTGCATCTTATGGAGTTACATCCAGCTGAACACGAAAAGCTTGATGATGCCATGTGGCAAATTGGCGATAGCCAGAGCCATGTTCATCACAGGGATGGTTACGAAGGCTTAATTGCACTGACGCCACCATCACCTAATCGTGGCGCGGTATTAATAGATCCGCCTTACGAGAAGCTTTCTGAATACCAAGATGTAGTCAGTGCGGTGAAGAAAGTATTAGCACGTTGGCAGCAAGCACAAATGGTAGTGTGGTATCCGCTACTATCACAGAGAGCAGGGGCTAAAAGTGGGGCTAGCCAGCAGATGTGTCAGTCGTTATCGGCACTAGGTACGCCTTGTTTCACTATTGAACTTACCGTTGAAGAAAATACCGCCGATGCTGGCATGTACGGTTCTGGCTTATGTGTCATCAATCCACCTTGGCAACTTGATGTCAGTATGCGTGAAGCCCTTGATGAGATCACGCCGTTATTAGGAAGTAACGCTGTGTACACATTGACATGGCTAACTACAGAAGGTTAGGCCCTTTGACTCGCACTTATAAACGAATACCTAAAACGCGTTAAAACACATAAGCGTAAACATTAAAAAGAGGTAGGCAATTGGCATGTCTCAGGTAAAAGGGTTAACGCATTTTTATATACCCGATGAGCAGTCTATTTATCTGCTCTCACATGCAGATGCAAAAAAGCTCAAGGATTGGGTAGCACTGTGCATCGACCAATTAGCTAGTTTAGGTTATCGCAATATCTCCCTATTGGGAAAAGGGGCGTTTGGTTTTGCATTTGCAGGTACCGCGCCCAATCAAAACCTAGGCTCAGGTTCAAGCTTTAGTCAAAGCTCAATCGCTCAAGAACACGTCTTTAAATTCTCACGAATAAATCTTCCTCAGCATGTACAAGAACGGCTTGAGGAAGAAGCCTTTATGCTATCGCAAGTATCTCATCCTTATGTGCCTGCATTGGTTGAATATCAGCAAATAGGTAAACAATCTATTTTGGTGATGGGCCGTGCCCCTGGCGACGATCTTGAAAAAGTAAGTTTGGCTCGTGGGCCACTGCCGCCAAGGATCATAGTGAAAATAGCGGTACAGCTTGGTGATTTGTTGCAGTGTTTTCGGCAGCATACGCAAAATGGCAATGCCAAACCTATCGTTCATGGCGATATTAAACCTTCTAACTTGGTATGGGACGAATCTACAGAGAGCATTGGGCTTATCGATTGGGGCTCATCTGTGTTTGCACAAGTAGATGAAAATGGTCAGTACACCAGTAACAATGTGATGGATTTGATGTCTAGCGAGCTTCACCAAACAAACGCCCGATTAGGTGATGTTTATTTTATTGGAGAAGAGCAGTTAAATGGGGCGTTATCATCACCACGCTTCGATGAGCAAGGTATGGCAAGCACGCTATATGCTTTAGCATCTGGGCAATCATGTCGGTATGGCCATCAGGTTATTCGCCCTTCATCGTTAGGCTTGCCAAAAATGCTAGCAAGCATATTAGAATACATGCTCAGTGACGACCCAAAGAAAAGGCAACAAGGAGGAGATTACTTCTTCAATAATTTGCACGTGCTAAAACACATGGTGTTTTCTAAAGACACCGTTTTGCAGTATGTACCGAGTATTCCTACGTGGGTTACGCCATCGCAAGATGACATTGAAACCGTTGTTTACAGCTCTCGAAAATCTTATTTGCGCCAGCAATCGGTATTAGAAGATGCTTCATTACGGTATATCGATGATGCCCAGTTCGATCGATATTACAAAAACTTTTTGCAAGGCATGGGCGATACCGAAAAAGCCTTTGTGTCGGCAATTAGTCGTCTTGGCCGGTATCCCGTTGTTGGTGGTATGGCAATTCGCTGGGAGCCAAACGGCGTTTATGTAGACTCCAGTTTAAATCTACACGACGCGGCATTAAAAACAGCTTTCGAACTTGCGGTTAACAACGTGATTAACCTTGCACGCGCTATTCATAAGCCTGGGGTATTTAAATGCTGCATGTTTAACGCTAAAAACACGCTGCATATCGAACGAGAAACCGAGAACGATGCGTTTGTACCAACATCTAAATGCGTAATACCGTTTGATTTGTCCCGCGCATCGGTGGCACAAGATGAATCTAGAACCCATTCTTACTTTGAGGATGGCGACGATCCAGATGAGCTTTTGAAATTACCTGAGCCTATTATTACAATTATTAAAGAGCTGAATACGATTCATCACACTGGCTGTATTATCTTTGAAGCCTTAAGTACCCATTTAAAGATTCATAGTTATTACACATTGCTCAATCATCACGAGCAAGATAGGTTTTCTGAATTATTAGCCAAGTTAGTTGAACATGTGCCGTCAATAAAAGGGCTAGGCATTTCAGGCTTTATGAAGTTACCCTATAAAGACACGCGATTTTTTGAGCATAGGGCGTATTTACCTGAAAAATACTACCCAAGAAACCCGAACGCTGAGCAACAAGAGAAAGAAAAGCATGCCTGAGGTTAAATTATCTTCGTTATTTGAATTAGAAACTGTTGAAGCGGGTTTGTATCGCGGACAAAGTTGGGATTTAGGCTTTCGCGCATTATTTGGTGGTCAAGTTTTGGGGCAGGCGTTAGCTGCGGCTTATGAAACGGTAGACAAAGACCGTGTTGCCCATTCGTTCCATACTTACTTTTTGCTACCCGGCGATGCAAAGAAACCTGTGGTCTACGATGTAGAAGTAGTGCGAGATGGTCGTAGCTTTTCTGCCCGAAGAGTAAAAGCAATTCAAGATGGTCGAAACATCTTTTACATGACAGCATCGTTCCAAGTGCCAGAAGAAGGAATGCATCACCAGCAAGCGGATATGCCTGACGTACCACCGCCACAAGAAGTGCAGTCTGATATCGAGTTTTATGAAAAGAACTTCGACAAAATTGCCCGTCCTATGCGAGAAGCATTAAGTTATCATCGCCCGGTAGATATCCGTACTATTGGTGCGGCGAATTCCTATCAGTCTAATCGCCAACCGGCTAAACGCTATATTTGGATGAAAGCAAGGAATGAGCTTGCTCCAGAGATTACACTGCAACAAGCGGCATTAGCGTATGCTTCTGATTACCACTTTTTAAGCACGTCACTACAGCCTCACGGAATTTCAGTCACCGACAAATCACTACGTATTGCGACTATCGATCATGCGATGTGGTTTCACCGCCCCGTTAATATGAATGAATGGTTATTATATGTAATGGAAAGTCCGTTTAGTGGCGGAGCAAGAGGTTTGGTGAGAGGTCAGATTTTCACTCAACAAGGTGAGCTGGTAGCCTCTGCTACGCAAGAAGGCTTAATGCGACAAGTCGATGTCGACTAACAACATATCAACACTGTATTTTGAGCCAACTATAAAAATATTAACAAGGAACGCTTATGCAATATTCTCTTGATACGTTAACGCCCAAGTGTGATAGCACCAGTTATGTTGCCCCCGGCGCACATGTTATTGGCAACGTGATATTAAAGCCCCATAGCAGTGTATGGTTTAATGTGGTCATTCGCGCAGATATGGATGCGATTACGGTAGGGGAGCTCACGAACGTACAAGATGGTAGTGTGCTTCATACCGACTCGGGCATTCCTCTAACGTTAGGTAAAGGCGTAACCGTGGGTCACAAAGTCATGTTGCATGGCTGCACCGTAGGTGACTACTCCTTAATTGGTATCAACGCGGTGGTGTTAAATGGCGCGAAAATTGGCAAGTACTGCATTATTGGCGCTAATACGTTAATTACCGAAAATATGGAAATTCCAGACTACAGCTTAGTGGTGGGATCACCGGGAAAAGTGGTAAAGCAGTTCGATAGCAGTGTAGAGGAAAAGCTTCAAGCATCTGCAGCGCACTATGCGCATAATGCCACGCATTACAATAAGCACCTTTCTGAAGTTTAATCAGTATGCGCAAGCCAAATTATCATGTCTTATGTAGGAATAACCGCTAACCGCTATTATTCTTGCCACTTCCATTATGTCGTTGTATTCCTGCGCTTCATTTCAGCGCTTTATTGCAGAGCGTTTGGTCAAAGGAAGTTATACCTGTCCCATAAAAAATGCCCAGAACATAGGTTCTGGGCATAGGGGAATGGCTCATTGCTGAGCCGTGCGCTAACTATTGCAAGGGAGAAGTGCATGCAAATTCTTTCAGACGGACAATAACTATAGTCCATATTTGTTCATTTTATAAACTAAACATTGTGAAATTTATTTTACAGACCCCTTAATCTAAATAAAATGATAATAACTTCTGAAAAATCATAGGCTTTTTACTGGTCGGAGTTTCTGATTTTTTTTCAACGCTTTTATCCTCATGATACGCACGGGTTATCCACATCTTGCTCAATGTTCACTTTGTTATGGGGTGAAGTGATTCCATTCATGTTAATTATGTTCATAACAAGCTGTTGTACCCAGCCGTTAAGATTGTAAGAATGCAGGTACGCTATTGTTACTATTATTGTTAAGGACTGATATGCAAACGCATTCCACTTTTCTTCCGCCTGAGCGCACATTAATGGGGCCTGGTCCTTCAGACGTAAACCCTCGTATTCTTAACGCTATTGCTAGGCCAACTGTTGGTCATCTAGATCCGCTATTTATCGAGCTTATGGATGCTACCAAACAGCTGCTTCAATACGCATTTAAAACTGAAAACGCATTAACAATGCCTATTTCAGCCCCGGGATCCGCCGGGATGGAAGCCTGCTTTGTTAACCTTGTGGAGCCAGGTGATAAAGTATTGGTGTGCATCAACGGCGTGTTCGGCAACCGTATGGTTGAAAATGTTGAACGATGTGGCGGTCAAGCTATCGTGATTAAAAACGATTGGGGCAAGCAAACCGATTTGAACGCGGTAGAAGATGCACTTAAAAAAGAGGCCGATATTAAAGTGCTGGCTTTCGTACATGCAGAAACCTCAACCGGTGTGAGAAACGATGCAAAACGGTTATGTGAACTTGCAAAACAATACGACTGTTTATCGATAGTCGATGCCGTAACCTCTTTAGGCGGTATTGAGCTAGACGTAGACGGGTGGGGCATTGATGCCATTTATTCGGGGTCACAAAAGTGCTTAAGCTGTGTACCAGGAATTTCACCCGTATCGTTCAGCGACCGTGCAGTGCATGTTATTCAAAACCGCAAAACCAAAGTGCAAAGCTGGTTTTTAGACATGAACTTAATTGTGGGGTATTGGGGGAAAGGGGCTAAGCGTGCTTATCACCATACTGCACCGGTAAACAGTATGTATGCATTTTATGAAGCCCTACTTATTTTAAAAGAAGAAGGCTTAGAAAACGCATGGCAACGCCATCAAACTGGGCATAACGAGCTGGTGGCTGGACTCGAAGGCTTAGGTCTTTCACTTGCCGTAGATGCTGAATATCGCCTACCTCAACTCAATGTAGTGAACATTCCAGACGGTGTTAATGACGCTGAAGTTCGCGCAAGACTACTTAACGATTTCAATTTAGAAATTGGTGCTGGTTTGGGTGAGTTTGCTGGTAAAGTATGGCGCATTGGATTAATGGGCTATGCGTGTAAACCACGCAATATCGATCATTGCCTTACATCGTTACAAAAAGTACTAAAATAAAAAATACAGATTAGGGCATAAGTTTACGACACATCAAAAGTGGGCCATCGGGCCCACTTTTTATTATCGCCATTGGGTAAGCCTATAAAGCAAAAAAAGTTAAACGCTTTTTATTAAAACTGACGTATCAGTTAACTCGCCTGTTTTATGAATGATTTAGTTGCGGTTCATAATACGTTCACTTACCGTTACTTATGATTTGCCTGAACTAATGATAATAAACACGGAGTTTTTAATGAATTCAATCAGTAAACTAGCGATGCCTCTTAAACGTACTGCCGCAGGCAAGCGCTTATCACCGATGATATTATTAACGGGCATTGTTGCCACAATGCTTAGTACGGCATCAATGGCTCAGCCTCAGCAACAACTTATCCATGTTCAAGGCACAGGCGCAATGTCAGTCACGCCTAATGCATATTCAGTTACCTTTGTTATTGAAGAACAAGGCGAAACTGTTGGTAAGCTTAACACGACCCTTGCTTCCGATTTACGCGCTATTGTTAGCTTTCTGCTAGAGCAGGGTATTGAGCGCAATAACATTCAATCTATGCAAGTTCGTTTAACCCCACGCTATGTGAACAGTCCTAATGGTCGAGTACAAGAAGGATTTACGTTAAGTCGCGAAATATCAGTGACTGATTCTAATATCGAAAACTATGATAAAGTGTTAGACGGTGTACTAGGTCGTGGCGTTGATCGCATTCAACAGTTCTCGTTTGTTAGTACAACGCAAACCAACGCATACCAAACTGCATTAGTTGCAGCGGTGAAGGATGCAAAGGCAAGAGCGGCACTTTTGGCGAAGGAATTAGGCGTTGAAGTGGGCGAAGTAGTTGCAATCTCTGAATCTGGTGGCAATATGCCCGTTCCAGTTATGTGTGCAGATGCGTTTGCCAAAGAAATGTCGGTTTCTTTACCAGGGCAAGAAACGGTTGAAGCGCGCATAAACGTTAGTTTCACTATCATTCAATAGCAGGGTAACCGTTTGAAAGAAGAACAATACGCCCAGTTAATAAGCCAGGCGAAAAGCCTGGTTGCTGGTGAGCACGATGTCATTGCCAACATGGCAAATATCAGTGCACTACTTTTTAACCATCTCGATAAGGTAAATTGGGCTGGTTTTTATTTTTATAAAGAAGCGCAGTTAGTGTTGGGTCCTTTTCAAGGACAACCCGCTTGCATCCGTATTCCTATGGGGAAGGGGGTGTGTGGTACTGCCGCTGAAACCCGCACTGTACAGCGTATCGCAGATGTTCACGCCTTCTCTGGCCACATTGCCTGTGATGCCGCTTCAAACTCCGAAATCGTCATTCCTCTTGTAGTAAATGGCGAACTAATTGGTGTTTTAGATATCGATAGCCCAGAATTTTCTCGTTTCGACGAGCAAGATGAGCTTGGGTTGTGTAAAATAGCCGATATACTTATTGAATCTCAGCAATCGTTATGAAATACAACGTTGACATCCATGTAGTACTATCTACTTATGAAGATATGGAAGACAATCACGATGACCCTGATGAAGCGTCAGAACGATTGAATTTCGTACTTCACGCAATTTATGATAGAGCCGATGAAGATATTGAAACCCATCGGCTTGAACAATTATTGCAACACGGTTGGGAGTCTTGGCAACAAGATAAACATTTATTAGAAATTGATGATGACGAATTACTCGATTGGGTTGACCACGCGCTGGCAACTTGGGATGATGAGAGTAATGAAGAAATCTCTTGAATAATTTAGAAAGTTTAATGGAATCACCAGAAAAGTTTACTAGCAGTAAGGAAGTTATCGCTTTCCTTTCCGAGACCTTCCCTAAATGCTTTAGTATTGAAGGCGAAGCCCTACCACTTAAGATCGGCATCTTTCAAGATTTAGCCCAGCGTTTAGAAAGCGAAGAACGAGTGAGTAAAACATTACTCCGCTCTACACTTCGTCACTATACAAATAGCTGGCGTTATCTCTACAGCATCAAAGAAGGCGCTAACCGTGTCGACTTAGATGGTGTTGAAGGGGAAACCATTGAGAAAGAGCATGCCGATCATGCACAGAAGCAGCTAGAAGAAAGCAAAGCGAAAGCCGCTGAAAAGCGCAAAGCTAAGCAAGCTCAGCAGCCTCAAAAGAAAGAAAAACGTCAATTTGCACGTCCGAGATCTTCTGGTTCTACACCTGCAGGCAGCAACAAAGAAGGCCAGCAGGGAACTAAACCGAAAATTCAGAGACCAACTAAGACACCACCGGCTAAATTGACTGATGCCGATATGCAACAAGGTACAAACGTAACGGTTAAATTAGGTAAAACACCTATGCCAGCCGTTATTACCGAAATTGCTAAAGACGGTATTCATGTTCAGTTAGACTCAGGTATGGTGGTAAAAGTAAATGCAGATGCTTTACGTTTGGCACGCTCCAAGAGGTCGTAAATATGAAAGATATCCTTCGAATTTCCATTGCTAGTGCATTTCTTACCGTTGGGGTAGGCGCTGGTGCAGTCACCACAACCCCAGATGTTGAAGAGCTACCCGTTCTTCAACAAGAGACACAGCATAGTGTTGCTGCTAAACGCGTAAGTGCGTTATTTACTCGCGCTCACTATAAAGAAATTTCGTTGGATGATGTGTTATCAGCACGAATCTATCAGCGCTTCATTGAATCTTTAGATCACAACAAGCACTGTCTCTTATACACATCTCCGAGCCCACGAGACCGAGGCTGATCTCG
>OJCR01000978.1_pt1 | contig 11359 bp, 9 predicted proteins | sample 1591611 | NCBI WGS metagenome assembly OJCR01 (sample SAMN05416815, study PRJEB24817) | seawater metagenome | isolation source: Sea water | place: Canada:Atlantic | collected 2013-07
CTACACGTAAGGAGTCGTCGGCAGCGTCAGATGTGTATAAGAGACAGGAAAAAGAGGAAGCAGCTACGTTGCTCCAGGGCCAGTGAGAAGGCGCCACCGGCAGGGCTGTACAGGTAGGCCTCCACATTACCACCACCGTAGCTGAAGCCACCGGAAGGCAAGGTTACGGAGCTGCCATTCCCCAGATTGCCTTCATAGCGTGTGCAGCTTGGGCAAGGGTTGCTGGTGTCTTCGCTGGTCACGCTCTTGTCGATGCTGGCGGTTTGGTTGGCAGTGTCGGTGACGGTCAAGGTCACGGTAAAGCTGCCGGCGCTGCCGTAGTCATGGCTGATCTGTTCGCCGCTGGCCACATTGCCGTCGCCCAGGGTCCAGTCCCATGCAGCCACGCCAATATCATCGCTGCTGCCGCTGGCATCGAACTGGCAGACGGTGCCGCTGCACTGGGCCGTAAAGGCGGCCGTGGGCAAACGATCTATCACTGTGCCGCCATCGTCTTCACCTACCTGCAACAGGCGGTTGGGTGACTGGCTGCCGGCATTGCTGATCATGCCGGTGGCGCTGCCATCGACCAGTGCCGCGAACACCTGCTCAGGGCTGGCGCTGGGATTCGTTCCCAGATACACGGCCGCTGCACCGGCAGCATGAGGGGCTGCCATGGAGGTGCCGTTCAGGCGTGCGGTCTGGGTGTCGGATTGAAACCAGGCAGAAGTAATGTCGCTACCCGGAGCAAACAGGTCCACACAGGCGCCGAAATTGGAGAACGACGAGCGCTGGTCGGTGCGGGTGGTGGCCCCGACGGTCAGGGCCTCTGCGACCCGGTTGGGGGAGCCGTTACAGGCGTTGGTGTTATCGTTGCCGGCGGCCACCACCATGCTCACCCCTGCGGAGACCGCATTGCGCACGGCCGTATCCAGGGCGCTGGAGCTGCCGCCACCCAAAGACATATTCGCCACGGCGGGTTTGCGGTGATTGCCCGCCACCCAGTCCACCCCGGCAATCACGCCGGAGTTGCTGCCGCTACCGTTACAGTCGAGGACTCGCACGGGAGCAATTTGTGCCTGCTTGGCCACACCGTAAACGGTGCCAGTGGCCGTGCCAGCCACATGGGTGCCGTGGCCATTACAGTCGTTGGTATTGGCCGGGTCGACGCTGCCACCGCCAAACAGGAAACCACCGCCACTGCTGACGAAGTTACGGCCGGGGCTGACCCGTCCGCTGAATTCGTTATGGCTGGCGCGCAGACCGGTGTCGATCACATAGACGGTGACATCGTTGCCGGCGCTGTTGGGGTACTGGTAGCTGCCATCCAGCGGCAGGGCCGGCTGATCCACCCGGTCCAGACCCCAGGTGGCATTTGCCTGGGTAGCGATGGCCTGCACCCGACGGTCCGGTTCCAGGCCGATCACACCGGGCAGCTGCCCCAGTAAGGTGGCCTGCAGATCGGTTAGCCGCACTGTCATGCCAGTGAGCGCATGCTGGTAGGTATAAAGCACTTCGCCGCCACCCACCGTGGCCAGCAGGGTGCGAATCGCCGTGGTCAGATCCGTAACACCAAGGCGCTGAATAATGTCCGGGGCCAGTGTCACGATGTACTGATTGTCGATGACCTCATTCTGCGTTTGCGTCGCAAAAGACGGTGAATCATCCGCCCACACCGGGCTGAGCACACTGCCACCCAGTAGCGCCGCCAGCAGGGCGCCAATACCTGTTTTTCTCTGCATGAAGATCCCTCCAAAAGTCGTGCTCTGACCCTAATTAGTACGGGTGTGTCTCTCTATGCAATGGCTGTGTTTTTTTGTTGCGCTGAAGAGAATTCAGGAGGTTGGAGGCCGCGTACCTGCTGGGCAGGAAGCATTTTGTGATCTGGGCGTGAAGGCAGGGTGAGTGAAGGACTAAACCAGTCCTCCCAGTGCCGATACGGTTTTCCAGGCGAGCATCTGCATGTGCTGAGAGTTCACCGATGGCCGTGCCATACAGGCAAACACCATATCGCCCACGGGCCAGATACAGATGCATCCTTCCCGGCAGCGGATGAAGATTTCTTCGCTATGACCCAGCCGTAACCCGTCGAGTACCCGGTCACAGGCTTTTTTCATCTCGAAGAACAGCGCACTCTGCTCGTCATAATCCAGCCCCTCACCAATATGCACCACCGGCATACCGTCACTACTGATCAGCGATACCAGCAGGATATCATCAGAGGAATCGTGGAGAGCCTGCAGGGGCGGAGTAAGGGTGGTGAGCTTCATTATTGTTATCCCTGCATGGTGGCTTTCAGGTCAGCTTAAGGGCAGGGGTAACTGGAATCAAAGCCAATAACGGTGTGGCCCGTTATTGGCAGGTGAAAGTCGCCGTGTGTCCGATTTACGGTCGCTGGTTCGGCTCGCCATCGGCAAGCCGCATGTGGCTATTACGCTTGCCCGAATACCGTACTGAGCAAGTAAAGGGTATAGCCAACGTAAGCAGCCAGCAGCAGGGTGCCCTCAATGCGGTTGATGCGCCCTTGCCCCCGGAACCCGTAACCGATCACGAATAGCGACAGGGTCAGCGCCGCCATGACCAGCATGTCCCGATTGAACACCTCGGGTCCCACCGCCAATGGATGGATCGTGCCGGCGATACCTACTACGGCAAGGGTATTGAACAGGTTGGACCCCAGGATGTTGCCCAGAGCGATATCGTGTTCGCCCTTTCTGGCAGCAATGATCGACGATGCCAGCTCCGGTAGCGACGTGCCCACCGCGATGATGGTCAGGCCGATAATCAGATCGCTGACGCCAAACCCCTGGGCAATCTCTACCGCGCCCCATACCAGCACGCGGGAGCTGACAATCAGCAGCAACAGCCCGGCCACCAGCCAGAAGATGGCCCGCCGCAGAGGCAGGGCGCGTCCCTCAAGTTCCTGCTCGATCTCGCTTGCCAGCGCATCCTCTTTCTTGCGCATGCCCTGCCAGATCGTCCAGGTCATCAGGGCGCCGAATACACCGAGCAGCACCAGCGCATCAGTCCGTGTGATTTCGCCGTCCAGCAGCTGCCACGCGGCCAGGCCGGTTACCAGTGCAAGGATGGGCAGCTCCTTGCGTAGCACCTGCGAATGCACGGCGATAGGGTTGATCAGGGCGGTAATCCCCAGGATCAGAGCAATATTGGTGATGTTCGAGCCATAGGCGTTACCCAGTGCGATGCCCGGATTACCCTGCGACGCCGCCAACGCCGACACCACCATCTCCGGCGCGGAGGTGCCGAAACCGACGACCACCATACCGATCAACAGCGGCGGCATACCGAAATGGGAAGCCGTGGAGGCGGAGCCTTCCACAAAGCGGTTGGCGCTCCACACCAGCAGCAACAAACCAAAAGCGATAGCAGCAGTGGCCAGAATCATAGGGATCAGGCGCTCCTAAGCGTCGATGAACAGACAGGTTGTTTGTCAGTGATTGGGTGGGCAAGCGTTCACCGCTTGCTGCGCACATGGCAGAAACTGAAGCGCTCTCCAGAGATTGCCAACCTACCCGCTAGCTTAAGGCTGAGGGTAGTCGGAATTAAAGCGGTTAATACTGCCGGCATCGGCGGATGGGTGTCCCATGGCCTCAGATAGGGGCTGATCTGCGGCAGGCAGCTTAGCCCTTGGGTCTAGAGAATTTGTTGAAAAGACGTCCTCTGGCGAGCGAATGAGAACGTGGTCCTGGTCTGGAATGGATGATGGGAGACTTACAAGCCTGGAATGGCGGGTGATTCATGGACGTCCCAAATAGGGTGCTTTGACCTGGTGATGAGAACGTTTGGGTGGCGTAAACATGAAGTGCGAAGTGTTGCTTCTCACACTTTCCCTCTGTGCAGAGGGGCCTTGCCCCGCTAACATCATTCCATGAAAAAAGGCCTCTATGAAAAAATCATTGATAACTCGCTTGCGCAAGAGCTAACGGAGCTTGCCACACGAGTGCAAAGTGAAGCGCTCGATTCTGCTGATAGTCATACCATCCTTGCGGAACATCTTGGCGACCTTATTGCTTCAGTTTTGCGGCGTTTGCCATCGCAGCACCGTTTGGAAAACCAGCGCCTCCTAGCAAATGAGATCATCGAATTGCTGGCGGAAAAGGATAAAAGCTTGAGGGGAGGGGCCGCCTTGCCTGACAAGCTAGAACGTCTATTGTCTGTCGCGGATGGAAATAGCTCTATCGTTCGTCCTGATACGCCTCTATCAGAGACCAGTCTTCTCACGGGGACCCGGATCGACCCTAGTCTCTTGTCACAGCTTAAACAGGAGCTAGCGACAGCGGATAGGGTCGACATTCTCTGTTCCTTTATTAAGTGGGGCGGAATCAGTTTGTTACTGGATTCTCTTGAAGCCTTTACTCAGCGGCCAGGTACTCGTCTGCGGGTCCTAACGACAAGCTATATGGGGGCTACAGATTTGAATGCAGTGAAGACGCTTGCTGCATTGCCGCAGACGGAAGTGAAAGTTTCCTACGATGTTCATCGCACTCGATTACATGCGAAGGCTTATCTATTTGAGCGCAGCACTGGTTTTAGTACGGCGTATATAGGCTCAGCAAATCTCTCTCGGCCAGCGCTAACAGAAGGTCTAGAGTGGACAGTCAAGGTTACCCAATACGCAGACAAGCCAATCTGGGAAAAAATTCTGGCAACCTTCGAAACCTACTGGCAAGACCCTGAGTTTGAAAAGTTCGATGAGAGTCGGCTACGCAAGGCCTTGAGCCGGGAGTCCGAAAAAGGCGCGAAATCAGGAACCCAGCCCGTGTTCGATCTGCGGCCTTATCAATTCCAGCAAGAAACCCTCGATGCGTTGGAAAATGACCGGGGAATGCATAATCCACCGCATAGACAGTTGGTGGTTGCAGCGACTGGGACTGGTAAAACGATGATTGCAGCATTTGATTATCGTCGTTTAGTTCATCTTAATGATGGCCATTACCCCTCTCTGTTAATAGTGGCGCATCGTAAGGAGATTCTTGAGCAAACATTGCATACCTTTCGTGCGGTACTACGTGATCAAAACTTTGGGGCTCTGATGGATGGCAACAATGAGCCAGATCATATCCACCACATTTTTGCGACCGTACAAACATTGCACCGTCGTAAATTGCCGCAACAATGGAGTGAAGATACCTTTGATTACGTCCTCATCGATGAAACCCATAGGTCTTCTTCTCAGAGCTATCAGGGTATTCTTGATCTCCTCAAACCTAAAATTCTGCTTGGCTTGACGGCTACTCCTGAGCGCTCTGATGGGGAGAGTGTCTTAAGGTATTTTGATGACAGAATTGTCAGTGAAATTCGCCTTCCAGACGCGATAAATCGCCGCTTAGTAGTGCCATTTCATTATTTTGGCCTGACAGACACCGCAGATATGGACTTCTCCAATCTAACCTGGGAGCGAGGCGGATACCGGGTGTCCGAGTTGAATGATCTGGTGACGGGCAATCATGTCAGAGCTCAACATATTGTTGATCAATGCCATAAGCGCTTGGCTGATATGCGGCAAGTGCGCGGGCTGGGGTTCTGTGTGAGTGTGCAGCATGCAGAGTTTATGGCAGGTTTCTTTACGGAAGCGGGTATCCCTTCCTTGGTCCTGTCAGCTCAATCACCGAATGAGGTTCGCGACGGTGCAAAGAAACGATTACGTCAAAGAGAGATAAATTTCATATTTGTTGTTGATCTCTACAACGAAGGGGTTGATATCCCAGAAATTGATACGGTTCTTTTCTTACGGCCGACGGAAAGTTTAACGGTGTTCTTGCAGCAACTCGGACGAGGTCTTCGCCTTACAGATGAAAAGGATTATCTGACTGTATTGGACTTCGTGGGGAAAATGCATCGGAAATTTCGTTTTGATTTTCGTTTGAAAGCACTGTCGGCAAGGCCTGAAGCCAGCATCGAGGATGAAATAAACAATGATTTTCCTCATCTTCCAGCAGGATGTTCTATTCAGCTAGAACGGGTGGCGCAAGAGAGGATTCTGGCTAATATTCGTGCTTCGCTGTTGTCAGGTTTGCGTGGTTTGGTGCGTAATATTGCTGAATTTGAAAGTGATGTTGGTGAGTCGGTGACGTTTGAGAGGTTTATAAGCCATTATCGGCTAGACCCGGAAGATATCTACCGGCGAGATACTTGGACAGGATTGTGCGAGCGAGCAGGGGTATATCGCCCAAGCTCTCCTCCGACAGATAATATCTTTGCTGCCTGGTTGCGTCGTATTGTTCATGCTAATGATAGAGTTCGATTGGCTCGCTGGCGACAGTGGCTGCAAGACGGGGAGGGAGAAGAGCCGTTAGTGCTGGTTCTGGTGCTTCCTTTGCTGAGGATGGCCGAGGGGGTGGATACCGCTTCAGATGTTTGGGTTTTGCTAAATCGAAACCCTGATATCTTGTCGGAAGCTAGGGCATTAATCGAATGGCGTTTGCGCCAAACTGATATTCTTTACCAGTCACCCATACAGAATGATATTCCGCTTGTCGCTCATGCGAATTACACGCGAGACGAAGTCTTGGTGCTATGTGGCGTTTGGGGCTGGGAGCGTCGGCCGCCAATGCGTGAAGGCGTGCGTCATGTGCCGGAGAAAAAGCTGGACTTGTTTTTGGCAACTATCCAGAAAAACGAAAAGCATTATAGCCCCTCTACTCTGTATGAGGACTACGCAATTAGTAATGAGCTATTCCATTGGCAGTCGCAGAGTACAACGTCAGCGGAGTCGCCTACCGGGAGGCGTTATATTCAACATAAAGAAAAGGGCTATATGCCGCTTCTTTTTGTGCGGAGCGAAGCTAAGGTGGGAGGTTACTCGCAGCCATATCATTTTTTGGGAGCGGTGGAATATCTATCCCATGAGGGGAGTCGGCCGATGAGTATTACTTGGAAATTACGGAAGGTAATGCCGGCACGATTGTTGCGGGAGTTTCAGTCCATGGCTGTCGCTGGCTAGCAGTTAGTTATAGGTTGAGAGGGATGGCGGTGGTGGCAGACTCTTTTGTTATAGTTATTATTTCGAGTTCATGTAGGTCGAGGTCATCTTTGTTAATATCATGGTCTTCGAAATAGGCCGTCGGCCACCCTAGGTCCTCTGGCCGGAAATGTAGGATATCGGACCAAATCTGGTCAGCAGAAAAATACTGCCGCAATGCGTCCTCAACATTCTTCGGAGTTATTCGATCCGGGACAGAAATGACAACGGATTCGAGGTTTTTGTTGTTGGCGGCATCGCGATACCGGTAGGATATTTCCAGATTCATTGTGTCCTCCGGGTTGGAAGTTGGGACGACGGATGGAGCTCTGCCTCCCCGCTGATTACCTGAGCGCCTCAAGCCCCTTCTTTTCAACAATGCTAAGCAACTTCAGTGAAGCACCGTTAGGTGCTTTATCTCCCTGTTCCCACTGCCGAATCGTGGACGCACTGATGTTTAGGAATGCGGCAAATACAGCCTGGCTGGCTTTAGTCTGTGCACGGATCATTTTGATTTGCTCCGGCGTATATTGTTTAACTTCAGGCAGGCAGAGTGCGTCGAATTCCCGCATTGTCTGTTTGCTCATCACGCCTGCTTTTTCCAGGCCTTTGGCGCTTTCGTGAATGGTTTCCAGTATTGATTTATCCATTGCCTTTCACCTCTACGAGTTCCCCTGCATCTACAGCGTCTTTTAGCTTGCCAGGGGAGTAGCCCAATAGCTCCCTGGCCATTGCTTTCAGAGCGACTGCCTCTTTGTCTGATATGTTGCTTCGCGCATTCTTTTTGAATCCATACAGGAAAAAGGCTTTTTCGTCTCACTTGAAAGCCAGCAAGGTGCGGAATCCTCCACGTTTCCCGCCGCCGCCAGTGGCAACCCTTTTCTTGTAAAGGTTGCCTCCCAGATTGGCCTCAAATAAGCCGTTGTTCATTTCTTGCACAGCCTGTGCGATGTTCTCGTCGCTCATGCCTTCAGACTTTGCCCATTTGCTGAAGGCTTTGATCTTGTATATCGGCATATATCGTCCCTGTAATGCAGGAAAAATATACCACTTAGTGATACAGGCAATTAAAGAACAAAATGGAATAACGGGGCGATTCTTATTCGGAAGGCAATAAAAAAGCGCAAGCCCTGAATAGTTAAAGGTGATAACTATCAAAGGCTTGCGCTTTTTCAGATTGGTGGAGCCGGCGGGAATCGAACCCGCGTCCGTCAGCAATCCATCTGCAGATCTACATGCTTAGCCATATTTATTAATTTAAGCCTTCACAGCCCAATTGGCAGGACGTGAAGGCCGGGCCCCTAAGAGTTTTAACAGCGCCATCCGGGGCGGACTTTGCTGCGAGCCTGTGTTGCGATGCTCGCCGCTCTTCCCCACAGGCAGGGTCGATTGGCGATAAGCAGGGTTTAAGCTGCTAGTGCGTAAGAATCGTCGTTTGCGATTGCTTTAATGTGCCACAAATGATTTACGAGACTCGTGACCTTCTCGGCATGCACCACAGAATTCAGTACCGGCGTCGAATCCAGGTCGGCCCCTGTGATGGGTTCATTGTAGGTGATGGGGGCAGGGAAGTCGATTCACAAGTGGGGTCCGGGATGTTCCGGATCGGCCATATTGTGGGGGTAAACGCCATGAATGATGTTCGGAATGTAATTAGATTGTGAAAAGTGTTACCAAAATACACGCACCTTGTCTGACAATTAGACCCCGAATGCTTGTTTTGTCATTTTTCAGGCGCACTATACAGGTGTCACCACGGCACTGTGTCATTGGCCGATGGTGAGGTTGAGCGAGTGATGCTCAGGTAGCCACAAGCCACCACGAAACATCCTGCTCAAAATTGTGTACCACACAATGGCTTTACAGCGAGCCTTGAAATAGACGTTATATAAAGGCCGCTGATCAAAGCATTGTCGTTCATTAAAGGAGAAAGTCGATGAACACGATCTTTCGGTCAGCAGGGCAAGTTTCCGAGAAGGCACTGTCGCCTTTGAAGGCTCAGCCGCTGCTCTACAGAGCGTTGCAACTGGTATTCGCGCTGGCTGCGTATGCAGGTGGTGTGTACCTGGTGGATATGGCGACCCCGGAGGCACGTCTTCCGGTGATTCTGTTCGCCGTTTACTTCCTGCCTGCGGTGCTGCGCGCCTGGCTGCAGTTTTACTGGCAGTTGCGCGGCGACAGCCGGGCTCAGGACGTGAACACCCACCAGTCGGTGTAACGCCAACCGGTACAGTCTGAAGACAGTGTCACGCGTGCAGGGGGCGGCCCGTTAACCCGGGTCAGCTGCCCTGCCGCATCAGACGCTGCTTCTGACGGTTCCAGTCGCGCTCCTTCTCAGTAGCGCGCTTATCAAACTTCTGCTTACCCTTGGCCAGGGCGATATCGCACTTGGCGAACCCTTTCTTCCAGTACAGGCTCACCGGTACGCAGGTGTAGCCCTCTTTCTGTACGCCACCAAAGATACGTCCCAGTTCGCTGCGATGCAGCAGCAGCTTGCGTGTGCGCACCGGATCCGGGTTGACGTGGGTACTGGCGGCGATCAGGGGCTCGAAGCGAGCACCGAACAGAAAGGCTTCCCCATCCTTGAGCAGGACGTAGGCCTCGGTCAGGTTGCCTTTTCCGGCACGCAGTGACTTCGCCTCCCAGCCTTCCAGGACCAGGCCGGCTTCGAAGTGCTCTTCCAGATGATATTCGTGGCGTGCCTTGCGGTTTTGCGCAATGGTGGCCGACGGCGCTTTGGCTTTTTTCTTGGCGTTTCCCATAGGCGAACGATTATAGAGCATGCGTTTCGCGGCTGACAGGGCTTTGTCTGTCAGGACGACGGTGAGTTGTGCATTGGGCTTACTTGAGCCGCCCAGTTAAAAAAAAGACAATAGCGCCACGCTAACGAGGGTAATCCTGTTATGAAGCAAGAGAACAAGCCGGTCCATGGCATGTGGGCCAGCCGTTGGGTGTTTATTCTGGCGGCGACCGGGTCGGCCGTGGGGCTGGGTAACATCTGGCGTTTCCCGTATATCACCGGCGAGAACGGCGGTGGTGCCTTTGTGTTGCTGTACCTGCTGTGTATTGCGGTGGTGGGCATTCCCATCATGGCGGCAGAGGTGATGCTGGGCCGCAAGGGTGGGCTGAGCCCGATTAATTCCATGCGCAAGGTGGCGGCGGACAGCAAGGTGACCCAGCGTTGGGCGGGCATCGGCTATCTGGGCGCGCTGTCGGCGTTTCTGATTCTGTCGTTTTACTCGGCAGTGGCCAGCTGGGCGTTGTATTACGCCTGGGAGGCGGTGCGCGGCGTTTTTGAAGGTATTACCGCGACCCAGTCGGAAGCCCATTTCAACGATATGCTGGCCAACCCCGGATTGCTGCTGGGTTACCACACGCTCTTTATGGTGCTGACCATGGTGGTGGTGGCCCGGGGCGTGAAAGGCGGACTGGAAAAGGCGGTGCAGATTCTGATGCCGCTGTTGTTCGTGCTGCTGCTGGTATTGGTGGGTTACGCGGCGACCACGCCGGGTTTCAAGGAGGGGATTAGCTTCCTGTTTGCCTTTGATTTCTCCAAGTTGACCGGCAAGGCAATCATCGTGGCCGTGGGGCAGGCCTTCTTTACCCTGAGTCTGGGCATGGGCGCGATCATGGCCTATGGGGCGTATATGCCCAAAACGGTGAAGGACAAGAAGACCGGGCGCAGCCGACCGGTGTCGATCATGTCGACCGTAGCGATCATTGCGCTGCTCGATACCCTGGTGGCACTGGGCGCCGGTGTGGCCATGTTCCCGCTGTTGTTCTCAAACGGCCTGGAAGTGAGTCAGGGCCCGGGGATGATGTTTGTGACCCTGCCGCTGGCCTTCGGTCAGATGCCGGGTGGCCTGTTGTTCGGTTCCCTGTTCTTTGTGCTGGTGGTATGTGCCGCTTGGAGCTCGTCCATCAGTCTCGGCGAGCCGGTGGTGGCCTGGCTGGTAGAGCGGGGCTTGAAGCGCCCGATGGCGGCACTGGTGGTGGGCCTGGGGGCCTGGCTGCTGGGTGTCGGCTCGGTGCTGTCCTTTAACGTATGGAAGGATCACACCTTCCTGGTGGGGACTTTCTTCGACAATATGGAATTCCTGTCCACCACGGTAATGTTGCCCCTGGGCGGGCTGCTGATTGCTATCTTTGCGGGCTGGGTGATGAAGGAAACCCAGGCGCGCAAGGAACTGGCCATGCAGAACTTCAAGCTCTATCTGGTATGGCGGGCATTGGTGCGGATTTTTTCACCGGTGGCGGTGATTGCGCTGTTTGTCTATTCCATCTGGGCGACCTTCGCCCCAGAAGAGGAGGCTCAGGCTGCAGAGGCGCCGGCTCAGGAACAGGTGGATGCCTGTCTCTTATACACATCTGACGCTGCCGACGACTCCTTACGTGTAG
>OJCR01000982.1_pt1 | contig 11343 bp, 10 predicted proteins | sample 1591611 | NCBI WGS metagenome assembly OJCR01 (sample SAMN05416815, study PRJEB24817) | seawater metagenome | isolation source: Sea water | place: Canada:Atlantic | collected 2013-07
GTATGTATCTACTGGTAATCCGGGTAATTCGTAACTAAAGGCACTAGCGAGTTCCGTACTTGGCTTAAACTCAAACGGAATGGTTTCCCCACTTTTTGATTGCAACGTTACTCTAGCCAACCTTACAGGCTTGGTAAAAACCAATGATAGTTCAGGTGGAGATGACATCAACATCGCATTATCCTTAGGTGTAGATGTCTTAAGTGTTGTGTGAGCAAAAGTAGAAAAACTTAAGGCTACCATGAGCATTGAAAAGATTAGTTTCATTTGAAGTCTCCTTAGACTTGATGGGTTATAGATGACACAAATGCTTCAATATTGATGGCATTTGGGTCAATGGTATTGTCGATCAGCAAGCCTGTGACGTCTTTCATCATCGCGCTGGGCCCAGGTAAAAAAATGTTCACCCTGAATGTAGTAGATATCAAACCAGACCATGTAAAGGCCGCTTAACGACCAAAACAACACCTGCCCGCCGACTAGCAGCATAAGCCAACGATGTGAACGGCGAACAGGTCCTTTCATTACGCAACGACAGCCAAGTATTTAAGCTGTTGTTTGCGCCATATTAAATAAATGGCAGGCAGTATGAGTAGTGTCAGAATAATCGCACTAACCATTCCTCCCACCATCGGCGCGGCAATCCGACTCATGACTTCGGACCCCGTACCAGAGCCATATAAAACCGGCAGCAATCCAAAGATGATAGTGGCCGTTGTCATCATGACGGGACGAACACGCAATCCTGCACCGTGCAGTACTGCCTCGGTCAACATCTCGGCGCTCGGTAAGGTACCCCCTTCTTTGCATCTATCCATCAGTGCCTGATATTCATGATTGAGATATACAAGCATAATGACTCCTATTTCTACAGCGACACCGGCCAAGGCAATGAAACCTACGCCTACGGCCACGGAGAAATTAAAGCCTTCGATGTACATAAGCCATATGCTGCCAACCATCGACAATGGCAACGTCCCCATAATAATCGCCACTTCAATGAAGTTTCGGAAGTTGAGGTACAATAGAATAACGATTATAGCGAGCGTCAAAGGCACAACGTAAGTGAGCTTCTCCTTTGCCCTTAACATATACTCGTATTGGCCAGACCAATTAATTGAATAGCCGGCGGGTAAAACGAGTTGTTCAGCAACAACTTGCTGCGCGGTAGCCACATACGTGCCTATGTCTACACCATCGATATCAACATACACCCATCCATTGAGCCGCGCGTTTTCACTCTTGATACCCGGTGGTCCGTCTTCGATGTAGACGTCAGCAACATCAGCTAAGGCTATACGTTTTCCTTGTGGTGTCACTACAGGTAACAAAGAAAGCGACTCTGGAGAGCTTCGGTATGACTGCGGATAACGAATATTTACTGGATAGCGCTCCAGCCCTTCTACACTCTGTGTTACGTTAACACCGCCAATTGCACTAGAGACAATTTGCTGAACATCAGCGATATTGAGCCCATATCGGGCGGCTTTTTCGCGATCAATGTCGACTTTCAAGTAGCGACCGCCAGCGACGCGTTCAGAATACACTGAAGCCGTGCCATCGACGTCAGTTAATATTGACTCAATTTGTTGGCCGATTTTTTGAATTTCCATTAGATCGGGACCACCAATTTTAATCCCAACAGGGGTTTTAATTCCTGTGGCAAGCATGTCAATTCGGGTTTTTATTGGCATCACCCATGCGTTGGTTAAGCCCGGTAAATTGACCACTGCATCAAACTCTTTAATAAGGTCCTGCGTGGTCATCCCTTCTCGCCATTGTTCTTTGGGTTTCAATTGAATGAATGTCTCAATCATGGTCAGTGGCGCGGGGTCCGTCGCCGTATCCGCCCGCCCTACTTTGCCAAATACCGTTTCTACTTCTGGCACGGTTTTTATTAATTTGTTGGTCTGTTGAAGAAGCTCTCGTGCCTTCCCGATTGATATGCCGGCATAGGTGGTTGGCATATACATCAAATCGCCTTCGTCAAGCGGGGGAATAAATTCACTACCAATTTTATCAATTGGCCAAAGCCCGATAGCCAAGACAATCAATGCTGCGACCATCGTTGACTTTGGAAAGCGCAAAACTGTCTTGAGCGTCGGTATGTATAAAAACGTTAAAAACTTGTTGACTGGGTTTTTGTGTTCAGGCAAAACCTTTCCACGTACAAAATACCCCATTAAGACTGGGACCAGTGTAATCGCAAGTGCCGCTGATGCAGCCATTGCATATGTTTTCGTATAAGCAAGAGGGGAAAACATCCTCCCTTCCTGGGCCTCAAGCGTAAAAACAGGTACAAAACTAACCGTAATGATCAACAAACTGAAAAATAACGCAGGTCCAACTTCGACCGCAGAATCGATAACAACCTGCCAGCGATTTTCCTTGGTAAGAGGCGTCTTTTCCATGTGTTTGTGCATATTTTCAATCATAACGATCGCACCATCACTCATGGCGCCAATGGCAATAGCAATGCCGCCCAACGACATGATATTGGCATTGATCCCTTGCATATACATAACGATTAGCGCGGTAATGATCCCGACAGGAATACTGATGATTGCGACGAGTGACGACCGAACATGAAAAAGAAAAGCGACACATACCAAAGCGACTACGATAAACTCTTCCACTAGTTTCGAAGCTAGGTTATCAACGGCTCTTTCAATTAATGCGGAACGATCATAAACAGTGACCACCTCAACGCCATCAGGTAGTCCTTTTTTTAAGTCCTCTAGTTTTGCTTTGACGCCATCTATCGTTTTTTGAGCATTCTCACCAAAACGCATCACGACAATACCGCCGACTGTTTCCCCTTCGCCGTTTAGCTCTGCTATACCGCGGCGCATTTGTGGACCGATATCTACAGTGGCAATATCCCTTATTAAAAGCGGTGTGCCATTGTCATTGACGCCAAGAGGAATGGTTTCGATATCCTTCTTATCAGAAATATACCCCGTGGCACGAACCATGTACTCAGCTTCTGCAAGCTCCACTACAGAGGCCCCAACTTCTTGATTTCCTCGCTTTATTGCCATCTGAATATGAGAAAGCGGTATACCGTAAGCGCGGAGTTTTTCAGGATCTACTTTCACTTGATACTGTTTCACCATACCCCCTAGCGCCGAGACTTCGGACACGCCAGGCACAGTTTGGAGCTCAAATTTCAAGAACCAGTCTTGCAAACTGCGTAATTGAGAAATATCGTGTTGGCCGGTTCTGTCGACCAATGCATACAGATAAACCCAACCAACGCCTGTGGCATCTGGACCTAATTGCGGCCTGGCGTTTTCAGGTAGATTGGGGGCAACTTGCGATAAATATTCAAGCACCCTGCTTCTTGCCCAATATAAGTCGGTATCATCATCAAAAATGATATAAACGTAGGAGTCACCGAAAAACGAATAACCTCGAACCGTTTGTGCACCCGGTACGGAAAGCATGGCGGTCGTTAGCGGGTACGTTACCTGATCTTCTACAACTTGTGGCGCTTGACCAGGATAACTCGTTTTGATTATCACTTGGACATCGGATAAATCTGGGATCGCGTCTACTGGCGTATTTTTCATTGTAACTAAACCGCCACCGACTATGATGATGGTTGCGAGTAAAACAAAGAAGCGGTTTGAGACCGACCAACGTATGATTGCTTCTATCATTCGTGCGCTCCTTCATGTTGGCTGTGATCCATCGTTCCTTTATCAGATGCTTGTATATGTAATGTGGTAATAACGTACGCACCGTCTTGGGTTTTGGTAATTTCGATGTGCAGTCGCATACCAGCGGTAATGTCAGATAAATCAATCTCATTAGCGACGTTGAAATTCATTGTCATTGCAGGCCAATCCCACGCCTCAATAGGGTCATGTTCAAGGCTTAACTGGTTGTTAGCACTCATCACTGCATTGACCGTTGCTTGAGTCCACACAGCGTCGACAGCGGTACTTGTTTCACTACTTGCCTCTTCAACAACATGAATGGTAGAAACAAGATATTCGCCACTTGAGGATTTTGAAATTTCAATATGCGCAAGCGTTCCAGAGGCCAAATCAGACAAGGTTATGTTATCTGCCACATTAAAATCCATCGTCATCGCGGGCCAATCCCACTCTTTTATCGCGGGATGATCGACATTTATCATTCGATGCCCATCCATTACAGAATTAATCTTGACTTCAGCCCAAACGCTTTCAGACATAGTCGCCTGTGTACTTTGTGCTGAATCGATAATGTGCACGGTTGTCACCACATATTGACCATCAGTTTGCTTACTGATCTCGATATGTGCCGATGAACCACCTTTGACCGTTGCTAAATTGATATGCTCCGCTACCACAAAATCCATGGTCATCGACGGCCAATCCCATTCTGGAATTGGACCATGTTTTGCAGTTATCATGTTGTGAGAAGGCATCACGTCTGTGATCATCACCTCTGTGAAGACCGATGTTGGACTTTCTTCAGGGGGTTCCATTCGCTTAAAGTCAGAGCTAATACTGCTCTCTGAATCAAGCATAAATTGAGCGGAGGTGACAATGCTGTCACCATCGATCAGTCCTTCAAGTACTTCTGTAAACTCGTCAACCACTCGCCCAATTTTGATTGCAACTGATTTAAATTTTCCATCTCCCAATGCCAATACAACGCGATTTTGATTGCCTGTTCGAATAACCGCTTCGGTTGGCACGATCAAGTTGGTCGAATCCATATCAGAGTGGATAGTCACTTGAGCGAACATGTTCGGCTTTAACGTATAATCTTGATTAGCAAAGCGAAGACGCACACGCAGTGTGCGGGTACTCTGTTCAAGGGTTGGGTAGACGTAGTCTACAACGCCTTGCCACGTCTTTCCGGGGAGGAAATCTAATGTCATAGTAACAGGCAGCCCTTCCACTATTTGGGCGGTTTGTCGCTCAAATACCTCTGCATCAACCCAAACCTCATCCAATGCACCAATCGACATGACTGTAACGCCAGGTTTTATAAAAAAACCTTCTCGAATGTTTAAATTATCTACGAATCCGGTTTGGGGTGCGGAAAAGGTAACGGTTTGCTGAACATTTTTTGTTTTTGTTAACGTCTCCACGACGTCTTCAGGCACTTGCAATGCATTTAAGCGAGAACGAGCAGCTACGATCAGATCTTTGTTGTTTCTGCGCATAGCAAGCAGCAATTCTTCTTGTGCATTCACTAACTCAGGCGAGTATAGAGAGTAAAGTGGTTCCCCTTTTTTAACATATTCTCCTGATGCTTTTACATGCAGTGTTTCTATCCAGCCTTCAACGCGAGGATGCACATGGATTAATGTTTCTTCGTTGTATTGAACGTACCCGACAGTTCTAATAGGGACATGCAGCGCGCGGCGCTGCACTTTCGCAGTTCGAACACCAAGGTTGTTCTCCACATTTGGCGCTATAGTAATTGTTCCTGAGCCCGCATCACCACTTGAACTTTCTTCGTAGACAGGAATGAGATCCATGCCCATCGGAGACTTTCCTGGTTCGTCTCTGCGGTAATTTGGGTCCATCGGCGCAACCCAATACAACGGTTGCTTCTCTTCGTTTTGCTCATTATTCGCGGTGGATGATGAAGATGGTATCAGAAACGTGAATGCCAACGCAGTCATAATACCGCCTGCTACCCCGCCTATGACGAGTGCTTTAATTGTGCTCATTGTTGTTCTCCGATTTGAGACAAAGGAATACCTGCGTTGGTATCAAAGTAATAGTTGAGTTGAATTTTTGTTTTGACCAAATCCACACTGATATCCAGTGCGTCAATTCTGGCATTAAGATCCGCAATACGAGCACGCACTACCTCAGCAAAGTCTCCTTCGTCGTTGGTATAAGCATTGAGCGATGCCTCAGCTTGCTCTTGCATTTGCTCTAACAATTCGAGTTCGTACAGCGCTTGTCGCTCCATTAATCGCTCATTTTCCGCATATAAAGACTGGATGTATGACATCATTTCTCTGAGGACTAAGCGCTTGTCGGTTTTAATGGCTTCAGATAGGCTTACGGCAGCCGAAACCTCTTGGTCTTGGCGGTTTTCTGTAAAAAGAGGTACATCGAAACTTACACCCATCGATAAAAAATCTGCTCGACTTGTACCGTCGGGCGTGTCGTCTCTGTAGGCGTAACTAGCGTTAACCCCCCATTGTGGCTTGTATTTTTCTTTGGCAAGGTCAATACCGGTTTGGCTGGCGCGAATTCTTTGCTCTATCGAGAGGATCAAAGGGTGTTGATTGAGAACCATTGCAAGCGATTGTTGATCTCTGCGCTCAAGTATTGTTCTCATATTCTGCCCCATGTTTTTGATCTCAGGTAGGGCATGCGGCAACGTTAATCGAGAAAAGGCATCAAATCCCGATTGACTTGGATAATTTTGATCTCTAACTAGCCACTCTAGAAGCTTCCCTGTGGCTCTTTCTTCTAATGCTCGTAGTTTAGTAAGTCGGTCTTCCAACCTTGTTAATTCCAACTTTGCACGAACGATATCTTGCTGATTTACGCGTCCAAAGGCAGTTGAATAATTTGCCTTTGCGATATCGCTGAGCTGTTCAAATAACGCTTTATCTTCATCAATTAGCTTTACACTTTGCTGCGCCCGATATATTTCTAACCATAAGTTTGATACTTGAACGCGTGCTTTGGCCACTCGGTCGGCTCTCATCAGGGGATGCTCTGCTGCTTGCTCCCGCAATTGACGAGACCTTATGGCTAACGAATCACCACGAGGAAACATCTGTGACACACCTACTTTTAGCTGAGTCATGGGCTCTTGATCAAACGCAAAACCATCAGTGGGTACATTTGCTAAACCGATGTTGACAACGGGGTCTGGTAGGCTCGAGGCGACGACACTACTGGACAATGTGGCACGTTCACGATGTGTACTGCCAACGAGCCATGGATCATTTTCTACCGCTATTTCTACTGCACGTTTGAGCGTTAATTTTTCATTCGCGATAGCGGGAGAGACCATCGAGAACGAGAACGCTCCCCAAATAGAAACAAAAAGACAAAACCGGTTCATTAGAATTGCTCCTCATAGGTGTTGACTTCAGCAAAGGTCGTAACTGAACCATCTACATTGAGTTGCAATACAAGGTAAGGTTGGAATCGTTCGTCAACTTCCATGCCCGGCGATCCAATTGGCATGGCTGGAACGCTCAACCCTAAAACCCCTTCAGGAGGGTTTTCTAAAAATTGTTGGATGTATTTTGCGGGTATGTGCCCCTCAAATACAAACCCGTCCTGAGAAAGAGCAGTATGGCAGGAGCGATACTGGGGTTCGACGCCATATTTATCTTTGACTCCGGACATTAGCGTGACATTTGTCACATCTGTCTCAAAGCCATGTTCTTCAACATGTCGCACCCATTTTTGACAACATTTACATGTTCTACTCTTGTAGACATGTAATGTGAATTTCGGTGCCTGTGTTGCAGACTTTGCATCATTCTTTGCCTGCAGTACATCACTGCACGCCGTTAAAAAGAGGACTAAAGAAAACAAAGCCCCAAACGGTATATTTTTGTTCATAAACAACTCTCACATATATTGGATTTTGCACGCTTTACGATGGAAACGTCACGTGCAGTAACTGTTAGTCTTTACATCGACTAATCTAATTACACGAGAGAGTATTTTGGGGGGCGTAAATGTATAGCGATAAAGACTTTATGCAGCCTTGTTTGTTTGCTTAGGGCTGGGGTGTTCAACAGTTTTGGTGTTTCGAAACTCTCCCCAGCCAACATGCCGAGCTGAAAGACTGCCATGGGACAACAGCAATTTTGATTGCAACAACTCTCTGATGCGTCGTGTGATGAGTGGTCCATGTGATGACCGATTCTGTTATCTATTTCATGCACCATATCGCTTGCACATGGCGTAGCTACACTCGCGAAAGACCCGCTTACTTGCACGCTCAACAAAGCGATAACAAAGAGGTATTTGACGAATGAAAGTTTCACTTAAACCTGACTCCTTTAATGAAACGCGTTTTCACGGATTAGCTACGGCAATGAGAATATCAAATGGCCCTGACAGACAGATTACCTTGACATTACAATTTTGTAATCATGAGCGATATTGATAGCGAAAATGTATTTTTAGTTGAATATTTGCGACTTCGAGCTACGATGTGGCGCGCTCATTAGTATATTGAATACTCTGTTGGTTGCTGGCATACGTTTTATTATTAGTATACTAACAGCATTTTACGATTGCGGTGTATTCAACAGGCTTACTCCATTGAATTAAAGCTATGCAGCAGGTTAATCACATACCATGAAAATACTTGTAGTCGAAGACGAAGTAAAAACGGGCGATTACATCAAACAAGGGCTCATTGAATCCGGCTTTGTTGTAGAATTAGTAAGGACTGGCCTGGATGGTCACCACAAATCGATGATTGGTGATTATGAATTAATCGTACTCGATGTAATGCTGCCCGACATAGAAGGTTGGAAAATCCTGTCTTCATTGAGAGAGACTGGTAAATTTACACCCGTTCTTTTTTTAACCGCTCGCGATCACGTTAATGACAGAGTCAAAGGACTTGAGTTAGGCGCAGACGATTATTTGGTTAAACCGTTTGCTTTCGCGGAACTCCTCGCAAGAGTGCGCACCTTGATCAGGAGAGGGACGTCTGTCCCTAACAACACGTTACACATTGCAGATTTGGAGCTTGATATCCCTTCTCGCGTTGCGAAGCGCGGTGGCAAAGTAATCAATCTGACGACTAAAGAGTTTACATTGCTTGAACTAATGGTCAGACGTCAAGGTGAAGTATTGCCCCGTTCTTTGATCGCCTCTCAGGTATGGGACATGAATTTTGACAGTGACACGAATGTCATTGATGTCGCTATCCGAAGATTGCGCGCAAAAATTGATGATGACTTTCCTGTAAAGCTAATTCAAACTGTCAGGGGGATGGGCTATAAAATGAGTGTAGATGATAGTAACGAATAAACTAAAACGGCCAAACTCTCTTGCGTTTAGAGTCACTATACTTGTTGGCATTACCGTATTTTTGTGCCTTACAATAATCAGCTTAATCGTTCAACAATCAATTGCAACGCATTTTGCTGAACAGGATGCTGATGAATTAAATGAGGTATTCCATGCTGTAAAACGAAAGCTTAGCGAAGCATACACTGAAAAGGTGGCACCTTCGAGTATCCTCTTTGAAGCAGTGTCTGGTCATCATGGAGTCTATTACCTTGTGCAAAATGAAGATGGAGAATCCGTATTTTCGAGTAAAGGCGTTGACTTGCACAAATACCCCGGTCAATTGTTTGACAACGATCTCATAACGCCTGATATGTTGACACTTTTTTTTGATGGATCCCATATGTTGCGAGCAACTGAAGCTCTCGTGACCGTCAGCACTGGTCAGAATAAGTCTACATACCGTGTTGTGGTAGCCTCCAACATGGAATTTCACATGAATTACATGGAAGACTTTGAAAAGACGTTATGGGGCATTATTTTCGTGTCTGGTTTGATCACGATAATAGTGGCACGTTTTGCTGTGTATCGAGGCCACTCGCCGCTACGAAAACTGAGTAGAAAAATAGGTTCTATTACTGCTGACAAGCTCGATATCCGACTAAATCCTTTAGAGGTACCGGTCGAGCTCGCAGGATTAGTGGGGTCGTTTAATGCTATGATTGAACGACTCGAAGCTGGCTTTGAGCAACTTTCATATTTTTCTGCGGACATTGCGCATGAATTGAGAACACCGGTCACAAACCTGACAACTCAAACGCAGGTTATTCTGAATCAACCGCGCACTGAAAGTGAATATGTTGATATTTTATATTCTAATTTGGAAGAATACGAACGTATGACCAAGATGGTCAGTGACATGTTACTTCTAGCCAAAACGGAACATGGACTCGTCAAGCCACAGTTAGAGCGACTAAATTGCCGAGCAGAGCTTCAAGAATTAGTTGAGTATTTTGAACTACTGGCAGAAGAAAGACAAATTCAAATTCGCATCCGAGGGGCCGATGCCACAATTGATTGCGATAGGTCCATGTTTCGACAAGCTATGAGTAATCTATTATCAAACGCAATTCGATATTCCTTCGAAAACGCGATTGTTAAGGTAGCAGTATCTACCAACGATGAACATACAAAAATTACCGTTTCAAATCCAGGCCCGAAAATCTCTGATGACCATCTTCAGAGACTTTTTGATCGCTTTTTTAGAGCAGACCCTTCACGAAAAAATCATGGTCAAGGCGTTGGTTTAGGATTGACTATCGCTCGTTCATTGCTTCACATGAACGGAGCTAAACTAACGGTTAGCTCAGATGACAACTTAACCGTATTTGTTGTTTCATTCCACAAATAATCAATCAAACTTCGTCCTGGACTCTAAACAGGTGGTCACTTTCTGAAGCTGATGTATCGGCCACTTCCCCTCATTTGTCATGTTTGCACTTTCCAACACCTGCTTCATAAAACTGGACATTTCATCATTAATCTTAATACAGTTGCTGGTATAGGCTTAACTTGTGTGTATCAACGATTGATCTAACAGTTCGGAATAAGTTGATTAATACCTTCGGAAAAAACCAAGCCTAGAGCCTCACTACCAAATTGGGAAACTCATTTTTCAGTTCCTCAATTATTGGATAAAGAATGATAACCTGCTCACAGTGAAAAACACCTGGAGCCAGATGGAAAACGCACACATCTGTCGTGTTGTTTCAGCTGCTATAATAGTCGTCATCATTGACTCATTGTGGCCAATCACACTTAGGACTATTTCATTCGCATCGTTTGAAATTTTCCCACACGCTCGGACGGTGACGCCACAAATATCAGTGCCATTGTGTATGTTTATAAAAAGCCAAAATGCTATTTTTCGAAAAACGGATTGCGCAGGAGCAAAAAATTGGGTTAAAGAAGTTGCACAGTAAGCACCTATGCAGCACGCGCATATCGATTGATCATTTCCTTCGCAGTGCTGTGCATCTTGGTTCTTTTTCTGAATGAAGTGTGTGATTATTTAAATTAGTATGTTCTACGTTTGATAAGGAATCATTTGAGGATATATGAGATTCTGATGTGTCGTGACCATCACATATAATTGGGTTCGTCATAGCAAAGCCATGCTGTGAAAGCAGCGCAGCTATTAGTACTAATTTAAACCATTTATAAATGCCTGACACAAATAAACTCCATCAGTGAGTAAGGAAATAGTAGCGGTATTCCGTTATTCTTACTTTGACGCAGATCAACACAAAAAAGTGCGTAGGGCCTTTAAATATTAAAGCCGTAATCAACTAGTTTAGTACTCTTGATTCATATAGCCTTAAACTAC
>OJCR01000987.1_pt1 | contig 11287 bp, 14 predicted proteins | sample 1591611 | NCBI WGS metagenome assembly OJCR01 (sample SAMN05416815, study PRJEB24817) | seawater metagenome | isolation source: Sea water | place: Canada:Atlantic | collected 2013-07
AGATCAGCCTCGGTCTCGTGGGCTCGGAGATGTGTATAAGAGACAGGTTTCAGGGCCAGACGGCACCGAGATCATTGCACGATTGCTTCAGCAAGCTCCAGATCGACTTCACGTCGGTGGTCGCTTGATCATTGAACTAAGTCCAATGATTGCGGATGCTTGTCAGGCAATGGCTCAAAAGAATCCTGCATTCGGTGACTTGCGTTTCATGAAGGACTTGGACGGCCATCGCCGTATCCTTTCTTTGAAACGCATTTGATAAAATCGCGGCGGTTCAGATTTCCATCTCATCATGGTGGCACGCATAAGCGTGTTGACTTGCGGTCTGGCTGGAATTTCAAACCGGAAGTCGTTGGCGATGTAATTTGAAAATTGAGGCAGCTAGTTTTTGGGGAGTGCCTTGTCGCTAATGTCTTTTCTGCACCATGCCCCACGCCAGCGAATTTCTTTGACGCCAGAATAGGCGTTGAGCTTTGTCTGGCTGATGGTGTTTCCCATAGCAGTTACTCCGAGAACACGACCACCGTTGGTCACAACCTGACCATCAGCGCTTTTAGTACCAGCATGAAATACCTTGACATCTTTCAGTGCATCGGCGTTTTCTAGTCCGCTGATTTCAAGACCTGTTTCATACTCGCCAGGGTAGCCCTCGCTGGCCATCACTACGCAGGTGCTGGGACGCTCGTCCCATTCAAGCGGGGCAATTTCTCCCAGTCGACCATCAGCTGCAGCCTTGAGTACTTCAAACAAATCTGACTTGAGCCTCATCAATAGAGGCTGGCATTCGGGGTCACCGAAGCGGACATTGAATTCAAGAACCTTCGGACCAGCGGGCGTGAGCATCAAACCAGCGTAAAGAATCCCTTTGAATGGACGGCGGGCACGCTTCATGGCGTGAACGACAGGCACAAGCACATCAGCTTCGATCTTTGTCATCAAGTCCTCGTCCACAACGGGTGTTGGGCAATACGCTCCCATGCCACCGGTGTTGGGGCCCGTGTCACCATCGTGAGCTGGCTTGTGGTCTTGAGCGGCTGGCAACGTCAAGATGGTTTCACCATCAGTGATAGCAAGGACACTTGCTTCGGGGCCAACCAGTTTTTCCTCAATGATCAGCTCTTTGCCTGCTTCGCCGAATTCACGCCGTGATGCAATTCTGTCAATCGCTTCAAGAGCTTCCTCGCGTGTGTCGCACACGACCACACCTTTGCCGGCTGCCAAACCATCGGCTTTGACCACGACATTGACCGGTTCGTGAGGTTCGGCGTAACGATCTTTGATGTACCGTTCCGCATCTTCAGCGTTTCTAAATGTCTGGTAGCTTGCCGTCGGAATATTAGCGGTGTGCAGCAAGTTTTTACAAAATACTTTGCTACCTTCCAGTTCTGCCGCGGCCTGCGAAGGACCAAAGACCTTCAATCCCGCGTTATCCATTGCATCGGCGAGGCCTGCTACCAATGGGGCTTCCGGCCCAATCACAGTCAGGTCGATTGCCTTGTCCGTGGCAAATTGAATCAGACCGGGAATATCTGTCGCGGCTATATCGACGTTTTCGGCATCTCTGGCCGTTCCCGCATTGCCGGGCGCCACGTACACCTTGTCCACTTTCGGGCTTTGCCCAAGTTTCCAAGCCAAGGCATGCTCACGTCCACCGTTTCCAACCACCAAAACCTTCATCGCGACTACCTAAATTTAGCGGGCAAATTTGCATGCAAATCAATTACTTGCTGCAATTTAAGGGCTGGCGGCATGCTTCGACAGCCGACACTCAGCCATCCGAAGGAGTGGTTTTAAAGTTGGTGTTAGGACCTGATAGCGGTAGACAATCCTCCGCTAATGAATACAATTCGACAGGTCCCGCCGAAGAGTGTTGTTCTGTCGCCCATCCTAACTACCCACCAATTGGGCGGCGCTTTCTTCGTAAAAGACTTATTGAATGGGTGGCGACCGAGGGTTTTCAATGCTTTTTCGGTCGCCGCTCTTCCTCTTTGGCACAAACCCAAGCTACCCAACCGCATTGCCAACACTTGTGATTTGATGGCTGCGTCGGGGATTTCGTCGGTCACACGGATTTCGTCGGTTACACTGGGAAGCACGTGTTTGGATACCGACCAAACCAAATCTAAGGCCCATTTGATCACTCCAGAGGAGAGACACCGTTGAAGATACTGATGCTAACCGCTGTCGCGTTGCTGCTGATTCACTCTGTGCCAGCGATGGCAGAGACCGGTGATCTAAAGATTCATTTTGAATACGCTGGCGATGCTCCGGACCCGTCCGCCATCGACGTCAACAAAGACGTTCAGTTCTGCGGTAAGACCAAGCTCATGAATGAGCGATTGTTGGTGAACCCAAAGAATAAAGGTGTGAAGAATGTTGTCGTCTATGTGTACACCGGTCGTGGTGGTTCCAAATTAGATGCGGTACCTGCTGCTAACAAAACACTGACGCTTTCCAATGATAACTGCCGATTTGAACCTCATATCGTCATTGCACAGACAGGTGACACTCTGAAAGTCACCAACCCGGATTCGGTTGGTCACAACGCAAACCTTGGCTTCTTCAACAACAAGCAGCAAAACTTCACGATCCCTGCAGGCCAGGAAAAAACAGTCGCTCTCGAGGAAAATGAGCCTGCTCCAATTCCAGTGGACTGCAATATTCACCCGTGGATGAAGTCGTATGTCGTTGTACTCGATCATCCTTTCGCTGCGGTGAGTGACGAAAACGGTGACTTGACCATTAAGGGATTGCCAGCAGGTGAAGAGTTGGTCTTCCGCGTGTACCACGAGGCTGGCGGCATCAAAGAAGTTGAGATCAATGGCAAATCTGAAGAGTGGAGCCGCAGTCGATTCGAAGTAGACGTCAAGCCAGGCATGAATGACCTGGGCACTGTGGTGATCCCAACAGATGCCCTGAGTGCTGATTGATGATCGATGGGCCGTCAGGTTTCAAATCCTTGGCGGCGTCCGTTGCTAATGCATGCAGCTCTTGGTGGAAATTATCCACCAGAGCTCGTTAGGGCAGGGTTCGAGTGGGTGTTTCGGTTGATGGATTTCGAATCAGGATCTGCACATCATCTTCCCCAGTCGGTACAGACCGAACTAGTCACCGGATTCTCTCCCGTACGACTGATGCCCTCGATGCATTGTTTTTTTCGCCGCGGTGGCTTCCCAGCCAACTGTTTTCCGCGAATTTCCATGAAATGTATCTCAGAAACCGGGGATTAACGGGGCTTCGGTGGCTTCGGAAAGCCGCTAGCTTCATGAGCTGCACAGACGTTTGACTGTGTGGGTGCGACAATGGGTAGCGTTTGCGGTGGAAGAGAGTTCACGGTTGAATGAGTGGTGATTTGATGGTCTCACCGATTCCTTTGGCAATTTCTCATTTGGCAGTCTTGTGCGTAATGCAGCCCTAGTTCTCTTCGTTTGCTTTCTTGGCGGGTGTGATGCCCGAATCGAGAGGTTCCAGCCCAACGAAGTCTTTTCTTTGTCGTTGGCAAAGGCACGCTCAACGCCTACGGAACTCGCTGGCAAAGACGCGAGTCGGGTGGCTCAGGAGTTGTATGGGACGCCTGACGAACCGCTATGGCCAGAGTCGCCGGCGGCTGAAAGTGTTCTGGCTGATAAGCAGAACTTGTTTCGTTCCAGCGGGCCCGTAAGCAGCGAAAAAGATGGAACCCACCTAGGGCTTTTTCGTGAGCATTGCGTCACCTGCCATGCTTTGGAGGGTAGTGGGGCTGGCCCCGCAAGTGTTTTCCAAAATCCGTACCCGCGTGATTTTCGGCATGGCGTTTTTAAGTGGAAGTCGACTGAGCGTGGACAAAAGCCAACGCGAAAGGACATACGCGAACTACTAGGCAAAGGCATACCGGGGACTGCGATGCCTTCTTTTGCGTTACTCACTCCGGAAGATCTTGATGCACTGGTCGATTACGTCGTTTTTCTGTCGACGCGGGGTGAGGTTGAACGCAGGATGACTGCTGCGGCTATTGATGAATTGGATTACGGCGAGAGCTCGCCGGGGGGCGAATTGACGCTCAACAGCCGCAATGAAACTGAAGGGGGTGAAGTAGTACAGGAAGTATTAGATCGCGTTCACTCAGATTGGGCGGACGCTGGGAAACTTGAGGTCAAAGTACCCCCGTTTGCAGAATTGGCAGGCGAAGACTTAGCTGCCTCCGTTGACCGGGGTAAGGCTTTTTTCCATGGACAAATTGCGAATTGTTCGGGTTGCCACGGCCCTGCAGGTGATGGGAGCATGCCCACGCTGGATTACGATGATTGGACCAAAGAATACACAACGAGGATTGGCTTGACCCCCGGTGACCGCGAAGCGATGAAGCCGTTCCGTGACGCGGGAGCATTGCGACCGCGAACGATTGCGCCGAGAACACTGCAGGACGGTGTGTTTCACGGTGGTGGAGATAGCGCGTCTTTGTATCGGCGAATCACGCAGGGTATCGCCGGCACACCGATGCCCGCTGTCGAAGTGGTCAGCGAACCGAATGGAAAAGGATTGACTGTGGATGAGATATGGGATCTCGTCCGTTATGTGAAGCAACTCTCGACGCTGCAGTAGAATAAGAAGCACTCTCGAAGCAGCGGCGACAACGGAATTTCGATGACAGAGCAACGACAGAGAACAAAACAAATTTATCGCTCCAGCGGTGCAATGCTCGGATTGGCGTTGGGTTACTGCGTCATGATATGGACTGGTCTTACTGGTATGGTCGCATCCGCGCTGTTTTGGGGTGTTGGTTGCGTGCTTGGCGGGATGGCTGCTGAGCAATTGTTTCGTTGGAACAATAATCAAGGTCGTTGAGCGAAACATGGCAGCTAACTCCACTCTCGTTGACGAACCGTGCGCTCGGCATCTGCTCCACCGTCTTTGTGTTTTGCTGGTGTGCTTAGTATGGCCTTTGATCTGGGTAGGTGGCTTGGTCACAACGTACGATGCTGGCATGGCCGTGCCCGACTGGCCGGGGACTTATGGCTACAATCTTTTTCTCTACCCTTACAACACTTGGTTGCTCGGGCCTTTCGATCTGTTCATTGAACATGGGCATCGTCTGCTGGGAGCAGTTGTCGGACTGGTTGCGTTATCAATTGTCGTTTCGGCCTTTTTCCGAGAGTCGCGGCGGTGGGTGTTCGTACTCACGATTGGTCTGCTTGTTGCCGTCATCACCCAAGGTCTGTTGGGCGGAATGCGTGTCGTCTTGGGTGACCGCACACTGGCGATGGTCCACGGCTGTTTCGGGCCAGCTTTTTTCGCCCTTTGCGCGGCAACGACCGTCGTTACCAGTCGTCGCTGGCAAGATTACATGTCAGCCCGTGGTCAGGCGTCGATAGGTTCGTTTGTTGTTGTTTTGGTCGCAATGCTGCCGGCGTTGAGCTATGTGCAGCTGATTTTGGGTGCACAGCTCCGGCATGTGCAGCCGAATGCCGAACCTGCAGGTTTTGCCTTGATTGTCGCTATCCACGTGATCGTCGCATTTGTGTTGTGGGTTTTGACCATTTTGGCATGGGCCAAGATCCGAAGATGCGGCGATTTGACGCTGTCGCGGCTGGCGGGATTGCTGATAGGCTTGGCGGCTGTTCAGATCGCATTAGGCGTGGGAACATGGGTGGTGAACTACGGATGGCCGTCTATTTTGGCTTGGGTGCCGGGGTCGGCTGGATTCCTCGTACGTGCCAAAGGGTTTTTCGACTCGATCATCGTGACATCCCACGTAGCGACGGGATCTCTGATCTTGGCAGTTTCAACAGTGCTGCTGGTCCGATCACTGAGGGTGCGGTACTGCCGTAGCAGCTTAAAAGAACAGTCGGCCACCGAAGAAAGTAAAATAGAAAATTACACGTCAAACCAATCGCTACTTGAACCAGTTACCACTTGAGCGGTTTTCATAAAATTATGGCAACGGACCTACTTTCAGCTGATACTGCGACAGCGGCGTGCCCAACGGCGCGACCTGCGGATTCTGTATCGCCAAAAGGTTGTGTGTCGGTTGATGCTTCACCGACTGAGCCCGGTTCAGAAACGGAGATCGTATCAACCAACGGGGCAGGGCGGGGCAGTTCTGCAGTCAATGCTGAGAAGACTGTTGCAGGCGAGGGGCGATCCGCATTCTCACTTTTGTTGTCAGACTATCTGCAACTTACAAAACCTCGCATTGTTGTCATGATTCTTGTGACGACCTGCGCTACAGCGATGATGGGAGCTACCGGCCTCGTCGCTGTCGGTAGCCTTGCCTGGTTGTTATTCGGCACCGCAGCAATCGCTGGCAGTGCTGGTACGGGCAACCAGATTTGGGAGCGTGTGATTGACGCACGGATGACTCGGACTGCAAACCGGCCGATTTCATCTGGTCGGATGTCTGCCGTGCCTGCCGCCATTTTTGCCGCTGTGTTGGGGATCGTTGGCATTTCTGTCCTAGCCATGCAGTTCGGCAAAGAGCCGGCCGCTGTCGGCGTTGCGACTTGGATGCTCTACGTACTGGTCTACACTCCGATGAAAGTTCGGACACCGTGGAACACCACTGTTGGCGCCATCGCTGGGGCCATTCCGGTTTTGATTGGCTACACAGCCACCGGTGGCCTTCTCACCGATTGGACAGGATGGCTGCTGGTGGGTGTTCTCGTCGCATGGCAGTACCCGCACTTCATGGCGATTGCATGGATGTACAGGCGTCAGTACAAAGAAGCCGGCTTCAAAATGACAACGACCGAGGAGCCGACCGGACGAAGTGCTGGTTGGCAAAGCATCGTAGGTTCTGCCGTTTTGATTGGGTTGGGAGTAACTCTGTGTTGGATGCCAGCTGGACTCATTGGTGCTGTGCTGGGATCGATTGCTGTTGGGGCAGCGGCTTGGCCAATGCTGCTCGCGTCCGTTCGATTTGCTCGCTGTCCTGACGACGCGACCGCGCGAAAACTCTTGCGTTCATCCTTACTCGTCCTGCCAGCCGTGTTGGCTGTTGTGACAATGCGTTTGTTCTGGTGAGTCACCAGGTGATCGAAAGCGGAAAACCCGATCCACAGACCGTCTGCACTGTACGGAATCTGCACCATCACTACGGTGAGCATACGGCACTTCGGGGTGTCGACCTCGATATCAAGGCTGGTAGAGTTTTTGCGTTATTGGGACCGAATGGAAGTGGGAAGACAACCCTCTTTCGACTCCTTTGCACGCTGTTGCCAATACAACAAGGTCAGGTTCGGGTTGGTGGGTTTGACAGCGGCGAACAGCCGCTTCGTGTTCGTGAGCAAATTGGGATTGTGTTTCAATCCCCGAGCTTGGACATGAAATTGACAGTCGATGAAAACATTGCCTGCCAAGGTGCACTCTACGGGATCCATGGCGCTGAACTGCAGCAGCGTCGGGATGCACTGCTGAAACAAGTGGATCTGGTAGATCGTCGTAGTGATCGTTGTCAGGTTCTTTCTGGTGGACTTAAGCGGAGAGTGGAACTTGCGAAAGGAATGCTGCATCGGCCGCGATTGCTCTTGCTGGACGAACCAAGTAGCGGGTTAGATCCCGCGGCACGTTTGAAGCTGTGGGCCGCCATTCGCGAAATGGCTGACCAAGGCATGGCCGTGCTGCTGACGACACATCTGTTGGAAGAAGCTGACAAGGCGGATGACATAGCGATCATGTCACAGGGGAAGTTGATCGCAGAGGGATCGCCAGGTGAACTGCGGGCGGAGATGGGCGAGGGTGTGATTACAATCGTGGCTGATGATGCTGCACGTGCAGAAAAGAGTCTTCGAAGCGAGCTTGGTTTGGCTCCGCAAAGATTGCATCACCAATTAAGGCTGAAGGTTGATTCGCCGGCGAAAATGTTGCCACTTATCGTTGAAACACTCGGCGATCAAGCTCAGTCGATCAACATAGGACGGCCCACGCTAGAGGATGTTTTTATTGCTAAAACTGGCGAGGCATTTACCGCATGAGACTTTTGATAACCCAAAATTGGGACAGTCGAAGGCCTAGCCGACTGAAAATTCGTTCAACAGTGGAGCAGTTGAGCAAATGAGCAGTGTGCGCAAGTCCGCCTCAGAACCGCCGGCCAAAAACGTCGTTGGTGATGCTTCATTCAGTCAGCTTCGTGTTGGAATATCTGCCGCGTGGATGTTGGCCAAGCGTGAGTGGGTACGTTTTTTTCGCCAACGAAACCGAGTCACTGCTGCCATCGCTCAGCCGTTGTTGTTTTGGCTGTTATTCGGAACTGGTCTTAGCGGATCTTTTCAGAGTGCAGGTGAACTGAATTTCATGGAGTTTTTCCTTCCGGGGACATTGGCTTTGATTGTTCTTTTTACGGCCATCTTTTCGACAATTTCAGTGATCGAAGATCGTAGGGAAGGATTCATGCAGGCAGTCTTAGTGGCACCCGTTGGGCGCTGGCCCGTGCTGGTTGGTAAAGTACTCGGTGGCTCAGCCATCGCTTGGGTCCAAGCTGTATTTTTTCTCGGGCTTGTGTGGCTTGTCGGGACCGCTGAGTTTGGCGCCTCCGTTATTCCCTTGCTGGCACTCTTGGCTCTGGTGGCTTTGGCTATGTGTGGGCTTGGAATGATTGTTGCTTGGCCCATGGAAAGTACACAGGGATTTCATGCGATCATGATGCTGGGCCTAATGCCCATGTGGCTTCTGAGCGGAACGTTCTTTCCAATTCCCACACTGGGTGCCGATGCAAGTATCGGTCAATGGATTCTCGGTGCTATCATGCGGGTCAACCCATTGAGTTACTCCATGGTGGAAATGCGGCGTTTGCTCTTTCCTCAGATTGACTTTTCCGAGGCTGGTTTTGCACCGGCCTCGCTCGTTTGTTGGACTGTTACAGTTCTGGCGGCATGCCTTACGCTGTTGATTGCATGGCAATTGATGAGGGGAAGCCGCAAAGTGGATGTCATTGTTTAAGGGCTTAGTGATGCGAACAACCTTTCATCTAGTGTTGATACTCTTGGCCGGTGTCGGTATCGGGCTATTGGTACGTTCCTACAAGGAACAGCAGAGTGTGGAGCGACCGGGACTCGATGATGTCGTGTTTAGTAATGATGGCCCCCGTATCGAAGGTGATCCTGCTGCCCTGTCCGAAATTGAAAATCCTGACCCAAGTCATCCACCCGACGATGAAGAATGGCTAAGCAGATTTGAGTTGACAGAAAGAAACGGGGAACTCGTCAAAAGCGAGCAACTATTGGGACAGCCCTATGTGGTCAGTTTCTTCTTCAGTACCTGCCCAAGTATCTGTGTCCAACAAAATCAGAAGTTGAGAGAATTGCAGGATGCGTTTGAAGGTGAAGGAGTTAAGTTCGTTGCTATCTCGGTAGATCCAGAAACGGATACACCTGAGGTGTTAACAGAGTACGCTGCAAGATTTGGTGCGGACTCGGAGCAGTGGCTTTTTATGACGGGTGATTTGACCTATATCCGACGCATTGGTGGTGAGATTTTTCGGCAACCTGTAAATAAGCAATTCCATACGGAACGCTTTGTTTTGGTTGATCCTGAAGGTAAAATCGAAGGGTTTTACAACTGGCCCGAGAAGCCACAGTTCAGAAAGTTGCAGGAGAAAATTCGAGAAATGATCAAGGGAGAACAGTCATAATGTGGGAATTTCTGGCCGGTAACTTACCGCACCTAACTGCGGCGTTAAATCTGACAGCGACCGTGTTATTAGTGATTGGTTTGATCAGTATCCGTCGAGGCAAAGCACGGCGTCACAAGAGTGTGATGCTGTCGGCGCTCGGTGTCAGCGCGGTGTTTTTGTTGATGTATTTGCTGCACAAAGTGTCGCTCTACATGACTACTGGAGAGTTCAATAATAAGTTTCCGACCGATACGAATGTTGCTCCGCTCGCAGCGCGGTACACGTATTATGGAATCTTGATCACGCATCTTATGCTAGCAATCATTGTGCCTGTTCTTGCATTGCGAGCAGTCTTCTTAGCGATGAAGGGACGAATTGCCGAGCATAAGCGTTTGGTCCGTTTTGCATTTCCCGCGTGGATGTATGTTTCTGTCACCGGCGTGCTTGTTTATTTGATGCTGTACCAGTTTTACGGCTGAATGTGACTTGATTTTCGATTTCGCCTCAAGTTTCTTCAACTTATTACCGAGATCCGCCTTTCGCTCAATTCTTGGGATTCCCTAGTCTCCTCGCTAGTCGCCTACCTGACTCGATGGAGTGAACGCGGTTGAACGGGCTTTTTTTAATTCGATTGGTTCTTTGCTTGTTTCTGACAGGGACGACGTGCGCGCTCGCGCAGGGGATTTCGATGGGTCAGGGGCCAGGCATTGAACAGGAACCAACGGTCGGACAGGCTCCGACAATTTTTTCGAAGAGCGGGAGTTCTCTTCCCATTCTTGAAAACACTCCATTGGAGAGCTTGGGTGGAGGGCCAGAGTCTTGGACGAGTCCTGAGGGACTCAGCAGCAGTCTTCAAGTGCTCTTGCTGTTGACGGTATTGAGTTTGGCTCCGGCAGTGCTGTTGATGACGACTTGCTACGTCCGAATCATCATAGTGCTGGGTTTGTTAAGGCAGGCCATAGGCTTGCAGTCCTTGCCGCCAAGTCAGGTGATGACGAGCATTGCTTTGTTCATGACGTTATTTGTGATGTCGCCGGTGTGGACCCGCGTCTATAACGACGCGATCAAACCGTACACAGATCCTCAGGTCTCAATGACGATGGAGGAAGCTTATCAGGCTGGGGCGATACCAATTCGGGAGTTCATGTCCCGTCAGATCGACGTTGCCGGGAATCATGATGACGTGCATCTTTTTTATCAATACATGGATCCAGATGCGCCGCTTCCAAGCAGTTTTGAGGATGTGCCGCTAAGAGTTTTGCTTCCAGCGTACATTCTGAGCGAGCTGAAAACAGCGTTCTTGATGGGGTTTCAGATTTACCTTCCGTTTCTGATTGTAGACCTTGTGGTCGCGAGCGTAACGATTTCGATGGGCATGTTGATGTTGCCACCTCAGGTTATCTCCCTGCCTTTTAAATTGCTGTTATTTGTTTTGGTAGATGGCTGGCGTTTGGTTGTGCAAATGTTGATGGATAGTTTTGGGACCTTGCTATGACGGAGTCAAAAGATTGATGGATGCTGCAACAGCGGTTGATTTATGTCGTGAAACCCTCATGTCAGCGGTGATCATTGCTGCCCCAATTCTATTGGTTGGTATGGCTGCCGGTTTATTGGTTGGTTTGATGCAGGCATTGACTCAAGTACAGGATCAGACCTGTCTCTTATACACATCTCCGAGCCCACGAGACCGAGGCTGATCTC
>OJCR01000991.1_pt1 | contig 11239 bp, 9 predicted proteins | sample 1591611 | NCBI WGS metagenome assembly OJCR01 (sample SAMN05416815, study PRJEB24817) | seawater metagenome | isolation source: Sea water | place: Canada:Atlantic | collected 2013-07
CGAGATCAGCCTCGGTCTCGTGGGCTCGGAGATGTGTATAAGAGACAGTGAGTAGACGGCGTCCAAAACGCTCTTCAGAAGCGAACAAAAACACTCAAAAAAGCACTTTGAGGTCACAATCTTCCATTTTTCGCCACGGAACCGAAAACAAACGCCAAGAATCTGCCGACAGAAAGATTAGAGGGTGGCAATCTTCACCACGATAATGAGAATTCCTCTACCGGAAATCTCTGGCCCAAAAAGCCTCAGGGAATCGCTTCGAAGCTACTCGAATGGCTTCCGAATGCCCCTCGGTTTTGGTGTCATGACCACCTCGATGGATTGCCAATTCCCGGCATTTCGGGCTAAAACGAGTGTTAAATCACCTCGCGTTAGTTCTGATCGCTGATTTTGGATCACGGGTGTTTTCTTTTTTTGTCGGATTTTGAATGTTCAACCTCGTTAGTTCATTGCCTCGGATCGAAACCGTCTGCATGACTATTCAAAGACGGTTCGTTTTGACCTTGGTACTTCTGTTCGGCCTCTGCACTGCGTATGTGCAGATCTCAGCACAACAAAACCCACCCGCTGAAACATACAAACCAGCAATCGAATTGCTACCGGATTCCGTAGCAGGAATGGTACGCATTCCCAATCTTCCAAGATTCTGCGAGGCATGGGAAAAGACTTCACTTGGCAAGTTGGTCGAAGACGAAGCCATGCAACCTTTCATCGAAGCACAGCGAAAGCGAGCCAAGAATTATCTTGAAGCGTTTGACAACAAAGTTGGTGTTCGTCCGGAAGATCTCTACAACATTGCCTCAGGTGAACTTGTCGTCAGTTGGTTGCCATTTGCAAACGACAAACGACGGCCCTTTGCACTTTGTGTGATTGCTGATGTCCGAGGCAGAGCGGAGCAGGCCGAGGTCGCGATCGAAAAGCTTGACAAGGATTTAAAAGTCGCTGGTTGGATCCGAAAAGATATCGAACATCAGGGTCAAACAGTTCGGATCTATAACACAGAACCAAAGCCCGGTCAGTTAAAGGTCGAACAGATTGTCATCTCACTTGATGAGACACGCCTTCTTGCTGCAGACCGTGACCTCGTCGTGACAGATCTTCTCGACACGATTGCCGGAGATGCCGATGGCAGCCCGATTATCAAAGTAGAAGAGTTTCAGACCATTCTAAAAAAGTCCAGCCAAGCCATTTTAGAGCCTGTTAAAAAAGGTGGTGGGACCATTGCAATTGAGTGGTTCGCGAGACCATTCCAAATGGCGCGAATCCTCAAAGAGTCATTGGATGTGGATCGCGGTAATCAGGTCGACATCGTCAAACTTCTTGAAAATCAAGGTTTCGATGCAGTAAAAGCTGCTGGTGGCATCCTGGCGTTGGCTGGAGACAAATACCAAATGCTCCACCGCGGTTCGATTCTGGCACCACCCGTTACCGACAAACCGAGCAAGTACAAATTAGCCGCGAGAATGCTGCAATTTGAAAATGCACCGCTCGCTCCCATTCCCGCTTGGGTCCATTCTGATTCTGCAAGTTTCAGCCGAATCAATCTTCGATTTGAGGAAATATTTTGGGCTTCAGAAACGTTATTGAATGAAGCGTTCGGTGACGAAATTTTTCAAGACATCATCGAAGGGATCAAAGAAGACGAAGACGGGCCACAGATCGACATCGCAAAGAATGTGCTGCCCAATCTGGATGATCAACTGATCTTGATCACCGACAACACTCTTCCTTCGGAGCTAAATTCTGAGCGAATGCTGATCGCGATCCGAGTCTCGGACTCAAAAGCGATCGGTACTGCAATAAGCAAAGCGATGGAGGTCGAACCGGATGCGAGCATCATGGACGCAGTTCCTGGAGTTGATATCTGGCGTGTCCAACGCGGTGGCGACGACGACGATCTTGATGAGGACTTGTTCGGAGACCTAGACATCGGTCTTGGTGAAGATGAAATCGAAGAAAGCCCGCCGTTATTGGATCACTGGGCGATCGCGATGATCGACAAGGGGGCGAATTCCGAATTTCCTTACCTGATGTTCTCGAATGACCCGGATATGTTGGTAGCAGCGGCAACTCGAATCCGCTCGGGAACAATCACCGGACTGAGTGATGAACCTGAGATCAAGGCGATTGTGGCTGCACTTAAAGAACTCGGTTGCACCACACCAGCGATGGAGCGAGTTGTCCGCACCAAGTTGTCGTTTCGTGCGAAGTATAATCTGCTCCGCGAGGGAAAGCTGAAGGACAGCGACTCAGTCCTTTCTTCTTTTTACCGGCGGTTTCTTGAAGACCAAGAAGCTGAAACAGATGAATCGATCAACGCCACGGACTTGCCTCCACTAAGCGTCATCGAGAAGTATCTCCCCAGCGGTGGTGGCTTCTCGGAGACCACAGAAGACGGTTGGTCTCTCACGGGATTCCTGCTGAATCAGTAATCCTCACCAAACTGGCCCTCTCACCCGAGTCAATCCTTAGGGACCGGCAAAGCTTGCAGTATGAGTACTCTGATTTCTGCAGTGTGACCACTCTGATTTCTGATCGGCGGAGTACTTTCCAGCTTTGCCTGCGTGCGACACGCTCAGTTTTGCCCTAGGGCAACTCGCATTGCTTCCCGCACAACGGGCAGCACTCGACCTTGCACTTCGTCAAGCGTGCCCTCTACGAAGGCACCCGCTGCCGCTTTATGGCCACCGCCGCCAAATTGCTGAGCAACCTCGTTACAGTCCATTTCTCCCTGACTGCGAAAACTCAATTTGAATCCGCCCCGCACCTGCCCGACAAAGATCACTGCAGCCTCGGCTCCTTTGACCGCGAGGGTCAGGTTAATGGAGTCCTCGGTATCATTTGGCGCGGCACCCATTGCCTCAAAGTCTTCTTTCTCTACGTAGGTGTGCATTAGAGTGCCATCAATTTCAGCCTTAGTACGGGAAAGCACCAGACCACGCAGACGTATACGCCCCAACGAATCACGTTCATACAGATCGCCATAAACCTCACACGGAACGACCCCAGCATCAATCAATCGTGCAACCGTACGATAGGTTTCAGACGTGACACTGCCAAAACGAAACCAACCTGTATCGGTTGCAATGGCGGTAAATAAGGGCACTGACATGGACCGAGTTAAAGCAACACCAAGTGCGTCAGCAGCCTGCACTACTAAGTGACCAGTGGCCTCAGCCTGATAATCCTTATACATCGTTGCATTCAGATCATCTTCACCAACGTGATGATCGATGACAATTTTATCTGCCCGGGATGTACGTATAACATCACCCATATCACCCAACTGAGCCCAGGCGCTGGTGTCCAGAATCATGATGCAATCAGTTGCGATGTCCTGCGGCTCAACATCATCACCCAGCACCTCGATATTGCCAGCAGGATCAAGGAACTGGAGCGCTTCGGGAGTCCTGTGAGCGTTAATGATACGTACCGTCTTACCGACACTCCGCAGCACTTCCGCCATTCCAAGCTCGCTGCCCAGTGCATCACAATCGGGACGTATATGACTCACCAGCACAAAGCTGTTGTAGTAGCTGATCTGATCTTTGAATGCTTTCCAGTTAACGCCCATTTTGATCCTTAAAACTGATAAGTCACAGAAAACCTAGGATAACACCCGGCGAATCTCTGCGATGTCTTGATGAAGTTGCAACACCAGCTCGTCTGGCGATTCAAATCTGACGACATCCCGAACACGATGCAGAAAATCCACCTGCACACGCTGATCGTACAAATCGCCATCATAATCCAGTACATGAACCTCTACCTTGCAATCGCCGTTGGATTCAAAAGTTGGATTGGGTCCAATATGTATTGCCGCACGATGATTTTCATCGCTGGTACGAAGCTGCCCGGCATAAACCCCAGGACAAGGAACCACAACCTCGATACCCGTCAGGTTCGCTGTGGGAAAACCGATTTCACGACCGCGTTTGGCTCCGCTCGTCACTGTACCGCTGATCATGTGAGGATGCCCCAGCAAAACGGCAGCCTCAGCGGCAGCACCTTCAGCCAACAAACCCCGTATTCTCGTGCTGCTGATCATTTGAGGGCCAATATGCATCGGATCCACGATTTGCAGTTGGATTTCTGCCTGTCCGCACAACTCAGCCAGCACCTCAATATTCCCGCCACGATTTCGACCAAAAAAGAAATTCGGTCCTTCAATCATGGCTTTACTCTGCAGACGTTCTTGAACGAGCGAGGAAAAAAACTGTTCAGCGGACAAATCCAAGAACCTACGACTTGTCTTGCATACGACCAACGCGTCAATCCCCAGCTGATCCATTAGTTCAGCCCGAGTCTCGATTTGGGTCAATCGTTTGGGAGCCACGTCTGGACGCAGGATGGTAGCTGGATGCGGGTCTAACACCATCGCTATCGCTGGACCACCCAGTTGATCCGCAAGCTTCCTGACGTGCCCCAGCAGGGCCGCGTGCCCGCGATGCACGCCGTCAAAATTCCCAATCGTAATCACGCCGCCCTGAATGCTACTCAAATCGCCATCTGAAGTTTCACCGCTATCAGCTGCTTCAGAATCTCCATATGACGGCGGCAATCCTCCCTCAGAATCATGAGGCCAAACATTTTGGAGAGAAAATATGGCTGTCACGATGATCAAAGCAGAGCAGGGCAGGGGACTGTACCACGGGATTATGCACTACATCGACGAAACTTCGTAGGGCTGCCGCGAAGAAGACCGCCTGTAACCCAGGTCCTGGCTAAGCTTTATGCGTCAAACTGAATTCAGAGCTCTACCCCGATAGCGGGATGATATAGCGAGTCGATCGACGGAAATCGCTGGACTGGCCATATGGCAAGCCATGACTTAACAGCAAGCTCAGCCCAAAGTGGTGGCGACTGCTTGTGGCAAACATCCACAGATTTCGACGGCAGTCATTCCTGCTTGGCCATGCTGCTGCGCAGCAAGATCACCGGCGAGGCCATGCACCCAGACACCAAGCCGAATGGCGTCCCATGCCGCAATTCCCTGAGAAAGAAAAGAGGCAAGAACACCTGTCAACACATCACCGCTCCCCGCTGTCGCCATACCTGGATTCCCAGTCGAGTTCTGCCAATGCTTACCGCCGGGACCGACCACAACCGTCGGCCCTCCTTTGACCACCATGAACAAGCGATGGTCATCGCAAAGCTTGCTGGCGACGGAAATCTGAGTCTTTCTGTCACGTGCTGAAACACCTGTCAAACGGGCAAGCTCGCCTGGATGTGGTGTCAGTATGAGTGGGGCAGAATGATCTCGAGCCCTCGCTCGCTCTTGCCATACCATGCCCTCTAGTAGCGACAAAACATTGATCGCGTCAGCGTCGAGAACACACGGTCGCCCCCAGGTCAGTAAACGCTCGACCATTCGGATGGACCCTGCACACGTCGTCATTCCGGGGCCGCAGCCTATCGCAGCAGCCGTCGGCAAAACGGAACTGAAAACTGCCGACGCTTCCAAGGCAAACCGTCCCTGCGAATCATCGGGCAATGGATAGGTCATGATGCAGGGGTCAAAGGACGCAACGGTCTCGAGACACCGATCGGGAACCACTGCCGTGACCAGCCCCGCACCGACCCGCAACGATGCGATCGCAGACAGCGCTATCGAACCGCTCATACCCCTTGAACCGCCAACGAGCATCGAACGCCCAAAATCACCTTTGTGGGCGGCAGACTGCCGCGTGGGCAGACGCAGTGGAGGCTCACAATTCATTTCGATTCCTTCCAAGACAGTCCTAGGTTGCAGTACGCTGGCAATGCTGCACAAGTTGCTGGACGACCATCCCGGCCATGTAACCACCTTTAAACCCGGCATCAATGTTGACTGCAGCCACATTCGCGGTGCAAGTACTCAGCATTCCCATGAGCGGTGTTAAACCACCCAGACTGGCACCATATCCAACACTGGTTGGTACAGCGAACACAGGAACTGCCAAGTGCCCTGCCACGACTGCAGGCAATGCACCTTCCATACCTGCCACGACAACAACGGCGGAGGCCGCTTTCAGTTCGGGGATCACAGCAGCAAGACGCTGGGGTCCGGCCACTCCGATGTCATCAAATCGCTGGAAAGCAATTCCCATCCAAGCTAATGTCTCGATCGCTTCCTCTGCGACGGGAAGATCCGTGCTACCCGCTGTGATCACAGCAGCATGAAAGATCTGATCCAGTTGGTTTGATGCCAGAGGCTGGGATATTCCCATCGCCGTGGGCGAAACCCGCAGAGTTCTGGCAACAGGATTGTGTTGCGTGTGCGTGAATGACTGCCGGACCTGAAAAGCTACTCCGCTATCGATTCGGGTGATAAACGCCGACTGCCCCTCGTCCAACTGGGTCTGGATAATCCGAGTGACCAATTCTGCCGATTTTCCTTCGCCAAAAATCACCTCCCCAAATCCACACCGAGACGCCCGCCCGATATCAACCGTGGCTCCATCGATCCGGTGGGTTTGATCAGCGGCAGCTCCAGAATCAGATTTTTGCAATTTTTCGACGTGCTTGATTAATTGTTGGCGGGATTCATTATCACTCATGGCTCTTGCAACAAGTTCCAGCAGGGCAGGGGAGAGCTGATTCATTAGGCGGGTTACGGTAAAAAGGAACCAGATTTCAAGCTAGGCGGGTAGACTAAGGAAGCCCATCTTCAATCCGCCGATGACATCGTAATAAAAAAACGATGACTCCGTGATAAAAAGTCGTGGCCTTGTTTGCTCCAACGCCTCAGTAATTTTCGTTGGCTGCCAGATAGACTTGCCAGACGTGTTCTCGAATTGAGGCAGCAGGCTGTTGAATTGTCGTTAACACATCACGCCCGTCAGAAGAAAATTCGCGAACGGACTCAAAGCCAGTTGAATGATTTTTGGGTCACGACGGGTGGCCTGGCATCGCTTAGCCACGTCTACCAAGCTCCACCAACCTAACCTGTTCCCCATCGATTCAGCATTGCTGGGCTCGCGTGGCCAAATGATCCGTGCTGGATTAGTCGCAATATGTTGGTTTGATACAACAAAATTACCATACAAAATCTACACGGAGATGCCCCTCGGAAATCAACCGCGGCCCCATGAATGCGATCGGTTTAATCGGCAGCGGATCCATAACTGGAGTTTTTTAAGGTTTCGAGATGTATTATTAATTTCTGGCGGTATTCATCGTCATTCGTGGCTCTTACGACAAGTTCCAGCAGGGCAGGGGTAGAGCTGATTGTTTGGGCGGGTTGCAGTAAAGAGGAATCAGATTTCAAATTGGGTGCGCAGACTAGGTTAGTCCATCATTAATTCGCGGATGATATCGTAATGAAAAGTTGTGTACTTGCTTACTCCGGTGGCCTCGATACCTCGGTAATTCTCGGTTGGCTCCAAGATCAGGGCTATGAAGTCCATGCCGTTTACGTGGACCTGGGACAGCCGTGCGAAGATCGTGAAGAAATCATGCAAAAGGCTCGCAATGGCGGTGCAGTTTCATCGAGATTGATCGACGCCCGTGAAGAAATGTGTCGGGATTTCGCATTCCCCGTGCTCGCATGGCAAGCCAAGTATGAACAAATCTATCTGCTTGGAACATCAATCGCCCGGCCACTGATCAGTAAAATCTGTCTCCAAGTCGCTCGCGAAGTAGGCGCAACTGCCTACGCCCACGGAGCTACTGGCAAAGGAAATGACCAATGCCGATTCCAACTAGCAGCCGAAGCACTGGATCCCAATGTGCAAATGATTGCTCCATGGCGAATTAAGGAGTTCCGCGATGCTTTCCCGGGCCGCACCGAGCTGATTGCCTATTGCGAGAGCAAAAACATTCCGGTCAAAGCTTCGACCGCGAAACCTTACAGCAGCGATGAAAACGTGCTGCACATCAGTTACGAAGCTGGCCAACTCGAAGAATTGGATGTCAACGGAGTTGAAATGGTCGACTTTGGAATGGGTGTCAGCCCTGAAGAAGCACCTGATGTGGCAGAATCTGTCACCATTGGATTCGCCTCAGGAACTCCTGTCTCTCTGAATGGCCAACAACTAACAGCCCTCGAAATGGTTGAACAGCTCAACCAGATTGCTGGCCGCAACGGTGTTGGGCGAATTGACATGGTCGAGAATCGCTTTGTGGGGATGAAAAGTCGAGGTGTTTATGAGTCCCCCGGTATGACCGTGCTCTACGACGCACTGATGTATGTTGAACAACTGACGATGGATCGCGATTTGATGCACCTCAGAGATAGACTCGCTCCCGAAGTTGCCGAAATGGTTTACTACGGATTTTGGTACACTCCAAAGATGGATGCCTTGCTGTCTTTCATTCAGGAGGCCCAAAAGCCCGCGACGGGCGAAGTCACATTAAAACTTTACAAAGGCAACATCAGCGTCGACTCTCGAAGCAGCCCCAACAGCCTGTATGATGCCGAAATTGCCACGATGGAAGGTGGTGGTTCCTACAACCAGGATGACGCTGAAGGATTCCTTCGGATCCAAGGACTGCCAAGCCGAGTGCAGGGCACTGTTCGGCCGAGACAGTACTAACGACTGCGTTGTGTCACACATGACACAGAGTCAAAAAGTATTAGGACGACGATGCCACCATCAGGCATCGCAGCCAATCATCGACGATGCTCAGTCGAGCACATCATCCGCCAAACGTTCACCACCATTTGTGGTGATCAAGGCACCGAGCACAAGCGGATCAATGCCTTCTGAGATAAAGTGTCCTTTTTCATCAACGGTCGCAACAGCGAAACCACCATCAAGGACACCACCGAGTTCACCGTAGCCTTTTGTCTGCAAACCCTGTGTTTGCACATCGATTGGCTCAGTCCAATGACTCGTTGCCTCGCTTAGGCGTCTAGCCTCTACCAATAGCAAGGTCTGCCCTGCATCATCTGTTACATCGTCAGGCGACAATGGGCCAGATTCTGGAAAGAGAGTGCCTGGCCCTTTGATTAAAAAATAGTCTGAATGCTGGCTTGAACGAAAACTTTGCACCTTCTGATTTTGGAATACTGCGGGCATTCCCGAAGTGACCTCCAAGTTGCGATCTGAACCCCACGCCTCATCAAAGTCGTACCGACTGTACAGAGCATTCTCATTGAGATACGGCAATATCAAAACACGCCACGAGTGCTTATTAGCCCCCACTGCTAGTACAGGCGGTGGATAGGTTCCATGGTCACTCGCGTAGGCATTCAGAGCAGCAGCAATGATTCGTAAATTTGAGATCGAATCAGAACGCCCGCGATTGGCTGTCATGCGTTGCACTGTCTGCCCGCCAGCTCGAATCAACAGGAAACTAAGGCACGCAAGGATCAGCACGACAAATCCGATACCGATGAACATCGGTATCGAAAATCTTCCCTTAGGTTTCGGTGTCTGCTGCTCTGACACTCCAAATTCAGGAATTTGGATTGCTTTACCACAGGTCACGCATGTGCCTTCGTGACCGCTATAACAATCATCCACCTGTGTCGATGTATGACAGTTTGGACAAGTGAATAGAAAAGGCATTATCAGTACCGAATCAGTTACAGAAACAGGACATTGAAAATTATTTTTTTGACGACGGTGGATGGATCCACCAACGTCATACTGAAACCACTTGAGACAAGCCCCGCGGTTCCCTGAGTTTAACAAGTCGGACAGAGCTTGCCGTAACCCATCACCATAGATCTGCTGATCATTTCACCCACCATTCATACTCCGAGCTACAACATGCGAGTCGTCCTGCAAAGAGTCACCTCTGCGAAAGTCACTGTCGAACAAAACACCGTTGGCCAAATCGATCATGGCCTGCTAATTCTTATCGGAATTGCCCATGGCGACACCACCGAACAGGCTGACTGGCTCGCAAACAAGACCGCTGAGCTAAGAATCTTCGAAGACGAAAACGCCAAAATGAATCTCTCCCTGACTGACACTGGTGGATCAGCGCTCGTTGTAAGCCAGTTCACACTGCTGGCTGAATGCCGCAAAGGACGACGCCCAGCATTCACAGATGCAGCAGCACCCGTAATTGCGGACCAACTCTACGAGTATTACGCCAATACGCTCCGCGAGAAGGGAATCAGGGTAGAGCAGGGCACTTTCGGTGCGGACATGAAGGTTTCGTTGACCAACAATGGACCAGTCACCATCGTGATTGATCGAGAGCCGTGAGCTCAAAAGCGAAAACCTGCCAACGATTGCGTCGTTAACAATTTAAAATCCTAACGCCAAGGCATCCACTTCTCAAAGTCAATGCCTTGCCTTGGTTGCGCAATGTACGTCTGCTCCTGACGCGCGCGATGGCGGATACGATCCACGACGCCACGGTCACCCCATGCCAGCCAGATCAGGATAAAAAGCTTGCCGTAAACAGAAATGTTGCCGAGCTTACTCTTGCTGAAAAACTTCAGCGCAGTGCCAAATGATTTCTTCAACCGGAAACCATGACTCATGTCGATGCTCCAGATCTCATCCATACACAAGTGCACGGTAAAACCAAGCACCACAGCCAAGCTTTTATAAATCCGAACCGCTTCACTTTGACATGGCATTAACAAATATGCCAGCAGACCCGCGGATGCCGCCGCGGGAATACTGTGCCACATTCCGCGATGCACTGTGTAACGTTTAAAAAAATCGATGGCGACAAATCTTATGCCCAGATAAAGCAACATTGCAGCCAACGCCATCGCTTCATGCGAAAACCCCATGTCCTTGAATCGCTCAATCATCAAGATGGGAACAATCGCAGCAATGAACATGCTTGTCTCTCGCAACGGGACTCCAGAATCACTGTCCAAGTCCGGCAACATCCCACTAACAGAACACAACCCACCAGCAAGCATGCCGTTCTCAATCGACATGGACTGCGTAGCAATACCCCAGCATCCGTACCCAATGCCGACCAAAGTGCTTCCGGTAATGTGTGCCTTGAAGCCAGCCAAGAAAATTTCACCGCAAGAGGAATATGGATACCAAGTGAACTCAATGCAAAAGCGACACAGCTTTTGCACGAACTTGATTCTTGTTCATATGAAAAACTCTCACTTCACGCCAAGCCGAATTGGCACCAAATTGACTCGATTGATCTTCGACTGATGTCCCACTATCGCTATAGTCCGATTGTCGGTGGACTGCGACGCTAATGCTTGCATTAATAACACCCTTCCCTAAATTTCCTGCCCTTTCTCTGCACGGATGCGATTGATGGAGACTTATGACCTGTCTCTTATACACATCTGACGCTGCCGACGACTCCTTACGTGTAG
>OJCR01000995.1_pt1 | contig 11177 bp, 6 predicted proteins | sample 1591611 | NCBI WGS metagenome assembly OJCR01 (sample SAMN05416815, study PRJEB24817) | seawater metagenome | isolation source: Sea water | place: Canada:Atlantic | collected 2013-07
CGAGATCAGCCTCGGTCTCGTGGGCTCGGAGATGTGTATAAGAGACAGTACTTGGACTTTGTGGGAATTAATCGCCTCTGGAAATACCTCTTTACCAAAATCCTGATGATCATTGCTGTTGAGCAGGTCCACCATCGTTGACTTATTAAAGATGTAGAGGCCCATGCTGGCTAGGCAATCGCGTCCACGACTGGGAATCCCATGTGCATCTATCCAACTGGGTTCCATCCGAACGCTCTGGATTTCTTCCTCGGTCTGGGGCTTTTCAACGAACCCTCGAACCCGACCACTATCGTCGACTTGCATGATTCCAAGTGCTGAAGCATCTTTCCGCGTCACAGGGATTCCAGCGATTGTTGCATCCGCTCCGGACTCGATGTGCGTCCGCATCATTTCCCGAAAATCCATACGATAAAGTTGGTCACCCGAGAGGATCAGGACATGCTCAATCCAGTCTTCTTCGAGATGCACCAAGTTCTTTCGCACCGCATCTGCTGTCCCTTGATACCAGTCGGTTCCTTGATTGACCGTCTGCTGGGCGGCGAGCAACTCGACAAAACCGCCATTGAAATGATCAAAGGTGTAAGTTTGTCGCAGATGGCGATGCAGACTTTCAGACAGGAATTGGGTCAGGACGTATGCCCGATTCAAACCACTATTAATGCAGTTACTGATCGGAATATCGATCAGCCTATATTTAGCAGCGAGCGGAACAGCCGGCTTGGCCCGAATTTTTGTAAGCGGAAAGAGACGTGTTCCGCGGCCACCACCGAGGATCAATGCGATGGTTTTTGAGAGGTCCATAGAGAAGAGACTCTGCAAGAAATACTTCGAAGTTTGTCTTAGCTACAGTTTTTAACCGGCATCGAGAAAATTCGATAGGCTCCGTTTTCAATCTTCACCAGTACTTCTCAAAACGAATTGTTCCCGGACCTGCCGAGTCACTCTCGTCGCTAAAGCCGGCAGCCCTCAGTAAAGGCAACATTCCAGGGGAAGACGGTGGATCCGCACCAGGTGGCACATAGCCGATCATGGCTGGGTTTCCGCACAGGAACACATGGGTATTCTCTGCGGACAGCGGATCACCGGCAGCTTCCGCGAGCTGGCCAGATGTGAAAAGTTGCTGCAAATACTGCTTACCCACAAAATTGGGATGAGCCTGGTCGAGGTTTTCGGGGTCCCTGGTCGTGAATGGCAGATAGCGGTACTGCGGATACTGCCGCATCAACTCAGCATGCTCGACCGCATAAGCAAGGTCGATGCGATGCCTGACACTGGTCACATTGACAATTTGACCTTGATGCCCAGCCGCAAGAAGTTTGGCTGTCATTGCGTTGTGAGGAGCTTCACCCGTTCCTGTTCCCAACATCAAGACCGTATCCTTGTTCCCTACCTCCTGCAGGGTGTAATGCCCAGTAATTTTCTTCTGGACTTCGATTCGGTCACCAACAGCAAAATCAAACAGACGTGGTGTTAACACGGGCGGCTTGTTTTCGGGTGAACTCGCGGCTCGAACGAGCGTGATATAAAACTCAAAATGATCAAGCGAATCGACCGGAGCCACACGGCCATCGGTGTCCAGCAGGGGGCAGGAAATGGAGTATGCCCGCCGTGTGAGCCTGCGGAGCTTCTTCTCAGGAACTTGCTCCGGCTGAGTACCAGAGAGTCTCCGCTCCCAGTTTCCGATGCCCAGAGCAACGTACTGCCCGGGCTCAAATGCCGGGATGGGGTTGTCGGGACGGATCCTGAACCGAGCCAAGTCACTATTGGCATCAATTCGCTCAATGATCGTCGCGTTATAGAATTTTTCCCGAAGCTCAGTTGCCTCGGCGGCTTCCAAGGGTGCCGAACCGATCATGTCACTCAATGTGGCTCTCCGCAGGATTGATCGTTGAATCCGTTACGTCCCAAGCGTAACAAACGGCTCTAAACCTCAAAACTCCGCAAAATATGCTCCGTTTTCGGGGCCGCATTTGAAACGCATTGTCAATATAATGGATTCCGAAGTCCCCATGCAGATCAACCGTGATCAACTCTATCCGACCGCCAAGATGGGCGTTCCTGACGATTTTTAAGGCTCAAATAGCGATGGATACATCGAAAGTCTACAAACTCACCACATTCTCTCAGCACCTGCTTCGACGCACCGCTGCAAAAACATTGCACGTCGGGACCGTCGCGGTCCTCTCTGTGATCGGAATAGTGACCGCTCAAGCGGAACAGTGGACTGACCTGAATGGCACTCGCACAGTCGAGGCCCGAATGGTCGGATTATGGGGTGACTCCGTGATCCTTGAGCTGACGGGTGGCAAACGTGTTGCTGTAAAACTAGAGGATCTACGTAGTGAAAGCCGTATCCAAGCTCAAAAACTCGCACGCCAACTTGAGGTGTCTCGAGCGAGCCGCGTCTCGGAATTACAAGGAAATGCTGCAGCGGCTTCCGCAGCAGCACCCGAACCATTGCCCAAACCATCCGCTGCACCTGCCTACCAACCTCCTCAGGCCAATGTGGGTGTCGCAGAGTTCATTGACCAGATTGATGCTGCGATCACCGATGGGCATCTGGTAGCTGTTTATGACGCGCTGCCGCCAACCTATCGAAAAGATGTTGATGACATGGTTAAGCTGACAGCATCCCAATTGAATCAGAATTCATGGCAGGGTTTGGTGGGAACTGCCCAGCGAATCGGTGAAGTCATTGTCACACACCAAACGTGGTTCCTCTCAAGCCCTCGTATCCAAGCTTTGCGACCAAAGGACCTCGATGCAGTCGAGACGCAGGTTCTATCGCTGGCTGATTTAATGCGGGTCGGACTTTCACCCGAAGCTACAAGTTTAAATCAGCTTCAAACCATTAGTTTTGGTCAATGGCTGTCCGAGCGAGATCGGGTGATTGCCCCCTATCTGGCACAGCTGGTTGACCAAAGTGGAGTCAACATCAGCCGACAAGTGACGGTGAAATCAGAGAAGGATGGAGTAGCAGTTATCAGTGTGGAACAAGATGGTGCTGCTCGTGACATCCAGCTCATTTCCGTTGATGGCTACTGGGTTCCAAAAACGATTGCCGATGAGTGGGCTGCAAACATTGATTCACTCAAAGGCGACATCACTGGCACGACTGGAATGATTGATTCACTGGGTTTAGTCATAGGTGCTTTTAATCCAGCTCTGAACCCAATGGCCAATTCACAATCCGCCGCTCAATTCCACGCGGCAATGGACAGTTTATTTTCCCCAACGATTCAAACGGCCATGATCACGCTTGCCACCGCCCTCGGCAAAACTCCCGTCGTTGCCTCCAACCAGAACAACGGACGTGGCAACGGCGGCTTCGACGCATTTGGGGAAGATTATGGAGATGAAATGGGAGACGACATGGGAGATGACATGTCAGGTGGATACGGCGGTAGCGGCTCGCCTGCTTTCCCCGGAGCACCTGGGGGAGCGGGGTATGGAGGTGGCAATGGCCGCCCCCCATCACCCGGAGCACCAGGTGGGCCCGGAGCGGGTGGTAGTAATAGCCGACCACCATCCCCCGGAGCGCCAGGTGGACCCGGGGGTAACAATGGCCGACCCCCATCACCCGGAGCGCCAGGTTGACCTGGATCTGGTTGATCCAAACCAAGTGTGAGAGCTGAAAAGCACTAGTGGAATTGCCAGGAAAGCAAACGGCTTTCCATTACTGCGTTCTGCTAATCCATCCAACCGCATTTTCGATTCTGCCAGACGCGGCAGGAATCGCTTGCCGACAATACACCCATTGAATTGTTTTTCTACGGACTTGATGGGGTCAAGTAACTGCCTCTGAATCACATAATGGCCTTTCAGTAAACACGGAACTCTAATCGTTTGAACGATACAAAACCCCGACGAGTGGCCATCATTGGCGGAGGCCTCTCTGGACTTTCTACTGCTGCCAAACTGCATCGTTTGGACAGCTCAATTGAGATGGTCCTGTTTGAAAGTGGGCACCGCGTAGGAGGTGTTATTCACAGTGAACAGGTCGGTGAATTCCTGATCGATCATGGTGCCGACATGTTTTCAACCAAACCATCGGCAGCACTTGATTTCTGTCGCGAACTGGGTCTGGAAGACCAACTGATCGAACCCAAACCAACACGGCGAGGAGCCCGCATCGTTCGGAACGGTCGCCTGCTTCCCATTCCCGAAGGCTTCGTGCTGATGCGGGCGACGCAGTTATGGCCCATGCTCGTTACTCCGTTGCTGAGTCTTAAAGGCAAGCTACGCTTCTTACTTGAACGTTGGATCGCACCGGCTAAAAGTGAGCAAGACGAGTCTGTTTCGAGCTTCGTTCAAAGAAGAATGGGGCAGGAAGTTCTTGATCGGATCGTGGCCCCACTGTCGGCAGGAATCTACACGGCAGATGTCACCAAATTGAGTATGCAAACAACCATGCAAGCCATCGCCAGCATGGAAACAAAATATGGCTCACTTGCCAGAGCGACGGCGGTCCGACGACGCAAAGGTGAAGATTCAGTCGAACGCGGTAGCACAGGTGCGAGATACGGTCAATTCCGCGCATTTCAGGGTGGCATGATCGAACTCATCGATGGCATCGCTCAGTCATTACCAGAGCAGGCAATCAAACTGAATGGTCGAGTGGAATCGATTCGCCCCATGGGTGATCATTGGATCTTAACTGAATCAGGAACAAACCATGAGTTTGATCACATAGTGCTTGCCGTTCCCCCGAAGGCGGCGTTACACCTTTTGCAAAATGTTGCACCGAAAGCATCGGCTGAGTTGGGCCTGATTGAATCCGCATCAACCGCGATCGTGGTTTTGGCGGTATCAGCCGAGGATATTCAGCGGCCGGTCGAAACATTTGGATTTGTCGTTCCTCTGTCTGAGAAACGCAGGATTTTGGCGGGGAGTTTCGCGAGCCATAAATTCAGCGGCCGCTCGCCGGACGATCATGTTCTAATCCGTGTCTTCATTGGCGGTGCGATGCAAGCAGATTTGCTAGACAAACCTGATGAAGAACTCATCAAGATCGCCCGTGAAGAACTAAGTGACCTGATTGGACTGACTGGTGATCCGGTCGTCACCCGCGTCGTACGTTGGGATGATGCCATGCCGCAATATCACGTCGGTCACGGCGATCGTGTCCGCATCATCGACGAAGAGATTGCCAAGATCCCGGGTCTCTCGTTCATCAGCAACGCTTTGCACGGCGTCGGAATTGCCCCGGTGATCAAGCAGGCCGACCAAGTCGCTCTCGAAATCGTTTCGTCCCTGAACGAATCAGGCGGCTCGTCGAACGGCGAGAGTATTGGGTAAGAACTCCGACTTCAGACTGAGCGAACGATCACTGAGTGGGAACCGGATCTTTTCCATCGCGTTTCTCATCGCCACAGCATCCCGAAATCGTTTGTTAGGACTGGGATCAATCGCCTTGCGAATTAGTGAAACAAGGTCACTGGAAAGCCCACGACGGAGCTTATTGAATGACGGCAGTGACTCGAACGGGTACTCAGGAACCTCCCCAGCCAGAGCACGATAGATCACTAGCCCCAACGAAAACACATCGCTTCGATAGGAAGGGTGCCCCATGGCCTGCTCAGGAGCCATGTAACCGAGTGTCCCAGAAGCTGACACATCGTGGGCCCCCCGCTCAATTCTGGCCAAACCGAAATCGGTTAGTTGGATCGATTGTTCCGGAAAGAGCACGAAATTCTCAGGTTTGATATCCCGATGCAGAACTTTGTTTTCATGGGCGTACGCCACCGCACTCGTCATTTGCACAACGTAATCGATCGCAGTGGCCCGTGAGATGCGACGACTCAAACGGTCGGCCAAGGTTTCTTCACCCATCGGGAAAACGATGACAAAGTGGCCATCGATGAAGCGAGCATCTTTCAGCGGCAGCACGCAAGGATGGTCAAGCCTAGCCATGATACGGACTTCACGCTGCATGTCTTCCATCGATTGCGAATTGGTGATGTAGCGCTCGTCTGGTATTTTAAGAGCTACCTTGCGATCTTCGATCAGATCGTGAGCAGCAAAAACTGTCGCAAAACCACCCTCTCCGAGGCGTCGCAACAGCTTGTATTTGTCCAGACGTCGACCAACACGAAGGGCGACCGTTTCTTCACCTTCGGCACAGAAGATCTTCAGGGAGGGGGGCACAAGCATCTCATCTGTCGCGTTACGAATCAAACCATCAGCTTTTGAGAAACATGCAGGTGATTAGGATCACTTGGCCCGGGTAAAAGAAACCATCTTTCCCGAGCAACATTCTTCCCGCTGATAGTTGGGTTAGATCGTCACACTCATAGCGGTCAGCACAGTTTTTCCGACCGCACACAGACTTACCATTTGCAAACGAAGTTCGCCAAACGGCAAAGCCGTTACAGTTTAACGTGCAGTGCCCTCAGTCAGACCGCTTTTCGAAGCCTCTTTGTAAGCACTGAACCTATTCACCGGTCGAACGAATGCGGCGAAACAACAACAAACGCATATCGGCAACCTCATCCCCCGCAACCTCGCTCGCGCGCAACGTCAGAGTCGCTTTACCGGGCTGAAGCTGGACGACACCAAGGGTCATCGGCCGCCAATCACGCACATAACCCTCCACACGCTCAAAACGATCTTCGTCGGCTCCAAGCAAAGGAACCTCGTTCGCAACTTCAATCATTTTTTCAATTTTTTGATCACCGACTGAAAGCTCAATTTTCGATCCGACATCAGCTTGCTTGCAGGCATAATACATCTGCACCTCGAAATCTCCACTGCCAAGCACTTCAACATCCCATGAGATCGAATCCTCGGGATTTTTCCAGTTCGTCATGAAGGTGCAGTTTGGAAAGCGATTGCTGCGTCGAACGCCCCCATGAGCCTTCGCATCGCGGGAAGGCAACTGCGTAAATTCTGCATCTGGATGAGCCAGCGTGATTGGCCGCATGGCAGGCTCCCTGCTGGATTTCAACGAGACTTGCCCCAACCAACCGTCCAACTCCCTCTTGAGTCTTTTCAGCACCTTTGGCTTCTTTGCAGTCAAATCACTTTTCTCGCGTGGATCGTTGATGATGTCGTAGAGTCCCCCCGCCAATTGAAGACGATATCGGTCATCTCGAACGGTCGCTTTTTTATTCCATGCACTGAACATCAGACGGGATTTCCAGTCATCCCCAGCACTGGTCAGTAACGGCCTGATCGATTTGCCATCAAGGGGTTTGGGTGCATCAAATTCGAGTCCAGCAAAGTCTGCGAGCGTAGGCAACAAATCAATTGCTCCTGCGATCTGATTGACCTTGGTGCCAGGTTTTATTCGTCGTGGGTATCGAAAAATGCAAGGTGAACGCAAACCGCCTTCGTTAGTCGAACCTTTTCGGCCACGCATCCCTGCATTGAAGCGTGCACCATTGGGTCCATTATCCGAAAAATAAATCACGATCGTGTCATCACCGATGCCAATCGTGTCAAGGTGCTGAATCAACCGTCCCACGTTTGCGTCGATATTTTCACACATCGCCAAAGCAGCACGAGTGTGTGTCAGATTTTCCTTCTTTGAATTCGTTGGTTCAGGATCGGGCACAATTTCCTTTTTCGCAAATTTTTCCCAATACTTATCTGGCACCTGCATGGGTGAATGCGGAGTATTTAACGCAAGGTAGACAAAGAACGGTTGATCACGATGTGAATCAATAAAATTGATCGTTCGATTGGTCAAGTCATCGACAATGAAACCATCACCTTTCACAAGACGACCATTATGTTCCAGCATGGGCGAGAAGTAGTTACCCCAGTGCCCGCTGCAAAAACCGTAATAGTCATCAAACCCTCGGGCATTGGGATGGTACGGGTACTGCATGCCACTGTGCCACTTTCCATAACATCCCGTCGCATATCCACCCTCCCGGAAAACCTCAGCAATTGTCTGCTCATCAGAATTAAATCGCTCTCCACCTGCGGAGGTGCTGTAAACCCCGGAACGATTGTGGTATCTGCCTGTCAAAAACTCGGCTCTCGTGGGTGAACAAACAGCACAAACATAAAACCGATCGATCTCTGCACCAGCGCGAGCCATTGCGTCAATATTGGGCGTGGAAAGATTTGGATTTCCATGCAGGCTCAGGTCACCCCACCCTTGATCATCAGTCAAAATCACAACCACATTGGGTTGCTTAAGTCCGTCATCCGCCGCGCATGAATCAGATTGAAGCAGCATGCCTGCAAAAACCAAAAACAGACAAGCGGCGAAATTTTTTCCGACAGAGATCAGCGACATAATCATTCCTTTCTCGTTAACACCCAGTTTTCAATCATCAGCCTAATTTGGGAGAATCAATCAGGCAACGCACATGAATCCCCGAAAGCATCTGGCCCAAACTAATCTACTGCACAACTTGCCTCTATACTGACAGTCATGGAAACGTCACCAAACGACAAGAATAGCGAGTCTGTCATTCCAGAAGACTCTGGAAAAGCGCAGTCTGATTCCCCGCAAGGCCTGCCTGAGGATCATCAGGATGTGCTTGAAACGGCCATGGCTGAATACCTCGATAAGATTGATTCTGGAAACACACCTGATCCCGCGGCTTATCTTGAGGCGTATCCACAGCACGCGGATGAACTTTCTACATTTTTCCGCAATCACCACTGGCTGGGTGCAACCTCGACCCCGGATACTCCCTCTCTGCTAGGCGCAAAAATTGGGCCCTATCAGATCGAAAGGGAGATCGCTCGAGGCGGGATGGGGATTGTCTATCAGGCTCATCAAGAAAGCCTCGGTCGAAGGGTTGCGTTAAAATTGATCAGTGGCGGCGTGCTTGCAGGCAAAGAAGAACGCAGCCGGTTCCGTTTGGAGGCGGAAGCCGCCGCCCGACTTGATCACCCCGGCATCATTTCAATTTATGACATCGGATCGTGGCGAGGCTATGAATATTTTTCGATGGCGTTCATCGATGGCCCCACTTTGCAACGGCACGTAGATGCACGTGATTTAAGTTACATCGAAATAGCAAATCTGTCGCAGTGCATTGCTGATGCTGTTCACTATGCGCACCGTGCGGGTGTTGTGCACCGTGACCTGAAGCCAGACAACATTCTGATCAATACCGAAGGCTATCCATTAGTCGCTGACTTCGGATTGGCAAAGACACATCGGGGGGGCACTATCCTTACCCAGACTGGCCAAGTGCTGGGCACCCCGAATTACATGAGCCCCGAACAGGCTAACGGGGGAAGTGATTCAGATGCTTCCTCTGACATCTACTCACTCGGTGCCATTCTGTATGCAATGCTAACGGGGCAACCACCACATGAAGGGGCCTCGGCAGCGCAAATCCTGCGTAGCCTGGCGGAAGAAGAACCTCTGCCACCACGACAGATACGAAAAGACATACCTCCGGATCTTGAGAACATCTGCCTGAGAGCGATGCGGACTGAACCTTGTGCCCGTTACGACACGGCTGAGGATATGGCACTCGATCTTGAGCGATTTCTCTCTGGCGAACCAACGCAGGCTGGCAGTAGCAGCCTGCTGGACCGTGTAGCACGAGAATTTCGGCGAGACCAACACCAAACATATTTCAAGAACTGGGATCGGGCGTTAGAGAATATTGGCTTCATTGTTTTTGTGGCCCATCTGCTAATGTTTGGAATGCAGTTTTCGTTTGAAGAACCCTCTAATTGGCTTGCATATTGGCCAGCACGAGCTCTGATGATGCTCGCGATTTTCATCGTCATTTATCGAGCTCGTGAGGGGGCCATGCTGCCCAGCAGCATGGCTGAACGCCCAGTCTGGTCAATCTGGATCGCATACCTCGTGACGCTCGCTGTGCTCAATTTGATCCCACTCATCAGTGAGGGGCGACAGGAGAACGTGTTTCAGACCGCAGCGGCACTCAGTGGCTTTGCGTTCATCGCCATGTCAGGGCACATTTGGGGTGGCGCGGCCTTCTTAGGACTGGGTTTTCTGTCAGTTGCGGTGGCCTGCGCATTCTTTCAAACCATATCGCCATTAATGCTGGGTAGCATGTGGCTGATCAGCATGCTAACTCTTGCTCGCCACTACCGCATTACAGCCGAAAACTAGAATCCCGCTTGCTCCGTACCAACAGCAAGACCATTCAAACTTCGGCGGTAAATGTGGCACAGACACGCTTCCTCCGGATTTCAAATGCTTGCTGGGTGAAACCTTGGCAAATCATGCGTACAATACAGACTTTCTTCCCTTCATCACTCCAGCCTCCAAGGTAGCCGCCGCGATGCGTGACCCCCATTCTATTAACCGACGTATTTTTCTTGAATCCACCGCCGCAGCCGCAATCGCTACCGGTTCAGTACTTACTTCCGGCTTACAAGTTACCGCAGCGGATACCGCAACGAGTGCTGAGTCAGTCGTAGGTACGCTCTACTCAACACTGAGCGACAAACAAAAAACCTCGGTCTGTTTTGACTGGAATCACCAAGACGAAAAACGGGGTTTGTTGAGAAGTTTCGTAGCCAACAACTGGAACATCACAAAACCTGAAATCAATGACGATTTCTACACCGATGAACAACGTGAGCTGATCACCAAAGTATTCGAGTCAATTGTCCATCCAGCGTGGCACGAACGTTACTACCAGCAACTTGAAGACGATGCGGGTGGATTCGGAAATGAGCAGTCGATCGCGATTTTTGGCAAGCCAGGTGAGGGCAAATTCGAACTGGTCCTCACGGGTCGGCACATGACACTGAGGTGTGATGGCAACTCGGCAGATCACGTGGCTTTTGGTGGACCCATTTTTTACGGGCATGCTCCCGAGTTCACCGAAAATCCAAAACATACCGACAACGTCTTTTGGAGTCAGGCTGTCGAAGCCAACAAACTCTACACGATGCTCGGTGGTAAGCAACAAAAGCAGGCTCAAGTCGCCAAAACACCTAGGGAACAGGCGGTTGCATTCCGAGGTGCAAAAGGTGGAATGACAGGACTGCCGGTCACTGACATGAGCTCTGACCAAAAAGAACATCTGCAAAAGGTTCTTGGCACGCTTACCGAAATGTACCGCACCAGCGACCAGCAGGAGGCAATGCAATGCCTTGCCAAACAAGGTGGCCTTGATGCGTGCACACTCTCGTTCTACACCGACAACGATCTTGGCAAAGATGGAGTATGGGACCTGTCTCTTATACACATCTCCGAGCCCACGAGACCGAGGCTGATC
>OJCR01000997.1_pt1 | contig 11166 bp, 10 predicted proteins | sample 1591611 | NCBI WGS metagenome assembly OJCR01 (sample SAMN05416815, study PRJEB24817) | seawater metagenome | isolation source: Sea water | place: Canada:Atlantic | collected 2013-07
AGATCAGCCTCGGTCTCGTGGGCTCGGAGATGTGTATAAGAGACAGTCCTTGTAGCGAGCATCCGGATTGATGACCTGAACCTGGGCATTGTGATCCACGCTATAGCCATAATCCGGCCGCAGGGATTCTCTCGCGCAGGCACTGAGAAACACCACCATTATCACTGTCAGTATCCTATTCATTGTTAGCTACCTCCCTGATCTGGTGGCCGAACTTGCCGTGCAAACCACCACGGTTTGACGTGTCCTTTGACGAATCATTTTTCTCCGCATCGGCATTGCGATTCCGGGTAGGCTTGTGCTCAAGAAAGCCCATCAAGTACTGATCGATATCACTGGGGGGAACAAAGACATCCGTGGGCAATGCGTACTGATCGACCCGTTTCGGTGTCACCAGTTTCGGCGTCACAATCACCACCAGTTCACTTTCATTGCGCTTGAACTCAGTGGAACGAAACAAGGCCCCCAGCACTGGAATGCTGCCCAGGCCAGGTACCTGACTGATCACATTATTCAAGTCATCCTGGATCAGGCCGGCAATGGCAAACGCCTGCCCATCAGCCATCTCCACCGTGGTGCCGGTACGTCTTGTCACAAACCCGGGAATATTGAAGCCAGATGCCTGGAAACCATTGGAGGGATCAATGGCAGAGACTTCCGCATTCAGTTTGATGTTGATGCTGTCATCTGACAGCACAGTGGGCACGAACTTGAGACCAACCCCAAATTCCTTGAACTCCACCGTGATAGTGACATTACCTTCATCGCCATCCTGAGCCACCGGAATAGCCACCTCTCCACCGGCCAGGAAACTGGCTTCCTGACCGGAAAGGGCCGTCAGATTGGGTTTTGCCAATACCTTGGCAAGCCCTTCTCGCTCCAGAGCATCAAGCCGCACACTGATACCGTTATAGCCAAAGATCGTGGACGCCGGGTCAGTAAAAACGGATGACAGGAAGGGAATATTATTAGGCGCGATACCCGTAGCGGTGGCCAGTGTCTTGACCCCATCTCGATTAAACGCCTGCAGGCCGACACCCAACTCCTGGAGAGACGTTCTCTTGATCTCGGCGATACGCACTTCCAGCATCACCTGAGTGCCACCACCCACTTCCAGCATGTTGACCACCTTCTCCTTGGGGGCAAAGCTGCGCGCGACAGACAGGGCCTGCTCCATGGCCATCACACTGGATGCCTTGCCAGAGAGTATTACCTGATCATTGGCGCCGCGGATCTGGATCTCGTCTTCTTCCGGCATCAATTCATAGATGCGCCGCTTCATCTGATCCATGTCGTAACCGACAATCACATCCATCAGCGCCACCAGATTGCGATTCTTGTCGCGAAACGCCAGATTGGTATGCCCCGGCTTCATCCCCAGAATCAGCACATGCCGGGATGACAGAAGCTTGATATCCGCGATTTCCGGATTACCAATAACAACCTGATCCAAAGGCGACGGCGAGTAGATCATTTGGGATTTACCCAGAGACAGCGATAGCTCCTCCTTCTGTAGTCCATCACTGAACTGCAGCTCGTATCCTTCTACCGCATGAACGCTTGATATCATCGCCATCATCAATGTCGCGAACACACACATTGACCAGCCTGATAACCGAATTTCAGTATGCATCTTCATTCTCCTTCCTCCCTGGAATTCTATTGCGCGCCGGCCGGTGCAGGCGTTTGCTGGCGAACTTCACCTTCCTTCACTGTCTGATTTTCCACTTCCAGACCACGAATCACTTCAACCTGCGGTTTGGGAGGTGCGCGCCGAACACGGCGAACCACTTTGGTTTCCCGGGCCGGCTCCTCTGTCAGAAGATCCTTGTAGGTCACCAATTCGGTCTCGACGATGGATGCGTCGAACTCGTTTCTCAGCAACAGATTCAGGTCACCGGTCTTGGCGGCAAGAACAATACGTTGGCCATCAAAAGGAGCGACCAGAATGGTGATAGCGTTAACCACTTTCGGCTCGGTATCGGTTTCACTGGAGCGCTGGTCGATCCCCAGCACTTTGGCATTTTGCAAAATCACCCGCGTCACCGGATTTTTGTCAGAACGCCCGAACGTGGTGGTGTGAAGCACATCGACATAATCGCCCGGCATCACAAAACCACCCGCCCCGGTTATCTCATTCACCGAAAGCGTCAAGGCACGCTTGTCTTCAGGGATTTTGGCAGGCAGGCCACCTCGGGCACCGTACGGTGAGAGCTTGTATTTCAGAATCGGCTCACCCTTGATCGCCTGGGTCAGAATAAGCGGAGGCTTGTCCTGAAGCAGTGCGGACTTGGTCCTAAACGCACCCTCAGGAACGCTGGATTCCGGCCAATCCACCACATTCAGCAGCACCTCATCCAGCCGGGTTCCGCTGTTCAGATCAGCTGCTGCCACCACCACCGGCACGGTGGCAATGGTTCGCATATCCGCTCGGCTGCTCACTTCTCGTTGTAGAAACTGGTTTACCAGGTAGACCGTCAGCCCACCCAGAATAATGGCCACCAGAAGAATCAATAGCGGTCGCAACTGCATGAGGAATCTCCTTTTCCGTCCCTTCCCGTATCACCTGCTGTCATTACGGTAGCGGCGATACACCTGAAACTGTGAGTACCGCTCCGGCAGCGATGGCCACCGCATACGGTAATTTTGCCTGACTGCCGTCCTGCTCCATTTCACCGGCAGGGGCTCCTCGTACCACTGCAAACAATCTTTTTCCTGTTTGTCGAAACGCACCTTTCACAACAATCGCCAGCACCGCCAGAACAAGGCCGCACAGCGCTGTATTCAGTAATAACTCAGGAACCAATGAGAGCCCTGTTATCAGAGCCACAAGCGCCAGTAACTTCACGTCACCAGCACCCAACCAGCCCAATAACCAGAAAACAAAAACCGAGAGAAAGACAATTCCTGCGGCGGCAAGGTGCGAGGGCAACACGGAGGCACCTTGTACGAGAAATAGAACGGCAGGAATAACAAGAATAAAAGTCGCGATAAGACGATTCGGGATTCGCCTTTCGGTGATGTCGTAATACACCGCCGGCATCAATAGGGATAAGGTCAGAACAAGAGTCACCATTTCCGGATCACCTCCTCTGCCCGCCTCGCGGCGGGCAGAGTTTCTGGATCAGCTATATCGGTTATTCAGCGTTTGCAGCGCTAAGTTCTGTATTAACGGTTTCGAAGGATGTGTTCACCTCCTGACCAATAAGAACAATCGTTGCAATAGCGACCACGGAAATCAGAGCGACCAGGATTGCATATTCCACCATGGTGGCCCCGTCTTCTTCTTTGATGAATTGCATAAACAGCTGTTTCATGACTTGTCCTCCAGACATCAAACTTTCCTTTAGTGAGCCGCCTGTAAAATATGTCAGCTTTGCAAAGCTGGTCACATAAACAATGCGGACATACATCATTTGGCGCTTGCATAGCGGGTAAAGGTATTTGTTTGCTGTGTGAGGGATTAATCTTTCTGTAACCTGTTTCTGTTAAGAAAAATGAATACCGTTCCTCCCCCGTTTTTTTTCTTTATAAATCAATCAAATACTCCATACCCCAAATGAGTTAAAGCAGAAAAAATACAGTAAGCGATTGAATTTCCTGAAGAGCATGGAATGTTAATATACGACTTTCGTTGTAAGCCATTTCGTAACCAGAGGGCGCAAGACTCATTGCGAACAAAGTTCTCTGCATAAAATGCTGGGCTTTATATATTTTTATATTCTTCCAGAGCCCTCTCACACCAAGCCATGTCACCTTCAAATTAGTGACGCTCCCATTGCTCTGCGAAGCAGAAAGGCAAAAAATTGCCGAAAAGTGTCCTGTTCAGTACCCTTTATAAAACCGCAACAGGCCCGTAATCATGAGTCATCCCCTCAGTCAGCGCGGCCAGAAACGCCGGCAGGCCATCCTTGAAGCTGCCACCGACACCTTCCTTCAGCACGGCTATGAAGGCGCCACTCTGGACATGATCATCAACCGGGCTGGTGGTTCCCGGCGCAGTCTCTATGACTATTTTGGTGACAAGCAGGGACTATTCGGCGCGGTGATTCGTTATCACGCCGACAAGCTGGTCGAAGAAGTTCGCTCTATCGATGTCATTGGTATGTCTGCCCGTGAGGGGCTGACGATGCTGGCAAAGAACTTTGTGTTCGCCCTGCTGGAACCGCTCAATCTGGAGCTATACCGTCTACTGATCACCCAGGCCCCGGCCTTTCCGGATCTCGGGCGCACGGTCTACCAGGCCGGGCCGGAATTGCTACTGAGTGAGCTGGAACAGTATTTGAAACACCTGCAACGGGAGGGACAACTGCCTGCCAAGCTGCCTACCACGCATACCGCCCGCCAATTTCTGGGCATGGTGAAGGCGGAATTCCAGCTTTGCGCCCTGCTGGCACCGGAGCAACTGCCATCAAAAAGTGCGATCAGCGCACATATTCAGGACTGCGTGACGTTCTTGTTAGACAACCGCTAGTCCTGCCATTGGCACCTTTCATCACCCCGGTATACATTATGATTAGATGTCACTCTGGCTTTGGGGGCTAAGATGGCAAGAGCTGACATGTGACGGGGCTCACAATATGAACAAGTTTTCACTGGTTCTGCTGGCATTCTTCTTGCCTGTAGCTACCAGCTATGGCGACACGCCTGATAAGACGTTTCTCAAGCAGGTGTACGCCAGCGGCGGCAAAACGCTGTATTGCCAGGAAGCGTTCCAGGCCGATGATCGGGTTTCTTTAGAACACATCTATGACGAGCGCCGGCTTGCGCAACATTTCGGCTGCCGAACCAGCCGGCTGTGCCAGAGCAATCACCAGTTTGTCGAGGTCTCACGGGACCGCCACAGCCTGTTCCCGGTAACTCGACACGCAGAGCTTGACCGTCGCCGAACCCTCTTGGGCGATCTGCCGGCCACCACAGCCACGGATCCGCAGTGTGGTTACAAGCAAGCCTTTCAGGTGTTCGAGCCACCAAAGTCCGCCAAGGGAGATGTGGCCAGGGCCATGCTGTATCTGTACGACAGATATGACATCCCCTTATTGGGCACACTGGAGATGTACCAGCGCTGGCACCGGGATGACCCGGTGGACGACGAGGAACGTCGCCGCAACAACGTGATCGAGCAGGTGCAGGGTAACCGTAACCCTTTCATAGATGATCCGAATCGGGCGGATTCACTACAGGGCAGTTCGCCGCTGAATATGCAGTTTCCGTAAACAGCAACAAGCCGCAAGCTCCAAGCTGCAACACGAAGACAGGCCGTCGGCCACTGCAATGTCGGGCCCCGCGCTGAACTTCTCACACAAAAAAACCGCACCCGAAAAGGTAGCGGTTTTTTTGTAGCTTGTAGCTTGTAGCTTGTAGCTTGTAGCTTGTAGCTTGTAGCTTGTAGCTCGTAGCTCGTAGCTCGTAGCTCGTAGCTCGTAGCTATTTAGAACAACTCGCCGTCCAGACCCATCATGGTATCCGCGCCACTCTTGATCTGAGCATACAAGGCATGGGCCTTGGGCAGAATGCGCTGGAAGTAGTACTGGCAAGTGATGCGCTTGGCCTTGGCGAAGTCATCATCACGACCATCGGTGGCCGCCAGCATCTGCGCCCACAGCCAGGCGTAGAGCACATAGCCGAACAGGTCCAGATACTCCACGGCGGCAGCGCTGATCGCGTCCGGGTTGTTGCCTGCCTGGGACAGCAATTCGTCGGTGGCGTCCTTAAGCAGGGTCAGTGCCGCCTGCAGCTCGCTGCTGATGGCAGCCAGTTGGCCATTACCGCTGTTTTCTTCAACCCAGGCCTGGGCATCGGCCAGGAACGCATCCACGGATTTACCGCCGTTACGGGCGACTTTACGGCCCGCAAGGTCCAGCGCCTGAATACCGTTGGTGCCTTCATAGATCTGGGAAATCCGGCAATCGCGCACGAACTGCTCCATGCCCCACTCACGAATATAACCGTGGCCACCGAAGACCTGCTGCCCGGTGATAGTGGTATCCAGACCGCGATCGGTGAAGAAGGCCTTGGCTACCGGGGTCAGCAGGGCCACCCGGTCTTCCGCCTTTTTCTTGGCGTCCGCGTCTTCGCTGAACTTGGCAGTGTCCAGCTGCATGCCCACGTAGGCAGCCAGCGCACGGCCACCCTCATTGATGGCACGCATGTTCATCAGCATGCGCCGTACGTCACCGTGAACAATGATCGGGTCCGCCGGGCCATTGGGATTTTTTGCGCCGGTGGCGCTGCGGCCCTGCAGGCGCTCGCGGGCATAGTCCACCGCGCTCTGGTAGCTCACTTCACCCAGGCCCAGGCCCTGCAGGCCGATGGAAAGGCGCTCGTAGTTCATCATGGTGAACATGCAGGCCAACCCCTGGTTCGGTTCGCCGATGATCCAGCCCTTGGCGTCGTCGAAGTTCATCACGCAGGTAGCCGAGCCCTTGATGCCCATCTTGTGTTCGATGGAGCCACAGGTCGCACCGTTGCCCTCACCCGCGTTGTTGTCCGCGTCGGGCAGGAATTTGGGTACCAGGAACAGGGAAATCCCCTTGGAGCCGGCCGGGGCATCCGGCAGTTTCGCCAGCACCAGATGGATATGGTTGCTGGTCATGTCGTGCTCACCACCGGTGATGAAGATCTTGGTGCCGGTGATGTTGAAGGAGCCGTCGTCGTTGGGCTCGGCCTTGGTGCGCAGGATACCCAGGTCAGTGCCAGAGTGGGGCTCGGTCAGGCACATGGTGCCGCTCCACTCACCGCTGTAGAGCTTGGGCAGATACTGCTCTTTCAGCTCCTGGCTGGCGTGGGCATCGATGGCCAGGCAGGCGCCGCTGGTAAGTGCGGGATAGAGGGCGAAGGAGGAACAGGCGCTGTGCATCATTTCCTCGAACAGCACCGCCAGGGACTTGGGCATGCCCTGACCACCGAATTCCGGATTACCGGAAAACGCGCTCCAACCATTTTCCGCAAAGGTCTTGAAGGCATCCTTGAAACCGTCCGGGGTGGTCACTTCCCCATCATTCCAGGTGCAGCCCTGCTCGTCACCGTTACGGTTCAGCGGGAACAGCAGGCCTTCGGTCATCTTGCCCGCTTCTTCCAGAATGGCGTCGGACAGGTCGCGGGTTACCTCGGCGGTGGCAGGCATCGAGGCCCACAGCTGATCCGCTTTGAACACATCGTTGAGAACAAAACGCATGTCCTCGAGGGGCGCTTTATAGGTCGCCATTTGCACATCTCCCGAAAGTTGGCAGGGCGCAAATTTTAGGCAGGCAGGGCGTCAGGTAACAGGGTTATTTGTGACCCGCCGTTCATGGGCCCCGCCGTTAACGCAAGAATCACACTTTGTGAGTCAAATTGGGGACATATAGGGCTGTTTGCGCACATTTGCCTTGATTTGCGCCGTATTCGAATAAACCCTTGTGCCTATTCAATCGGCTCCGGTCGGCGCCACATCCACAGCAATACCGCGCAGAGGAACAGCGGCACAGCGATTTTCACGTAATCCGGGGCGTTAGACAGACTGATCAAGGCGATGCTGATCAACATCATGGTGGAAGCGGCGCACTTGGCGCGGCGGGGAATGGCACGCTGTTCGCGCCACTGACGGATGTGACCACCGTGGCGGGGATGGTGCAACAACCAGTGTTCAAGCTGTGGCCAGCCATGGCTACCCGCCCAGGCGGCCAGCAACAGAAAGACCACTGTCGGCATACCCGGAACCACAACACCGATCATGCCCAGCAGAACGAACAGGATTGCCGTTGAGCGCCAGCACAGCACCCTGACTGTCTCCATGTCTCCCCTCCTTAGAACAGGCAATTGCCCCGCGAGAGAGTCATTACAGCATGCCCGATTTTCGGGGAATAAAAAAACCCGCCGGACGGCGGGTTTTGCGGATCAATCGACGTGATAGGCCAGCGGATCGTCCAGAGCCGTCTCAGCCTCAGCCGCCTCCGGAGTGGCAGCTGGCCCGGAAACCGCTTTCATGCGCTCCTGCAGCTCTTCTGCGCTCACCGGCTGACCATTGAGGCTCAGGGCGCCACCATTGGCGTTGAGCACACTGCTCCAGCGCTCGCCCTGCCTTTCCACCACGCCCTGCTCGGCCAGGGCTGTCAGCCTGGCGACGTAGGACGCCGGCACCAGTGACTCGTGCATATCCACGCGCACCTGCACATCCAGCATCTGCTGAATCTGCGCCTCACTGAGTGCCATCAGCTCGTCAGCCGGCAGGTTGTTGCCATCCAGCCCCAGGTAACGGGCCTTGCTGTCGACGGTGAGCTGTCGCTCGCCCTGGTGGTCCACCAGCATCTGCAGTGACAACTCACTGTCACCCGGATGCAGCAGTTGTTCCGCAGCCACCTGGGTCATTTCTGTCAGCAAGGTCTGGATACGGGCCATCTGCTGTTCCATATCCTGCTCGCCATTGCCGGACAGGGCTCCCATCAGTGCCCGGGTCTGGATTTCATCCATTTCCCGGTTGAGTGCGTGCACCTTGACCAGTGCCTGCCGGTCCAGACCGGCGTAGTCCATGCCCAGGTAAGCGCTATCCATGGGCAGCGGCACCATTGGCCCGCTGATATTCTCCAGCCATAAGCGGCTGTCGCCGCTAAGCGTATCACCGTGATCCTTGCTGGTGCCCTGCAGGGTCAGATCAAACGCCAGCATCGGCTGCTCCCCCTGGGACCAGCGCAACTGCTTGCCGGCCAGGTTAATATCCGCCAGCGGTAATTCACCGCCCAGCATGGCAACGATATCCACGGCGCCAGTGAGTGAATCCACCGCGAAACCCATTTTCGGGGAGGACACATCCAGCCCCTGCAGGGACAGGTAAGTGTTGACCGGATAGGTATCAGCGGTTGGCCGCAACAGGTCCAGCTGCAACTCTTCGAGCACCACCTTGCCCATGGGTGCCTCCAGATTTACCGGCGACACCGACACCTTCATGGTCAGGCTGCCATCAAAGCCATAGCGGCTGTAACCGGTCACCGGCGGCTTGCCCTGAAAGATCTCATTGACCATGGCCGCCATTTCCGGGGGCAGCTCACTCAAATCCAGGACTTCCTCACTGGCGGCAATGCCCACAAACAGGCCATCATCGGTCCAGGCGAAGGGACCGTGGTGAATGGTGCTCAGGGAGCAGATTTGCCCGGACAACATCGCCAGGTTCGGATTGGATGCCAGCTCGCCCTGGGCGATCAGGCAGGTCACCGCCTCGGACCGAAACAGCCCGCGATCATAACGAAGCACGTCAAAGACAATATCGCTCTGCCCCGGAATCACTTCCAGGCCGGCCACTTCGTCGCGAACCAGCGTCTCGGCGCGCATGCCCACATAAAACGTGGCCCCCAGCCACGCCACAACCAGCACCACAATCAGTGCAACAACCTTCTTCATGGATATATCCCCCTCATCCCTGTGACGTCTTTTTTGTGTCGACACTATAACGAAAAACCACCGTTTACGTAGCCTGGGCGGTTTTCAGGCAAAAAAAAGCCCGCCGAACAAGGGCGGGCTTTTTTCTGGCACTGACGCCGGATCAGAACGCGAAGTGTTCTGCGTCCAGTTCCATCAGGCAGTCCAGGCCACCTTCGATGGCGCCCTTGTGACCGGCCGCACGCGGCAGGATGCGCTTGAAGTAGAACTTGGCCGTGCTGATCTTGGCCTTGTAGAAGTCCTCATCACCAGCACCGGATTCCAGCGCAGCGTGTGCCACGGCTGCCATGCGGGCCCACAGGTAGGCCAGGGTCACGTAGCCGGAATACATCAGGTAATCCACGGAAGCGGCACCCACGTAATCCGGATTCTGCATGGCCTGCATGCCAATGGCCTGGGTCAGCTCGCCCCATTCCTTGTTGTAAGCGGCCAGCGGCTCCAGCAGTTCCTTCAGGTCCGCATTGTCCGCGTTGGTTTCACCGAACTTGTGCACGACCTTGGTGAAGTTACGCAGGGCCTGACCCTGGGTCATCATGACTTTACGACCCAGCAGATCCAGCGCCTGAATGCCGGTGGTGCCTTCGTACAGGGTGGAGATACGCGCATCACGCACGTTCTGTTCCATGCCCCATTCACGGATAAAGCCGTGGCCACCGTAGATCTGCACACCATGGTTGGCCGCTTCCAGACCGGCTTCAGTCACGAACGCCTTGGCGATCGGCGTCAACAGGGCCATCAGATCGTCGGCTTCCTTGCGGGCCGCCTCGTCTTTCTCCAGCTTCACCTTGTCACCCAGCTGTGCGCACAGGTACACCAGTGCACGACCACCTTCGGCGAACGCCTTGGAGGTCAGCAGCATACGACGCACGTCCGGGTGAACGATGATCGGGTCGGCGGGGCCTTCCGGGTTTTTCGGGCCGGACAGGCTGCGCATGGCCAGACGATCCTTGGCGTAGGTCAGGCCACCCTGGAAACCCAGCTCGGCATGGGCAACGCCCTGAATGGCGGTACCCAGACGGGCAAAGTTCATAAAGGTGAACATGCAGTTCAGGCCTTTGTTTTCCGGGCCGATCAGGTAACCGGTGGCGCCGTCGAAGTTCATTACGCAGGTGGCGGATGCCTTGATGCCCATCTTGTGTTCGATGGAACCACAGGTCACCGCATTGCGCTCGCCCACACCGCCGTTGCCGTCGGTGAGAAACTTGGGAACGATGAACAGGGAAATACCCTTGGTGCCTTTGGGCGCATCAGGCAGGCGAGCCAGTACGATATGGACGATGTTCTCGGCCATGTCATGCTCACCAGCAGAGATAAAGATCTTGGTGCCGGTGATGCTGTAGGAACCGTCTGCGTTGGGCTCGGCCTTGGATTTCAGAATACCCAGGTCAGAACCACAGTGGGGTTCGGTCAGGCACATGGTGCCGGTCCACTCACCGCTGGTCAGCTTCGGCAGGTAGCCATTTTTCTGCTCGTCGGTACCGTGCTCTTCAATGGTCGCCACCGCACCGTGGGACAGGCCCGGGTACATGCTCCAGGACCAGTTGGCGGTACCGGTCATTTCAGAGATAGCGATGCCCGCGGAGCCGGGCAGGCCCTGACCGCCGAATTCCGGGTCGCCGCCCATGGCCGGCCAACCGCCTTCCACATACTTGGCGTAGGCTTCCTTGAAACCTTTCGGCGTGGTTACCACACCGTTGTCGAAACCACAGCCTTCCTCATCACCGGAACGGTTCAGGGGAGCCAGCTCGTTTT
>OJCR01001001.1_pt1 | contig 11152 bp, 14 predicted proteins | sample 1591611 | NCBI WGS metagenome assembly OJCR01 (sample SAMN05416815, study PRJEB24817) | seawater metagenome | isolation source: Sea water | place: Canada:Atlantic | collected 2013-07
ACGAGATCAGCCTCGGTCTCGTGGGCTCGGAGATGTGTATAAGAGACAGCATGTCCGCAGTACCAGAAGGTGGAATTGACCCAGGATGCGGGTGAGTCTGATGAGGCATTCGAAGATCGAAAGCTTGAGTCGTATGATGAAGCCTTCGTCGGTCCGCATGCGATCTCGCAGGCGATGCTGTTTAACAACCACCCCACAGGCAAAGCGCTCGCTTCAGAGCGAATGGACGCCATGATGGGGCCGGGTGGAATTCAAGCTTGTGGAAACGCCCAGAACTGCGTTGCCGTGTGTCCTAAGGAAATACCGCTCACGACCTCGATCGCTCGTGCTGGGCGTGCTGCGACCGTCCACATGGTGAAGAAATGGTTTGAGAAGTAAAACGGCTTTCTACGAGGTCGAAAGACGCGGCGCCCCCCAATAGCGGGTGGCTCGGCAGTGTTAGGTTCGTGGCAGCATTAGGCTTCGGCTATCTTCAGGCCGCCTCGCCGGAATGCAGCTGCCAAGAAGCCAGCTAAGGTCGTGAATCCGGTGGAGTGGGTTCCGACTCAAGCTGGAGACGTTTGGTCTGACGGCGTGAGCCTTCAGTCTTGGTGGTGAGGACGGCAGTTGCGTTAGGTAACCGAGTTGAGTGTCTGAGCCCCGTGGATCATCAATTTCTTATGATCTCTCACCACTCGCATGAACTCGTCCTCGTGGACGGGCTTTCCAATCAGGTCATGAACCTTCAATTCACTGCATCTTTCTAGAAGTTTTGGGTCATTTGACGCAGTCAGAACTACAGTTGTTGGCCGGTTGCGGGGGTCCCACTCGGACAATGCTTCTAGCACATCCAAGCCACAACCGTCGGGTAGCATCATATCGAGCAATAGCAGGTCAGGTTTGGGGGCTCTCGCAAAGATTCCCTCGCGATTGAGAAAGCGGATCGCTTCATTCACGGTCCTGACAAGCGTCAGGCGGTGGTAAACCTGGCTGCGTCGTACCGCAAATATGGTGACACGAGCATCTGTCAGTCCATCCTCGACCAACAGGATCTCCATGGGTTTTGTTTTGGAGTCTCCGATCATTCAATCAACTCTTCACTCGTAGCAGTTCATAACTTTTAACCAGAACTCTCATTCTTCATCCCAGTGGGGAATCGTCAGTAACACGACTCACTAGCGTAAATCAAATGACTGACCGATCAACTCATTTTCGGCTTGTTCATGGTTGCGGAGTCGTAGACTGAATTGACATGTCTCATTCATCAAGCGACGCAATTGTTTAGTTTCAACGCCACGGTATTGTAATTCTTCTGCTGCTTCCGCGAGTTCGGTGACAGCACCATAGAGTATCTTGTGTTCTGCTTTTGTACTCTCCGCGGTGTCACTATAATTCTGCGATTGGGATTCGCCCACTTCCACGTACCCGTAGGATTCTTCTAATTCGAATTGCAATGACAATTCCATACGCAGCGTGTTGAGTACTTTGGTTAACTGTCGCGAGACTTGTAAGTTGTTCTCTTCGCTGATGCAGACTTGATGCAGTTGTTGCATTGCATTTATCAGACTGGGATTACCATCCTTGATCTCTTGCATGAATGCAGAGTTTACAACCAGTATCTTGGTCGACGTCTTGGTCGACGTTTTGGTCGACGTTTTGGTCGACGTTTTGGTCGAGGTTGCTGTGGTGACCATCGTCCTTGCCTCCAGAGTGTTGCGAATAGCGAGGCTTCTCCTGCAACGGTTAGGGTAGCGGTAGCTTGATGTGCAAGTCAAGCAAACCCAACGTGAACCGAGTGAATACACATGTTATCCACAGGCTTCATGATCTCATGCAGTTGATACAGAGGGTCATTAACGTCGAAAAAAACCATACTTAGCGATGCATCGCAGAGCGCTGAGCCCATCTTTCCAGCCAATCTTTTTTCCCTCGTCGTACCAACGGTGACGATAACGAATAGGGCGTTCAGTGAAGGTCAGACCCTTTCGGACCCAGCGTGCTGTCAATTCAATTTCGATCCCGAATCGGGGTTCGCGAAGTTGTTCGGCGATTGCTTCGAAATTTTCCCGAGTCGACATTTTGTAACAGGTTTCAACATCGCTTAGTTGAATCCCAATCCCAATGCTTGCTAGCAGACTGATGCCATGATTGACTGTTTGGTGCCACCAAGGCGAAAGTTGGCGATCGCAATGTCCGTATCGAGTGCCATATGCCACGTCTGCTTCACCAGCAATGATGGGTTGCAGGAGAAAACGGAAATCACTGGGATCATATTCTTGATCGGCGTCTTGAATCACAATGATTTGGCCAGTTGCCATACCGATGCCTGTTCGGATTGCTGCTCCCTTCCCGCGATTGGAAGGATGGTGGCATATCTTCACACTGTCAGCCGACATGAGCTCATCTAGTGCTTCGGTGGTTCCATCCGTACTGCCATCATTTACCATGATGATTTCCATGGGGATTCCTGTCTGGCGGAGCCGATCAACGACCCCGCTTACAGTCCCGTTTTCGTTGTATACGGGGACAATCACGGACAGGATGAAGTCATCAGGCAGTCGGAAAATTGCTAGTTGTCGGCAAACAGATTTTCCTAACAAAGATTCCATTTCATCGACGTAGTCATTCGACCACAAACGTCGCGGATCATCTGCTGCGGAGGTGTCGTTGCGAGATGTCTCGTCGGTCAAAGTGGTGCCGCTAGAAGCAGGGGAACAATGGAACGCAGCAGGACGCGAAGTCAATGTCAACTAGAGCGCATCGGTTCGTTGCTGATTAAAAAACTCTTCCAAAAACTTTACACGATGTCATCCAGTTTTTCATTGCCTTTCGGAGGCGACATCAAACAAAAACTATTTCCTTGTGTACTTTGTTGTTGACAACGCGTTCCACCAACGCCAAATTTTGGGCCTATTGATTGAGTGATCGACCACTTGCCGTGTCTAGCAGGAACAGTCGTCGACACGAATTATTCTTTCTTTTCTAGGGGAATGTTCAGATGCGTATTCCGGCGGATAACGTTGACGTAATAGTTCCCCGTTTATCGCTGACATCACCCTGTCTGGGTGGCACCTAACTTTTCACATGTCTTGATGACAGACCAAGTCATCCACTCCGCGTGCACGCAGATCAAGATTCTGAACTCGACGCACGCTACCAAACCATCGAGCTGATTAAATGAATTAGTAGCTCATTGGAGTATCACACTGGATGTGATCACTCGTATCGGGAGTTGGCACTGACGGACCGAGCCAGCGAAGACTTCACTGAATTCGCGAACACGGACGTCACTCCCAATTTTCTGCATGCGTTAATGCACGCCCCGTGATCACTACGATTTGGAATTGAGTCCTGTCAGTGTTATCACCTGAGCAGCAAACGACCGGGCTCGCGGGATGCTAGACCGGTTTTTTTATGCTGTGATGCTCTGGGCAAGCAAAATACAGTCAACGCATCGTTCACGTGCTAAACGCAGTCAAACGCATCGTTCACGTGCTAAACGCAGCAGTCCAGCAGGTTGTGGGCGGTCGATGGAAATCGACTACAGTCGCCGTGGGGTCCTTGCCACACTATTGATCTGAGTTGCTGAAAGCATCGTTTCGGTCTGATTTATCTGTTTTGTGAACATTGAATGCCGGTGTTCGGCAATCAAGCCGACTCAGCCGGTTACCAGAATATATCTTGGGAGTTTTTCGGGCGTGTGGTTCACGCCGCATCATCTTGGTTGGTGTGCTCTGCTTTGCGTGAGCAGTTCGCTGATGCGTTGCCATGGGGTGATTTTAAGCTTGCAGGGTCTCTCACGTTCTTCCTTCTTACGCTGTGTTTTCTCAGGATTGCTGTGTTTTTATCGGATTGATGGGAACGGAGAACGTCGGGTTAGGTCAAGAAGTGAGGTCGATCGGCGGTGAAAATGTAATTCCATCCGGTTTCTACAGCTTGGTAGCCTACAATCGGACCCGCCTTGTGATTAGGTTGGATGATTCGTGATGAGAGACTCATTGGAATTGCCCAGATTTGCGCGAGTGCTCACGGATGAGGAGAATGACATGCAATCAACAACACGCTATGAACCATCGCTAACGCAGGCGCGAGAAGGCGTCGAGCGTTCGAGTTCCGACCCAAAATTGCTGGAACGGTATGAGGCACTGACAAAGGGAACCAAGGTCAGTTGGACCGGCCACCACCATATGTTGCGTCTGCTTGGGCGAGGCGGCCAAGGAGAGGTCTATTTGACTGAGTATCGCGGCACAGATGGATTCACCGTGCCGGTGGCGATGAAGATTTTTTCGCCGGAACGTTACGGCAATGCTCACGCCTACAACGAGGCGATGACACGCGTTGCTGGGATCGCTGCTAGGGTCGCCCTGATTCAGCATGATAATCTACTTGATGTTCAGAACTTCTTCGAGCGTGACCGCATCCGCGTGATGTTGATGGAGTGGGTTGATGGTTTTGACTTGCGTCAACTGACATCGCCCCGGTGCTTGGATTTGTTAAATGGCCGTGTGAGCAATCGTCGTTGGAAATACATCAACGAGGTGATTCTGACGCAAGGTCAAGATCAGTGTCGTTTCAAGGCAGGTATCGCCGTTGCGATTGTTCGTGAATGCCTAGCAGCGTTGGCTGCTTTGCATCGAGAGGGAATCGTGCATGGGGATATCAAGCCAGCCAATATCATGTTGAAACGCAGTGGGCACGCGAAGCTGATTGATATGGGATCCGCAATTGACTTCCATAATCCTCCAAGGGATCGTGAGTGCACGCCACTTTATGCAGCCCCTGAAGTCTTGGAAGATCGAACGTCGACGCCCCGAAGTGATCTTGCCAGTGTCGGTTATGTGTTGATTGAGTTGCTGAGTGGAGTGAATCCGTTTGGCCACAAGAAAAAGCTTCGCGATTTGCTTCAGGCCAAACGCGAATTACCATCTCAACTTAATCATATTCTGCCGGACGAAATCTGTCGCAATGAATTGTTGATGAATTTTCTGCAGGGCTTGATTGCCCCTGATCCAAATCGCAGGTTTCCCAGTGCGGAGGCTGCTGAGCACGTCGACAAGGGTGCAGCTGCGTTTCATCGCCAGTTAATCATGGGTGACATGGCAACCGAGTACGACAATGACATTCGTGTGTGGCTGGAAGAGCTTCGCCGATTGGAAAGTGATTTGACGGGAGTTGAGGGAGTACCAACAAGTATGGAAGCAGAATCGAATCGTGATGACGATTCCGATTTCATGACTCCAGGTGTCGCATTTGGTGGGCAAGAAGATTCTGGTTTTAGTGAGTCGGATGCGGAATGAATAAACAGCATCTAGAGTTGGCAATCGACGCTGCAAAGGCAGGGGCGGTTGAGTTGATGGCGCGACGTGACCATCGAGTTGTGCAGGAGAAAGCGCCCAAAGATCTGGTGACAGATGCCGATCTCGCTTCGCAAAAAGCAATCCGCGAAATCCTGCTGCAAGGGTTTTCTGACTACCTCTTTGTTGGAGAAGAAGAGGGTGAAAATGAACCACCTGCTGAAGTGCTGCGTGGGGACCCCTCGGCGCAACCTTGCTGGGTTGTTGATCCGCTTGACGGTACAATTAACTATGTGCATCAGTTGCAGTCGTTTGCTGTTTCCATCGGCTTGTATGCGAATGGAAGAATGCGACTGGGCGTTGTCTATGACCCTGTCAGCGAAGAGTTGTTCACTGCAATCGACGGTGGCGGTGCGCACTGTAATGGTCAGCCAATCAAAGTTAGCGATTGCACGGAACTTGGTGACGCATTGGTCGCGTGCAGTTTTCCGGCAGGAGTCCAAGGCGGAGACCCTGAAGTAGCACGCTTCGTAAAAATTCTTGAAAGGTGCCGGTCGTTGCGGAGGCTTGGGTCCTGTGCGCTGAATATGTGTTATGTCGCTGCAGGACGGTTGGACGGTTACTGGGCAACGAACGTTTCAGCCTGGGACTCCGCTGCAGGAACAGTAATCGCCCGTGAGGCTGGAGCGATTCTGACAGGTTGTCAGGGCGATGAAATGGACGACTGGAATCCTCGGTTCTGTGTCGCTGCTACGAATCCTCTTCATCAGACCATGGTCTCATTGCTATCCGTTAACCATCAGTGACAAAGGCAACTGTCATGCAGTTGGATCCTCAAGAATTGTCTGTCCGCGAATTGTACGGTTGGATGGTTCAGTTGATCACACCTCGCCCCATCGCTTGGGTCTCGACCCTGTCCGCAGATAGTGTCGCGAATCTCGCTCCCTATAGTTTCTTCAATGGGGTAGGAGCGAATCCACCGTTGGTGATGTTCTGTCCCGCGAACAATCGTTGGGGTGATGCAAAAGATACACTACGGAATGTCAGACAAAATGGTGAGTTTGTGGTCAACATGGTGACCGAGGCAATGGGCGAACAAATGAATCAGACCGCAGCAGAGTACGGTCCCGAGACGGATGAGTTTGTTGCTGTAGGAGTCTCAAAGGTTGCTTCTGCCAAGTTGCAAGTCCCACGAGTGGAAAACTGCAAGGCTGCGATGGAATGTCGAGTCCATCAGATTCTAGAGATGGGGCAGGGACCCGGTGGTGCCAATTTAGTAATTGGTCAGATTGTTTGGCTCCACGTCGCCTCGGATTTGTTCAGTGACGAGGGCAAGTTTCTTAGCGAAGAATTCGATGCGATTGGGCGGATGGGGGGAAACTCATACTCCCGCACACGTGACCGTTTCGCTTTGGAACGACCTCCACGCCCGCTGTAATTATGATCTTCACAGAAGGCTTTTTCGCAGGTTTGCTGCGTCCTTTGACCATGTGGTTGTCCTCAAACTCTGTTCCAACTGACCCCCTTTTATTGTGGGATCGCACTGCTGGATGGCCGTGACGCCGGTTCTAGCTTTGGCTGGAACCGAACTGACATTTTGCTGAGTAGCAAGCTTTTCAGTGCCGAGCTTTCCAGTAGGGAGTTCTCACGCACTGGGTTGATCATTGGAACGAGTTGCTGGTTTCTAACCAGATCTATCCGACGCAGTGGCTGTTAATAGAATTTGTAGGCAGGATTGCGAGGGTCAAAGTCCTCGTCCTTAAGGCCCACATTTACCTTGAGATTCAGGTAGTTGTACTCTTCCAGAACATCAAGCGGTGCATCAGCGTTTACCGGCCAATCGTAGGCGATGTAACGAATCGGCACATTCAGTTGGTCATCGATAAATACAGATGCTTGATAGAATTCAAGGTTTGGCTGCTTGGTCGGTTGCGTCACTTGCAACACGGTGCATACACGATCTTTCACACGAGCGTTCTTGCGAAATTCGCACTGAACGTCGTTGAACTGCCGGGCTTGTTGACCGCGTTCAATCAGCTTGACGATTAGATTCTCGACTCCAATCTCGGTCATTGGGTAGCGTTGGCCACGCATCGCCAGCATGCCGGTAGGTGGCAGGTTCACAGTTGGCAGGAACTTGCCTTTGAGGCCACCCTCGTGGGCAATGATGTTATTGTTGTTTTGGCCTTCAACGTAGATCACCTCGCGGCCCTTCACCGAACTGGGTTTCAAAAAGTTGAGGTAGACGCTGAGCGGTTGAATGAGTTGCCCATTCCTGACTTTGCGATTGCGGATTTTGACCTGCATGTACTCATGAGGACTAAGGACGTCGTCGATGCGTTCACGTTTGATCAGGATCGCGGTGTAGTCATCGATGTTTTCTCGACAGCCGGTCAGTCCTGACTCCGCGATCTCGAGTGCTCGATCCAGTGGGTGCCGCGGAGTGGGTGCTATGCTATTGGGTGCCTTTGCCACTCGATGGACGGGTTCCCGCAGGCCCTTGTCATCCGCGAAAGCAGTTCGGCTCCCTGCACCAATCGCGAGGGAACCACATAGCGTTACAAATTGGCGGCGTTTCATGTTCATTCTCAGCTTCCATGCGATGAGTGTGGCGATTCCATACCGCCGGTCAGTTTAATATCGCCGCAAAATGGTAGGAGATTTGATTGCTTTAACTTTCGTGCACCGCGTTCGCCCAACCGTTTTATCCCGCACACGCGCAATTACTCCACGCTGTCCTGAGAATAGGGAGCATCCGCGTCATCTTGATAGGTCAATTCAGCTGCGTTGAGCACCATTTTGCGGGCAATTACCGGTTTTGGTTCCTGTTTGGAAAAAAACGATAACGCTGAGTAGTTGAATCAGCCGATCGCTACAAAAGGTGTGTTCGCTAGAAAATTCCCAGACTGCCTATCTTTAAACAAGGTGGCCCCGTGGCAAACTCCGTCCGCTTAGTATTGATTGTTCTGGTAGGTACGTTGTTATCACCGGCTCTTTGTTCTGCCCAAATGATCATTCTTCATGAGAATTGGCATGGAATGGGATCTCGCAAATCACAGCAATTGGCTTCGGAGCATCGGAAACCTCAGCGTTCGTTGGTGCAGCAACAGCACGAGCGGACAATACTGCGGATAGAGAATCGCAGTCCCCAGCCAGGGCCTCCATCCGTGCGTGTGGCGGAGCATCGCTACCATGCACCCGACTTGGTGGACTCGTCCTCTGAGTCGCAAGTGGTTCCTGCGTTTGACATCGCTTTGACACCGACGATTCCATACGACGTGATTGAGGCTCCCTTTCGTCAGCCCCATCGAGAGGAAACGCTTCACGTTGGAAGTAAGCACCACCCTCCGATCACAAATCGTGAGGGTCCTCACACGGAGAGGGCTGTGATTCCGAACACGATGCAGATGCCGGTCTGGAAAACACCGTATTCGTATGGTTACTTTGGGACCAGCGGAACCAAGCACTGGTACCGGCACCACGGGTATCGCGATCGTCGGACTGAATGGAGCTATCGGTAGGCTTCAGGGTCCTCAAATCTGACTGATTTTTCTACTATTTGTTACCCGGCACGCCGCATTTTTGAGTTCTGGATTACAGATTCAGCCGACTTGGTCCTCGTCGGCCACTGTCGATGTGCGTAGGATGGAACTCATTGTTTCTCGAGTGGCTTCGTAAGTGCCTGTATTTGTCCATTTCCATTGATTAGCAGCAAAATGAATTCTCGACCCTCTTCACAACGTCCTTCCCAGCCTTTGCCTGAGCCATCGACGATTCCACTCAACGGTTGGCACTGCGGGCATTATTTTTATCGGTTTCGACGTGAAGCCATGCAAGGCAGTTTGTCGTTGGACTGTCAGAAGCAATTGCAAGGGGCTTTGGGAGCTGATGCCGAACTCAAGACGGAGCGGCAGATTTCGTATTGGGTGAGTGGTCACAGTGCCGATTTTTGCGTGATGCTGATGGATCCGGATCCGGCAAAAGTTGATGGTGTGCATCAACGAATCATGGCGCCGGGACTCGGACAGTTCATCGAACCCGTCTGGTCGTTTGTTTCCATGAGCGAGGTCAGTGAATACGTTCCCACCATTGAACGCTTTCGCGACCGGTTGATCGCAGGAGGCGCGGAGGCCGAGTCACCCGAGGTTGCGGCTAAGGTTGCTGCTTATGAGCGGCGGTTACCGATGATGAATGAGCAGAGGTTGAGGCCTGAAATTCCAGACTGGCCTGCCGCATGTTTCTATCCCATGAACAAGAGTCGTGTCGTAGCAGCGAACTGGTTTTCTGAGCCGTTCAGTGCTCGCAATTCCATGATGGCCGAGCACGCCCAAAGTGGCATTGCGTTTGCTGGCAAAGTCAGCCAACTCATTTCGGTTGGAGTTGGTCTGGATGACTGGGAGTGGATGGTGACTCTATGGGGGAGGAATCCAGAGTATCTTCGCGAGATTGTTTACAAGATGCGGTTTGATAAAGCCAGCGCAAAGTATGCCGAGTTCGGTCCTTTTTATGTTGGTTATCGTGCTGGCGCTGATGAAATCCTCGATCACTGCCAGCTTCTTTGAGGGTTCCCCCTCGTGCTGATGGACTCTGATGCAACAGGCAGGAACAAGCGGGTTCAGGTTGTTGACGCATCTTAACGCTGTCGAATTCTTGAGCTTGCCAGCAAGTCCTGCGGATCGCGCGGTTTTACTGCAAGTCATTTGACTGACGCGTTTCCCCGGCGTCGATTCATGGCGACTTAGGATTGTCTTTCTTGCGAGCGATGTCACTGAGACTCTTTTGCAGATTGTTGATCGCGATTGCGATGCCACTCTTGGCGGCACATTTTAATTCAACCTGATCAAGTTGTTCACAAAAACTGGTGGCTGAATTTGGTCTGGAGCGCGGCTCTTTGCGGAGTAATTGGTGAACCAAATCACAGAGTGGTTGAGGGATTGAAGAGTTTTGCTTGTAAATTGGCTGTGGGCGTTGCGCGATGATTGAAACCAATTGACCGGGTATCGATTTGGCCAGCACTGGAAGAGAGCCTGTGCATGCTTCGTAGAGAACAACCCCCAAACTATAAAGATCGCTTCGGTCATCCAATGGCTCGGACCTCGCCTGTTCAGGCGAGAGGTATCCGGGTGTACCTAACACGGCCCCTCGGCCTGACAGTTGGTCGAGTGGCGTCGAGGCAAGAGCAAGTCCGAAGTCAAGGATTTTGATGCGATCGGTTCCCTCTTCAATCCAGATATTTGCTGGTTTGATGTCGCGATGGACGATTCCCTTTTCATGTGCGACAGCCAGACCGGTGGCAATCTGTCTGGCGTAATCGATGATCTGCTGGAAGTTGAGTTGTTTTCCGGATTGGTTTCGCTGTTCAAGCGTCTGGCCTTTCAACATCTCCATTGCCATGAAAGGTGTTCCGTCGCTTTTTCCCACTTCGAAAATGGTCACCACATTGTCATGGTGTACTGCCGCCATTGCACGAGCTTCGTGGACAAATCTTTTTCGACTGTTGCGACTTGATGCAACTTTTTTATTCATCACTTTGAGGGCGACTGAGCGTTTTAGCTTTGTGTCCACAGCGCGGAAGACATATCCCATGCCTCCACGTCCAAGTTCTGAGATGACACGATAGTGCCCGAGGGTTCCCAGATCACCATCTTTTGTGGGCGGAGATAGAAAATCGAAAAGCGTCAACGAAGCAGTTACCGGCAAGAGCACGCAGATGAGAAGTAATAATCGAAAAGTATAGCAATCACTTTTGGAAACAGAATAGTCGCGAATGGCAGTCTTTACATAGGTGATGTCTGACTTTCACAAATTTACGGTTCGCGAGTCAGTCTTGGTCCTGTCTCTTATACACATCTCCGAGCCCACGAGACCGAGGCTGATCT
>OJCR01001004.1_pt1 | contig 11134 bp, 8 predicted proteins | sample 1591611 | NCBI WGS metagenome assembly OJCR01 (sample SAMN05416815, study PRJEB24817) | seawater metagenome | isolation source: Sea water | place: Canada:Atlantic | collected 2013-07
CTACACGTAAGGAGTCGTCGGCAGCGTCAGATGTGTATAAGAGACAGATTTTACACTGATTCATCATATCTTACTAGAGCTTTTCTTTTGATTGTTACATTTGGTATTTTAGGTTTACAGTTAAGTTATCGAAATAAATTTGAGTTTATTAAAACCTATAATTTTTGGATAGCCATACAAGCATTTGCAGGAACAGTTGGTTTTGTTCTTGTTATTTTTGGTTTATTAGAACCTATATTTCAATTTACTCAAATGGATGGGAGACCAGGGACTTTTTATGGTCTTTTTACAACTAATGCAGTTTTTGATGGTTTTATTCGTAATGCTGGATTCTTTGATGAACCTGGATCATTAGCAGGATGGGGTATATTAGCATTGCTTCTCAATAAACTCTTCATTAATAATAAAAAAATTGAATTTTTGTTGCTTTTTGGTTTAATCTCCACTCTTTCCATGGCTTATTTTATTCAAGTTACTGCATACCTATATTTCTTTTATAAAAAGCAAAGGAAGAGGATTCTCCTACCAGTTATTCTTTTTATTCTCATATTGATTGGTATCTCTTCATTTAACGAAGGAATAAGTAATGAAATTTTTGGTCGTTTTACGATAAATCAAAAAACCGGCTTCTTAAATGGGGATAATAGATATGACCTTTTAGAAAAATGTTGGAGAATTTTTACAACATCACCAATAATAGGTAAAGGAGCAACTAATTTAGTAACTAATATTACTAATACTGAGGGCTTTTTGGGTGCTAACTTTTTTCTTAATTGGGCATCTGATGGTATTATAGGAGTTGTAGTAACATATATTCCTCTTATGTTTTTGTTAAAATTAGGGCAAAGTAAAAAAGAATATACATATGCTTCTATAATAATTTTTATAGGATTTCTACAGAGACCATATACAGATTCTATATTATTATACCCACTTATTTTATTTACTTTAATTTTATTTGCTTACTTAGATGTTAATGGCAAAAATTTTATAAGGTTAAGTAAATCTATATAAAGTTAAATAATCACAAAAGTTGATAATTCCAGTAAATTCTTAATTTCGCATATTGAAAGCCAATAAATTTAATACAAATCGTACTCTAGTCGGAACTATTTTACCCGATTCTACCATTGTAAAATATGGTCTATCCCAAGCAGGCAACAATTTTACATCAAAATTTATTCAAGCAGGAAAATTTTCTCATGTAATCTCCTATTATCCCAATATAATTAACGATGAAAATGAGTTGTTAAATAAAGATTCTTTTGATCTAAAACTATCAAATATTAGAGGAATAAAAACAACAAACGTATTTTTAAAATTTATAAGCTACATATTAATTAACTTTAAAATATTCATATCTGCCAAATCTGCTAAGAATATTTGGTATTATAACTTATACCCTCCTACATTATTATCCTATATTTTATTACTCTGTTACAGAAAAAATATTTACATTTTAATGGCAGATTATAAACCTTCTAAATATTTCTTTTCAATTTCATATTTAATATTTCTTTTGACAAAAAAGTCTAAAGGAATTATCAGCCTTTCATCAAGAACAAATTTAAAACATAAAAAATTTAATTTCATCCCAGGTATTCATGCTGAATTTTGTAATTCATTTAAGCAAGAACAATTTTTCAATAAGACATTAACTTTTTTAATGTCAGGAACATTATCAGAAAGCAATGGTATAAGTTTAGCTCTTAAAAGTTTCTCAAAATTAAAAGATTGCAAATTAATTATAAGTGGCAGAGGCTGTGAAAAAATTGCTATGAAATATGCTGCAAAGTACTCCAACATTAAATACTTAGGTTATCAAAGTTATGACAATTATTTAGAGACCTTGAATGAGATTGATATATGCCTTAGTCTTAGAAATCCAAATTACGAAGAAAATAAACATAATTTTCCTTCAAAGATTTTTGAATATTTTGCTACACAAAAATTGATAATTTCTACAATTGATTACCCAGAAATTAAAAATTTTAATTATTTAAAAGCTCATTATACAGAGGAATCCTTAATCAGCGTAATTCGAAATATAAATTTATCAGAAATTAAAAACATTACCGCTGTCAATTATAAAATTTTACAAAATACTATGAATCTGGAGGCTTGGAATGAAGCCATAAAAAAAATGGAAAATGAAAACTAAAACAATTCTTTTTACTTCAGTACATCCTGCTTCATACATTGACAGATGGATTACCGAATTAAAGTCAAACTTTAAAATAATTACATTATACAGCAGAAAAAGAGATATGTACAAAAAATACGATGGCAATAACTCTAATTGTATATGTATTAATGAACTATCGTTATTGGAATTAATTAGGTTAATACTTCGCTCTGAACTGGTATTTGTGGGTGGATGGGCTTTTAGTGGATGTTTGCGAATAATATTTTTAACTAAAATTTTGAACCGGCCATGTTCAGTTTTTTCAGATTATCCAATTTTAAAAAGCAAGAAAAAAGGACTTAAATATCTTTTTAAAAAACTAGTTATTTTTAATATTGTTGATTTTATATATTGCGCGACATATTCTACTTCAGATTATTTTGCCAATACATACAATTTGTCTAAATCTAAACTAAAAGTATTACCTTACTATTGCAATAGTAATATAAGTAGTTTCGAATCAGAAGATATAAACAAAAGTATTTTAAATATTTTTATAGCAAACAATTTTATTCAACGAAAAGGGTATGATATTTTACTTAAATCTTTTCAAGAATTAGAATTGGGAGGTTATTTAAATCGTTACTCTGTAACAATTGCAGGACAAGGTGAACTTTTTGATTATTATTTAAACAAGTTTAATGAATTAAGTCCAAAAATAAAGTTTATTGGATGGATTGATAATGAACAATATAATAATTACATGTCAGCATGTGATATTTTTATTCATGCATCCCATTTTGAACCGTTCGGAATACCCCCATTAGATGCTATGAAAAAAAAGAAAGTTGTTATTGCATCTACTGGAGTTAAATCAGCAGAAGAAATAATTATTCATGGTAAAGATGGTTTTTTATTTAATCCTAATTATCCATCAGAATTAACCTCCATTTTGAAAAGCCTTTCAATAGATTCTATTCAAGATATTGGAATAAATGCAGAGTCTACGGTTACCAAATTTTACAATAATAATTCAATAACTAGCGTTATAAATTCCTCCATTAATGATTAACAAAGTTATAATACTTATTGACTATTTTTCATAAATAAAGCACGCTAAAACATCTAATTATCTATTATATAACTAAATTTACTTAACACAAGAATAATTTATTTGTAATTACTTCCAACATGTATTTAGGTAAAACTCTAATTTATAAAGATATATATCCTAACAAATTGATTACTATTTAAATTTGAATATACTATCAAAAAAATGAAAATCCTACAATATATTCCCTCTATTGATGAGCACTCAGGTGGCCTTGGAGCTTATATGCAACTACTGGCTCGTGATCTTGGAGTTTTAGTAGAATTACATGTCCTTACTCATCATACTAATAATGAACGAAAACTGGAAAATGCCACTATTCACTTTATGGGAGAAGAGTGGTTGCCATGGAACTCTGCAAAAAATGAATTTTTGATCATTTTGAATGATATAAAGCCTGATTTATTCCATACCAATAGTTGTTGGCTTCCGCTACCATCATTAACTGCTATTTGGGCAAAGGATAATGGATACAAAGTAATCTATACACCTCATGGAATGTTGGAGCCGTATTCTATTAAACGCAATTATTGGACTAAGAAACTTCTGGCAATAATTCTTTTTCAGAGGAAGGGTATTAAAGTAAGTGATCTTGTTCATTCAACTGCACATACAGAGAAAGAGAACCTATACAATCTTGGATGGAATAAGAATATCCATGTAATATCCAATTGTGTACAGATTGATGATATAAACATAAAGACTTCATGGAAACGCAATAAGAATATTCTTTTCCTAAGTCGGTTACATCCAAAAAAAGGCATTAATTTCTTAATTGAAGCGGTTGCTCAATTGAAGGATGAAATTACCGGATATAAAATAACAATAGCAGGCCCTGGTGATGATTCTTATGTTGCCGAGTTGAAAGCATTAGCTAAGAAAAACGGTGTGGTGCAAATGTTTGAATTCGCAGGTCATGTTTTTGGAAGTGAAAAGTGGCCATATTATCAAAAAGCTGATTTATTTGTTCTTCCTTCATATAGCGAGAACTTTGGAATTGTTGTTCCAGAAGCGCTAGCCAGTGGGGTTCCTGTTATTACAACTTCCGGTACTCCATGGATGGAACTGAATGAGCTCAAATGTGGATGGTGCATTAGGATAGGAACTGAGTCCTTGGTCTCTGCTATTCGTAAGTATTTGAAGTGTTCAGAAGTAGAGCTTGAGCAGATGGGGAGAATTGGGAGGAAACTTGTGGAGAATAAGTATTCTAGTAAAATTGTTGCTAAACAGTTTGTTAACATGTACATCAATATGTAAAGTAATAAAGGAAATGGATTTTAAATTTATTTAGAAACTTACAGTTTATGTTAAATAATGTATCTAAAGCTAATTAAATAATATTCAGCGAAATTCCTTTATTTTTATTTGAATGTTAGAAAAAATTTATTAGTAGCACCATTTTACTAAAATGATGGAAGATTTATGTAATTTGTTATTAACTTGAGATAATAAACCTAAAATCGTTTTATTTAATAAGTTTTAGTTCTAAAAAATTTTAATAAATGAGAAAAACAAACCTATCAAAATATGATAATTCTTGGTACAAGCCAGGGAAGAAATTTGTGTGTGTCTTATGGTATTTTGTGAATGTGATATTCTTCAAATCACATATCAATCCGTCTTCAGGCTTTAAGATATTACTTCTGCAAATGTTTGGTGCTAAGGTGGGGCGCGGCTTGGTGATAAAGCCCGGGGTGAGTGTTAAGTACCCATGGAAGTTAGAAATTGGAAATTATTGTTGGATTGGTGAGGATGTTTGGATCGATAACTTAGCAAAAGTAACGATAGAGGATAATGTCTGTATATCACAAGGTGCAATACTCTTATGTGGAAATCATAATTATAAAAAAATTACATTTGATTTAGTAGTTGGCGCGATAGCGTTAAAAGAAGGTGTTTGGGTTGGTGCAAAGGCTACCGTTTGTTCTGGAGTAACCTTAAACTCTCATGCAATTTTATCTGTTGGATCTGTTGCCAACAAAGATTTAGATGCATACGCCATATATCAAGGAAATCCTGCTATAAAAATTAGAGAACGAAAAATAAAATAATTGAAAATAACCCTTATAACAGCTACTTTTAATAGTGCCTTAAGTATTAAAACCTGTCTAGACTCTGTAGTGTTCCAAAATTATAATAATTTAGAATACCTCATTATTGATGGTAAATCTTCTGATACTACTGTAAATATTGTTACTGAATATCAACAAAAGTTCCCTTTTATCAAATTAATTTCTGAAAAAGATGAAGGAATTTATGATGCTTTAAATAAAGGAGTAGTGTTGTCCGAGGGAGATGTTATTGGGTTTGTACATTCAGATGATTTATTGGCCTCTAAAACTGTGATTTCTGAAATAGTTTCAACATTAAAAAATAAGGCGCTAGATGGTGTATATGGAGATTTAGAATATGTTAGAAAAGAAGATACAGCAAAAGTAGTTCGTTTTTGGAGAAGTAGAAGTTTTAATAGTAAATTGTTATCAAAGGGATGGATGCCTGCACATCCTACATTATTTTTAAAGAAAGAAGTTTACGAAAAGCATGGGTTTTTTAATTTAACGTATCAAATTTCGGCCGATTACGATTTTATGCTTCGTGTCTTAAAAGATGATAGTTTAAAATTTGGTTATTTGCCCAAGGTAATTACCAAAATGAGAATTGGTGGAGCGTCTAATGGAAGCATTAACAATATTATAAAAAAAACAAAAGAGGATTATAGAGCTATTCGCTCTAATCACATAGGCGGTTGGTTTTCTATTTTAATTAAAAATACCTCTAAAATAAAACAGTTATTCATAAGAGGTTAAGGTAAATCTTTTACCTTTGTCAAAAAATTTAGGTTATTAAATGAATAATAAAGCCAAAGATATAGTATTAGAAAATTTAAATTTAATTCAATTATGTCAAGATATATTTTAAAAATTAACTTTCTATTTAGTGCTATTTTTATTTTATTACAATCTTGTGTTTCAAAAAAACAAGTTTTGTATGTGCAAGATTTAAACGCTACAGATGTTAGTGAAATTACTTTTTTACAGAATACTTTTCAGGAAAATGATATTTTAAAAATTGATGTTACATCATTAGAATCAAAAGCATCGATTCCTTACAATAAAAATTCACCTCAAGGTAATGTTGGTAATTCTCTAGATTTAATGCAGCTTAATGGCTACCTAGTTTCTAGTGATAAAACAATTAATTTCCCAGTGTTGGGTGAAATTTCAGTGGCAGGAAAAACCACAGAAACTTTAGAAAACGATTTACAAATAAGATTGGAACTTGAGGGTCACTTAATAGACCCCAATGTTTCGGTTCGCTTATTAAATGCTAAAGTAACCGTTTTGGGGGAAGTAAATGCCCCTGGAATCTATACATTTACAGAAAATAATATTAGTTTTTTACAAGCAATGGGTTTGGCAGGTGATTTAACCATCGATGGAAATCGAAAGGATATTGTTCTTATTAGAGAATCTGATGGGCAAAGAACAACCACTAAACTAGATTTAACCAGTGCAAGTTTTCTAACTAGTCCATACCAAAATATTCAACCTAACGATGTGATTATTGTAAATCCAAATTCTAAAAAAGTTAGAAGTGCTGGGCTCGTTGGAAATATTTCAACAGTGCTGAGTATAGCTTCAATTCTTTTAAGCACCATAATTTTGATACGATAATGAATATGAACAATAATACTGATATATCAACTATTGAAAATGAGGGGTTTAATTTAAAAAATGAAATTTCTTATTACTTATTTTTTTGGCCTTGGTTTTTATTAACCATTTTAATGGCAATGGCATCCTCATACATTTACCTTCGCTACACACCAAATATATATTCAAGTTCTGCGCAAGTCCAAATCACAAAATCAGATGCATCAAGTTCTTTTTTAACTACTGAAGTAACTAGTTTATTTGGAACTCGTGTTAATGTAGAAAATGATATTTCAGTGATTACATCTCAACATATTTTAAAAAAAGTTGTACAACGTTTAAATCTTCAAACTTCTGTTACAGAGTCAGGAAGGGTAAAGTCTAGCTTGCTTTTCAGTGATGAACTACCTTTTAAAATTAAGTTTAAAAATTTAGATAAATTCCAACAATGGGAGATGTCACTAAATAATGAAAAAGCTATTATTAGTAATGGGGTATCTAGCTTTAAGGTCAATAAAAATGACTCACTAATTAATGATTATTTCACTCTAAATATTGGTGATTTATCATTACAAGATGAAAAATTATATATCATAAGAAATTCTTCACTAAACAATGCGACTTCTTTATTGAAATTTAGAATTCAGGCATCCGCTAAAAATAAAAATGGAGAAATTATTGATTTGAAAATTAGTGGAACTAATAAAAAACGTAATGATGCGATTTTAAATACTTTAATTGAGATCATTATAGAGGATAGAATTACTGATCAACGTCAACTTTCTAAATCTAGTATCGAGTTTATTGATAAGCGCCTAATGATTCTGAAAAATACAATAGATTCTATATCAAAAAAAACAATTGAATATCAGTTAAAGAACAACATATATGATACAGAAGCTCAAACGTCAAATGTATTATCTAACATTATCAAGGAAAATGAGGCAGCTTTTAGTTTAAAGATTCAGATAGAAATTGCTAATTCTCTCAAAAAGCAATTAATTAACCAAGATAATTTTGAGATTTTACCAGCTAATATAGGCATTGAGGACAAGAGTATTAATCAATTATTAGATTCATACAACAAGCTTGTTATGGATCGTACAAATTTATTGGTTAGTTCCACTGAAAACAGTCCTGTTGTTCTTCAAATTTCAAAACAATTAAAAAAACTTAGAAATGCCAACCTTGATGGAATAAATCGTTACATCGAAAACTTAAAAGTTTCATTGTCTAATTATCAAAAGATAAATAATGAATCTCTAGGGTTTGTTTCAGGATTGCCAAAGAAAGGATACACCTTGAGAACTTTAGCAAGAGAGTTTAAGTTTGCTGAGGATCTTCTGGTATTTTTATCTCAACGAAAAGAGGAGGCCTCTATAAGTTATGTTTCAGTTCTTCCCAATTTAAAAGTACTGAGCTATGGTATTTCAAATAATAGCCCAATAGCTCCTCAAAGAAATACTATTTATTTAGGTGGTTTTTTTATAGGTCTTGTAATTCCTTTCAGCATCCTCTATTTATTAAAAATCCTAGATACTAAAATTAATACTCGAGAAGATTTAGAAAAAGGCTTACCAGGTCTTACTATTTTGGGTGAGGTGCCTTTTGATGAAAACTATTCCTCTGAAAACGATGATCGAGGAATTATAGCGGAATCTACCCGTGTGATTCGATCGAGTATGAGTTTTTTACTCAATCAAAATAAACCTCAAGTCATCATTGCTACCTCTACGACAAAAGGTGAAGGTAAATCATTTATATCCTATAATATTGCGCAAAGTTATAACGCACTGGGTAAAAAAGTAATTTTAATAGGAGCAGATTTGAGAAACCCACAGGTGCATACTTTGTTAGGTATTGAACGTGGTAATTTAGGGCTTTCTACTTTTTTAAATGATGTGAACTATAATGATTTAGATAAGTTGATAGTAAAAGGAAAATCGATTGATGAAATTGACTATTTATTGTCTGGAGCGATTCCTCCAAACCCTTCAGAATTATTGATGCGTCCTCGCATGAAGGAATTGCTAGAAATTCTAAAATCAAGTTATGATCTTATCATTATTGATTCTGCACCACTATTATTGGTAAGTGATACCTCACCATTGTTACCTTTGTGTGATTTGGTGGTTTATGTGTCTAGAGCTCAATACTCTGATAAGAATATATTCCCTTTCATTAAAGAGATGCATAGCCGTGAAAATATGCCGCCTTTTGGAATGGTATTGAACGGTCTTATTGCTTCTGCATCTTCTTCAGGCTATGGCTATGGATACCGTTACAGCTATAAATATCGATATAGTTATACCTATAAGTATAACTATGGCTATGGATATGGGTATGGAAGAGATGAAGAATAATGAAGTTTATGATTTAATTATAGTGATATAAAAAAAACCACCGCAGATCGGTGGTTTTTTTATGGATGGTATTTTTTTAATTTTAGGAAAATAAGTTTAGTTGAAATTCTCGAATTGATTCCCATTGCATCCCTTGCTTTTTAGAAAGGCTTAAGTTTTTAAGTTTTATTAGGTCATTAACACTGTGTGCATCAGTAGCTACAAAATCATACAGCCCAGCTTTTAATAATTTTTCTGCTTTTTGTTTCACCTCGGGTCCATATTGTCCTAAAAGGGATAAGGCATTTAATTGAAAGTAGAACCCTTGATTTTTTAAATTTTGATATTCAGAGAGGTCTTTGATCAAATGATACCGTTCTGGATGTGCCAATATTGGAGTAATATTTTTTTGACATAAACTAAAACAAGCCGATTTTAACATGGTGGTTTTACCAAAAAAATTAATTTCTAATAAAATATAAGTATCATTTAAGAGCAACAAGGGTGAAGCTTTCTCAAGATTATTCATAAAAACCTCATCTACCATATACTCAGCGGCATAGGAGTTAATTTTTACACTATTTTCATGTTTTTTCTGTTGTTTTAAAAGATCAAACGCATTTTTTATGGTTTCTGGAGTATTTGGGTACAATTCTTTATAAATATGTGGTGTAGGAATAGTGCTTTTAAATCCTAATGCCTCAAAAGCATGGAGCATTTTTGTTGATGTATCTACATCTTTGCTACCGTCATCTATACCCGGTAACAAATGGTTGTGAATATCACAAAGCTCTTCAAATAAAGGTTTTTGATGTTTTTTGAAAAAACTGAACATTAACTTTAATTTTTTTTTTCAAAATTACAATATATTCTCTAGGTATTGAAGTTTTTAAATTTTTTTAAAACTAGTATTAAGGTTGCTTGTGAAATTTTAAATTAAAATTATTATGCATTAAGGATATCTATTATTTGTTATCTTTAGATTAAGATATATATAATTTACAGCAATAAATGTTTAATTATTATTAAATCTGACTACCTAAATACAGTAATATCTGCTAATTCATCTAATTTTTTTATCTTTGTAAAAAAAAATGAATTTTAAAGACATCTTAATCCCTAGTAATTTGTTCTTTATGTTTGTTATCGTTTTTCTCGTAACAAGCTTTAGTCTTTCTAGAATCAGAAAAATAAGTAGTAAACTTGGTCATTATGATACCCCAAATGATAGAAGTTCCCACAATGATTATGTACCTACTTTAGGTGGTATAGCTTTCTTTGTGTCCTTAATTGTATTCTTTTTCTTCTCAAACTTTTATAATATCAATGATACGAGTCTAAGTATCATGTTAGCCATCACCATTATGTTTATTGTTGGCTTAACGGATGATTTAAAAGATTTATCTCCAAAAGTTAAATTTATCGGTCAACTCTTGGCCCTGAGTGTTTTAATCATTCAATCGGATTATAGAATTCTCTCGTTTCATGGGTTTTTAGGAATTTATGAGCTCAATATGTTTTTTTCAGTATTCCTTTCTATGTTTCTAATTTTAGCATTTATTAATGCGTTTAATTTAATAGATGGCATAGACGGGATGTCTTCAGTCACAGGTATTGTTATTTCATCCTGTTTTGGTTTTCTTTTTTATAAACTTCAGCTTTTCTTTTTTATGTTTATTTCTGTTGCAGTAATAAGCATGTTGTTGGCCTTTTTACGCTATAATTTTTCCTCAAAAAAGAAAATATTCATGGGAGATACGGGGTCACTTGTTATTGGTTTAGTATTAGGACTTTTAACATTAAAATTACTAACTCTTGAGACTGAAACTTTTAGTTCAATAGCCATCTATAGAAAAGAATTACCACTTTTACTCTTAATCATATTAATTGTTCCTGCCTTTGA
>OJCR01001012.1_pt1 | contig 11068 bp, 8 predicted proteins | sample 1591611 | NCBI WGS metagenome assembly OJCR01 (sample SAMN05416815, study PRJEB24817) | seawater metagenome | isolation source: Sea water | place: Canada:Atlantic | collected 2013-07
CGAGATCAGCCTCGGTCTCGTGGGCTCGGAGATGTGTATAAGAGACAGTCTTGAGTGAGTTCTCGCACATCAGGCCACAAATCAACGGTGGCATTCCCCGGCCCAAATGGCCGGCGATTCGCACGAGCCCAGTGGGTCCAGCCCAACTCGCTTCCGTCTTCGGGGCAACTGAACCATCCCTGGTAACCACACATGACCTTGCCCGTCAAAGTGCGAGAGTCCACCACCGCTTTGCCCACGAGCGGACCAGCGTCCGCATCAATCTGCTGACAGACACCTACCTGCCTTGAATTCAGTACGAAGCAAGTAATCAAGACAAACCATTTCAGTTTTTGACATTTTCGCTGGCACACCATTCATATCTCCTTTGCCAAAAACCAACATTCAAAACCGAAACAGCACTGAGATGATTGGGCGACTAACGTTCCGAGGCAACGCGACTTGGGAATTTCGATTAAATTGTGGTACGGATCCACGTTACCGGCAACCTGACCTGAACCGAGAAGATAAACGCTGTGATTGCTCACAACCACCACTACCCAAAGCGATTGCGGACACATCATTGGTTGAGCATCCTGCTCGGATTTTGGATAGTGTCCACAGCAGCCTCACTTAGCAGCTTTGCAGACACGGCATCGAAGCATCCCAACGTTGTGATCTTATTCACTGATGATCAGGGAACACTGGATGCCAATTGCTTTGGATCATCGGATCTTCACACTCCCAACATTGATGCATTGGCAGCCCGGGGAATTCGCTTCACACAGGCTTACGCGCATACCGTTTGCTGCCCATCGCGTGCTGCGTTGCTAACAGGTCGCCACCCACAACGAGGAGGTGTGCGCCACTGGACTCAGGGGAACATGAACGGCCCCAAGGGAATCAACATGTTTTTAGAGGAGGTAACGTTAGCCGAAACATTAAAAAACGCTGGATACCGAACGGCACTTTTTGGAAAATGGCATTTGGGTGCCCACCCGGACTACGGCCCCAAGAAGCAGGGCTTTGATGAGTTCTTTGGAATCCGCGATGGCTTCATCGACAATTACAACCATTTCTTCCTGCATCGAAATGGCTTTCATGATCTCTATGAAGGCACGAAACGAGTTGAGGCTGATGGCGAGTATTTTCCTGAACTGATGACTGACCGTGCGGTTGAGTTTATCGACCGCAATCAGCATCACCCCTTCTTCCTGTATGTGCCCTTCAATATTCCACACTACCCAGAACAGTCTCTGGCCGTTCACCAAGAGCGATACAAAGGAATTAAAGACGCTGCTCGACGAAAATACGCCGCAATGATCACAACAACGGACGACTACATTGGTCGCGTCCTGAAGGCTCTCGAAGCAGCAAAGATCATGGACAACACCATCATCGTTTACATGAGTGACAATGGCCACTCCAACGAAACGACCTATCGTATTCGAGGCAAAGAACACCCCTCTGGCTTCCCGGAGGGCCATTTCTACGGTGCCAGTGGCGGTGGTAACACCGGACGCTGGATTGGCCACAAGAGTAAATTTTTTGAAGGTGGGATTCGCGTCCCAGCGATTTTAAGCTACCCCGCGAAAATACCCGTGAATGAATCCCGTGACCAAATCATTACAGCGATGGATTGGTATCCTACGATACTTGAACTTTGCAACGTTGAACCAGCCCCACAGTCACCTGCAATCGATGGTTTCAGCGTGCTGCCAATCTGCACTTCTGCAGACGCCCCCTCGCCCTACGAAGGTGTTCTCCATTTCCACTGGGGTTCGACTTGGGCTGTACGAGATGGCAACTGGAAGCTCATTGGTGCCGATGGCAAGCAAAACTACGAGCTTGTCAATCTGGCCGACGAGAGACCAGAAACGATCAATCATGCCAAGCACAAACCTGAATTGGTTAAGCGTCTGCTAAAATCACATTTAGACTGGCATACCAGCGTAAAACCTGTGAATCCAACCAACCCAAATTAGATCAGCATGTGCTGGGTACACCACCAACGCCCTGCTTCTCGTTCTGACGAATCCGCCAATCCTTGCAACCTCAGCAAATCCAAACATGTTGAAACACATCACCTTGCCGATCATCGCATTGCTTCTGTGCTGCAACCCAGCGTTCGCGCAATTAGAAATACCAAGCATCTTCAGTGATCACATGGTGCTGCAGCGCAACCAGCAGATCAAGGTCTGGGGGTGGTCCATGGCTGGGGATGAGATCACTTGTTCTCTGGCCGGCCAAAATGCAAGAGCAAAAGCCGCTTCAGACGGAACCTGGTTCGTCAACTTCGAAGAGTTCACTTCTGGTGGACCTTATGAATTGAAGATCCAAGGGCAAAGGAAAGAAATCGTGATCAATGACATCTACATAGGCGAAGTCTGGCTATGTTCCGGACAGTCAAACATGGCAATGAAAGTAGGTGGTGTGCTGGATGCGGAGACAGAGATATCAGCCGCCAAACACCCGGCGATTCGGATGTTTACCGAATCATCATCCCATGCCACTGAGCCACAAGATCGCTGCAAGGGTGCGTGGCAAGTGTGCAGCCCTGAAACGGTCCGTAGCTTTTCTGCCACTGCATACTTCTTTGGACGCAAACTGCAACAGGAACTCAATGTCCCCGTGGGACTCATCAATTCTTCAGTGGGTGGAACTGCGATCGAGGCTTGGACGAGCATGCCGGCTCAGACATCGAACAAGATTCTCAATCCGATGATGCTCGAGTTCGCGGCTCAGGACAAAGGATTCGACACAGAAGCAGCCAACGAACGTTATCAGAAATCGCTCGCTCGATGGGAAAAAACAAAAGCGGACAATGCAAACACCAAAGGCAAAGATCAGAAGAAACGTTTACCACGCCGACCGTCGTTGCCAAACAAACCATCAGAAGGCAAAAACTATCCGAGCAATCTGTTCAATGGAAAAGTTAATCCCTTGGTCGGTTACGGGATTCGCGGTGCGATCTGGTATCAGGGCGAACGCAACTCCAACGGAAAGTTCTCTGACCTGTACGACAAACAACTCGAAACCCTGATCACCGATTGGCGACAACGATGGGGTACGCCAGAACTTCCGTTTGCATGGGTGCAACTCCCCAATTTCCGAGCACTGCAAACCGATCCCTCTGAACCCAGCGGATGGGTCAACGTCCGCGAAGGCATGCGTCGCGCATTGAGCATCCCACACACTGGCATGGCGATCACTGTTGATGTCGGCGATGCAAAGAACATTCACCCTAGGACCAAGCAGGCCGTTGGAGGCCGATTGGCTCGATGGGCACTGGTCGATGTCTACCAACGGGGCAACAAACTACCAGGCGGCAACGTGGCCATGGGGCCACTACTCAAGTCATCACAAACAGCAGGTGACCGAATCAACCTGACCTTCGAGCAAGTTGGCAAAGGCCTGAAATCATCCAAAAGTCCACTGCAGGGTTTCGCAATAGCCGGCAAGGACCAAGTTTTTCACTGGGCGGAAGCTGAAGCGAACGGAGACCAAGTATCTGTATGGTCAAAACAGGTTCCAAACCCAGTCGCTGTTCGCTACTCGTGGGCCGCCAACCCAGCGGGAAATCTTACCAACAGCATTGACCTTCCGGCCTCGCCATTTCGGACAGATGCGTGGACGGAGGTTGAATAGAAGACAAGCTATCACCGGCACCGACATTTTGATTAACATGAAGTCGGGGGCAATTTACCCTCCCACCTGACCATCCTTCCCGAACGTCATTGACGCGAGCCAACCCGTTGTCGTACCGCCTGCCACTGCTATTGATTATTTTTGGCTGGGTCACCCTGTGCACGCCTGAGAGTGCTATTAGCAGTGATCAGGACAAAGCAACCTCGGGCAAGACCACTCAGGCCGAAAGTGACCCACAACAGGTTTACCAGACGACGATTCAACCCTTGCTCAGGAAACACTGTTTTCAATGTCACGGGCAAGGCGACGAAGTCCATGGCGAAGTCAACTTTCGCGAACTCAAGACTGAGCAGCAAATCGAAGCAGCCTTTGAGCTTTGGTCCAGTGTCCTTGAGGTGATAGATTCAGGTGCCATGCCACCTGAAACCCAACCTCGCTTGACCTCCGCAGAAATTGAACAATTCAAATCTTGGTACCAGAAGGATTTGGTGGACACAATCCAGCCACTGCCAGGCATCCTTCGCCCTCGACGCCTGTCAGCTCATGAATATCGGCAAACGCTGCGATCACTATTTGGATTTGAGCTGGAAGTTGCCATTGCTGAAGCCGAGCAGACGGTCGTCGAAAAATCGCTGGTGATGAAACTGCTACCTGTCGACCCACCGGGTCCGAGCGGCTTTAAAAATGACACATCAGCAAATCCATTGACCACCAATGTCTGGGATCAGTATTCATTCCTGATTGATGACGCCTTGGAGCAGTGGTTTGACCCTAGACAGCGAGAACACATTGAGGTGGTCGCGGGCCCCATCAGCGCTGAACACATGACACCAGAGCAGGCAGAAAAAGTCTTGCGATGGATGCTGCGACACGCCTACCGACGTTCTCCGAAGGCGGAAACGATTGCGACCTCTCTAGCAGCAATCGCCGGAAAGCGGGCAGCGGAATTGGAATCGGCTCTTCGTATCGAACTCAAATCCGTGCTCATGTCACCCCCATTCATTTACCGCAGTCTGCTTGCAACGATTAATGCACCCAACGCCAAAAACGACACTGTGCCCCCGAGGCCCTACGGACGTGTCGACGATCATGAACTGGCAGAACGCCTCAGTTACTTTCTATGGGGTGACATGCCTGATGATCGTTTGATGCAGTTGGCAGATCGAGGTGCCCTGCATGATCCTGATGTCTATGCAAGTGAAGTAGCCCGCATGCTGGAGGACGCAAAATCACGAAATTTGGCTTACAACTTTGGCGTGGAATGGTTCTCGCTAAATGAGATATCAAAAGTCTCAAACAACCCGCCTGTGTCACATGCTCTACGCCAGCAACCAATTGACTTCCTGCATCACCTATTTACCGAGGGTCAACCGCTACTGGAACTGATCGATTCCAACGTCACCTTTGTGAATCCCCATACAGCAAAATACTACCCGCGTGACCGAAAACGCATGACTGCATACAGGAAACAACGGGGAATCGAAGTCGAGGCAGTTTCGAATCAGCGACTTGAATTGACGAACACTCCTGAGCGTGGAGGTCTGCTGACGATGCCCGGCGTTCTGGCCATGAACAAAGGTCCTGTCATTCGCGGCACCTGGATGCTTGAACGAATCATGGGTGAGCACCTGCCCGACCCACCGGCAAACGTTGGACAGGTCAAACCGAATCAGCGAGGTGAGAACCTCAGTTTTCGTGAACGCTTTGAGTTGCACCGCAGCAATGAAACGTGTGCGATCTGCCACAACAAGATCGACCCACTGGGCTTTGCCATGCAGGCCTACGATGCCAGTGGAAACTACAAGCCAGCAGGTTCATCAAACGCAAACACGAACAAAAAACGAAACAAGAAAAAACCGGACGATCCGACGAACAACCAAACCGCGTCTTCCCCTGCAGCACGCCTGGACACGAGCGGTCGCCTTTCAAGCGGAGAAACATTTGACGACTACGACGGATTAAAGCAAATCCTGATCACATCTCGACGTCGCACAGTGATAGAAAACATTGTCAAACGCACTCTGTCGTATGCACTTGCTCGCGAGCTCAACATCCACGACGTGCCAACGGTCGACACCATCACCAGTGAACTTAACCAGCATGGAAATCTGGAACGACAAGAAGGTTCGTACCATGACTTGATCAACTTGGTGGTCAACAGTTTGCCGTTCACACACGCCGAACCACAACACACAAAAAACGACTGAAGAGAGATACCAATATGTCATGGCAATTAGATCGACGTCGATTTCTGCGTGGTGCCGCAGGCCCACTCCTGCCTTTGCCTTTCCTAAATCTGATGGAACGCAAAGCGTCAGGCGCTGCAGCCGATGGTCCGCCGATCCGATTCATGACACTCTTCAAACCCAACGGAGTTCACCCTCCCAGTTGGAGCATCAACGGTGGCACAGAATTCGACTTCCGCATGTCGCCTCTCATGCAACCGTTCGCGAAACACAAACAGGATTTATTGATTCTGGACAACATGGGTGATTTTGGTTTTTCATCCCACGCTAACTCAACACGTCGATTCCTGAGTGGTCACCACAGGAACACTAAATCAGCCTCCGTTGATCAGTTGATTGCGGATAGAATTGGAAAGGGAACGCCGCACCGTTCTCTTGAATTAACTACAGAGGGTCTGTTCCCCAATCAGATTGGCTGCAGTTATATCTCTTATGATTCCAACGGTGACCCGATCCCGCGAGAAAGCGATCCGCAACTGATCTTTGATCGACTCTTTCGAAGTCCAATGCGGAATCAGGACAAACGTCGCGAAATGCGTAGCGTGCTGGACCGCGTATCCGAAGATGCAAAATCACTGTCACGAACCGCAGGCGTAGAAGACAAGCAGACACTGGATCAATATTTGTCAGTGGTTCGCTCAACCGAGAAACGGATCGAGAACATTGCTGCCTCTTCGAACGACATACCCAAGGCTACGATGGAACGTCCGTTGGCACCCGCCAACATGAATGAGCAGGTGGAGTCGATGCTCGACTTGATCGCACTTGCACTTTGGACAGATTCGACACGGTGCGTGACTTACATGCTTGGCAACAGCAACAGTCGAATGATCTTTGACTTTCTGGGCATCAAGGAACAGCACCATTACCTCTCCCATTTCTTCCGCAACTTCTCGCGTCAGAATCTTGATGCACTTTTAAAAATCAGCCTTTGGCACATGGAGAAGTTTGACTATCTGCTGACACGCATGAAATCCTACAAAGATCACGAAGGCAGCCTTCTTGACCACAGCATTGTGCTTTACGGCTCAGGCATGGGACACAGCGACAATCACACGGCAACACGAATCCCAATCATTTTGGCGGGGCAGGGCGGAGGACTCGTGAAGACGGGGCGTTATGTACGTTACGCCGAAAATCAACAACTCGGTCGCTTGCACCTTGCGCTGCTTAAGCTGTTTGATGCTGACCAGGATTCCTTTGCCTACTCAAATAACCCACTACCTGGACTCAATGGCTCCAACTTCACTCCCTACAACGAACAACCTTTTGAAAGCTGGGTCAAAAAAGGGGACGGATCCATCACCGTGCAAGGACGCCTTCGGCTGTCTGATAATCTGGACGAAGCCCGCATTTTCCTGATTGATATTGAGGGTCAGCCATCGATCCGAATCGATGTCGCCTTCCGAGATTTTCATGATTTCAACCTAGCTTACCATTGCGGAACCGCTGTCAAAATCACAGGCACTTTCACTGAGAAGGATGGTCAGCCAGTTATCACCAAGGTACAGGAATTGAATTCACTCTTCGGAAAAAAACCCGGTTCTGCCAACGGCTAAAACGCGTTCAATGTGAACCACCCAACCGGTCCGGGCAGAAAATGGGAAATCACGCCCGCACATCGGAATTGATTGCGGTTCAGACTTCGTTCCCCCACTGGCTCAGCACGGGTGTGACCGCAGATGAATCGCTGTGGCATTTACAGAAAATCCATTGCCCCCCAAATCGAGGGCTCAACTTGACCGAATCACTCCGAGTGCATAGGTTCAAATGAAGTCCCTCTTGATCGTGATTCTCGCAGGCAACGCATGCTCAAATCAGTCAATCTGCTTTTAATTTTCCTGCTGCCCCATTTGCTGCCATCAACGCTCACGAAAAATGCGTCCGGGCAGGAGTCCCAGGCAGTTCAAGAAGATAAAACGAACGGTGCAGACGATGTCAATAAAGATGGCACCAGCCCTTTGGACACAGAAGAGGCTGATGAATTTTCGATTGAGATCAGTGAAACGGAGAAACAACGTGAACGGGTTCGGGTGCGACTTGGGTTTCTGGACAAACGTCTCGACCTGCTGAGAAAGCGACAGAACCTCGAAAAGAAACGCATCAATTTGCAACGACAGATCGAGGCCACCAAAGAACGCGACACCGAAGAACCTGACACCGGGCCTGATTCTGAAGTCGAACAGCAATGGCAACTCATTGAACTTGAGTCGCAAGAAATATCCATCAACATTGAGCTACTTGACAAACGCACCGAATTATCAGAACTCCGGCAAACATATTCGGAGCAGAAGATTGAGTCAGGTGATCACGATCTGCAAAAGATGGATGCCGCAGTGGCTGAAGCTGACAAACTCATAAAAAAGTTATTTGAGTTGATCCGTAAAGGTGACGATGAAGAGGCTGAGCAGATTGAAATACGCATGGAGGAACTTGAGCACGAGTACGAAATACGTCAGGAACTTCTGCACCTAAAACTGGAATTACACAGTGCCGAAAAAGAAGGAGACGAGGAGTGGACGCAGGAACTGAAGCTCGAACTTCGAAATCTTCAACAAGAGCTCAACCCTAGCACCGAGCCGAATGACGCATCGAAAGATCGCGACAGCCTCAGCAGTAACATGCCGAAACCTGTCTTAGTCGATGCATCCATCGTTGCCGACGCGAAAAACTGGACCTATCTCCAACACATTCAACCGCTTCTGAAACGTCATTGCCATGAATGCCATTCAAATGAATCAGCTTCAGGCGACTTGAATCTCCTGTCACTAGCTGAACAGAAACCGTGGGTCGTCAATCGAAGCGATTGGAAGAACATCAGTCAGCAGATCCGGATGCGCACCATGCCTCCATCTGATGCTGACCCCATGTCAGATGCTGATCGCTCGGCGATCGCAGGTTTCCTGCAGCACAAGATTGACAACTTCGATTACGAAACAGTTCAGCAACCAGGCTACGAACCAGCCCGTCGCCTGACGCATGAAGAATACAATCACACGATCCGTGACTTGTTTGGTATTGACTTACGTCCAGCCGACAGATTCCCACGCGAATTAACCGCTTCAAGTGGGTTCGCCAACAGCGCGAACAGTCTATTCATGCAACCCATCATTCTGGAACGTTATCTGGGTGCAGCCGAACAGGTCATCGAGTCTGCGATGCCTGATCAAGCTGACACGGCCGAATTACAGACAACACGAAACCTGTTGCTGGGATCAAAATCAGCTGCTGAGGCGATTACCAATTTCGGGCGGCGTGCCTTTCGACGCCCCATGCGTGACGAAGAACTGAAACCGCTGCTGAATTATTACAGCGAACTGACAGGCCAAAAAGCGACGTCCGTCACCGATGGCAAAGTTTCTTACAAAGCACTTGGTCAGGTTTTCGAAGTCATCCTCGCTTCACCTAGCTTTCTATTTCGCAGCGAACGCGACCAAAGTGAACAGTCCAAACAAGCTTTCCGAATCACAGACCATGAACTCGCTAGTCGGCTGTCCTATTTTCTATGGGCGACGATGCCCGATGATCAACTGAGCCGCACTGCGGATGCCGGCACGCTGCGAGATCCCCATGTGTTTGCGACCGAGGTGAATCGCATGTTGGCGGATCCGAAATCACACACACTGGGCGAGATTTTTGCTTCACAGTGGCTTGGGTTCGGAGCATTACCTCATGCTCCTCGCGATCCTATCGACAACCCCTGGGCCACTGACTCGCTGGTGGATGCGATGCAGCAGGAATCAGCTCTTTTCTTCTCATCATTGGTGAAAGAGAATCAGCCAATCGAACGTCTGATCGACGCCAAATACACATTCGTTAACGAAGAACTGGCTCGGCATTATGACATTGAACAAGTAAGCGGATCTGAAATGAGGCGTGTCTCACTGGAGTCGAGTCCTCGCAGCGGCATCTTGGGACAGGGGAGTATCCTGGCAATCACTTCCTTCCCCAATCGGACCAGCCCGGTGGTGCGTGGCAACTGGATCCTGACCGAGTTACTCGGGACTCCACCCCCGCCACCCCCGCCAAATGTGAGCCAATTTGATGACCGCGTCGCTGAACGACGGAATCTGACCCAACGCGAGAAACTGGAACTCCACCGCAACAACCCGAATTGCTACGCTTGTCATGCGCAAATTGACCCCCTCGGTTTTGCCTTGGAACAATACGATTGGTTTGGACGTTTCAAAGAGTCACGTCGCGGCAGACAGCCAGACACTCGCGGCATGCTACCCGGCGGAACCGAGTTCCGTGGTTTGCCTGGCCTGCAAAATGCGTTGGTAGACGAAAGACGCGATCAGCTAGTGGAACAAATCACACGAAAAATGCTAACTTACGCATTGGGTCGCCAACTCGAATACTTTGATGAATCAGTAATCAAAGAGATTATCCAGCAAGTCGAAGATAATGACAGGCGACTGCAAACGCTCGTTCACGCAATCGTCACCAGTGACACGTTCCAAATGAAACAGCTTGCCCGCTGATCAACGTTTTTAAATCGCAAGACAACTGCAAGAGTGGCCCCATGGCGAAGCAGAAAACGATACAAACCCGAACTTCCGGCCGGTGGAGAATTTCACGACGCAGCATGCTGCGTGGCCTAGGAACCGCAATTTCACTTCCGTTGCTTGAGGTGATGGATGCACCTGCATCAGCAAGCGAATCGAAATCCAAGAAGACAACGCGTCTCGCTTATCTGTACATTCCCAACGGTGTTGCCGACGGGGCTTGGTTGCCAGAGGAAGCGGGTCCAGACGGCCAGTTACAGAAACTGAACCCGTGGATGAAGTCACTTCAACCATTCGCTAGTGAACTGACCCTGTTCAAAAACATTTGGACACCTGAAGGCAATGGACACAGTGCTGGCACGGCAACATGGCTGACGGGTGGTGGATTCAACCACGAGAATATCAACGTGGGCGGCCCATCAGCTGATCAGATTGCCGCAAAACACTTTCAATCAACAACGTTGCTGCCATCACTGGAGATGGCAATGCGAGGAGAGGGCTACTTCAGTAGCAGCCTCTCACGCAACTCCATTTCATGGTCAGACGCTCAGACACCTGTGCCACGCGAGATTGAACCTCGCGCAATTTTTGACCGCATGTTCCGCGCGGGCGAAAGCCAAATAGCCCAGCGTTCGGTACTTGACCTGTCTCTTATACACATCTGACGCTGCCGACGACTCCTTACGT
>OJCR01001014.1_pt1 | contig 11043 bp, 10 predicted proteins | sample 1591611 | NCBI WGS metagenome assembly OJCR01 (sample SAMN05416815, study PRJEB24817) | seawater metagenome | isolation source: Sea water | place: Canada:Atlantic | collected 2013-07
GAGATCAGCCTCGGTCTCGTGGGCTCGGAGATGTGTATAAGAGACAGGGGCTGGTTTGTGCCACCGGTTCGTCACGGGATGACTGCGATAGACCGGTTTCATATCGAGACTGCTATCGAAGGCAGTTTGCGTCGACTCGGCACCGACTATATAGATCTTTATCAAGTTCACTGGCCAGACCCCATCGTGCCAATCGAAGAGTCGATGGAGGCGCTCGATCGCTTAGTTCAGGCAGGCAAGGTTCGGTATCTTGGGACGTCTAATGAGACAACCTACGGGCTTACGAAGGCGAATACCATTGCCTCATACGAAGGGCTGGCGAAGTTCCAGTCGATTCAAAATAATTTCTCTTTACTGCACAGACGTTTCCTCGACGAATTGGCCGACGCCTGTCGTCAGGAAAACGTGTCATTACTCCCGTATTCGCCAATCGGTGGTGGTGTGCTGAGCGGTAAATACAATGTCCCTGAGGTGCCTAAAGGCTGCCGTTTCGGCGACTATCACTATCACGATAACCCCCGCCAGCGGGCGATGGCGGATAGATTTGTCAACGAGGGCACGCTAGCGGCAACTGCAAAGTATCTCGAGATTGCGAAAGACTTAGGCATGTCGCCGGTCACGCTTGCCACTGCGTGGAGTATGAATTTCGATTTCGTCGCTTCGACGATTATTGGTGCGCGCACTGCCGCGCAACTCGAGGAGTCGTTAGCGGCATTAGAGGTAACGCTGTCGGATGAGGTAATGAAGCGGTGCGATGAAGTGCACAAGCTCATCCCTTACCCGATGGGTTAATGCTGAGTGAAAATGCACAGGGAGGGTGTTTTTTTTACTCTCGCGCTAGGTCGATCACGCGCGAGTGTTTTTCTTGTTAGTAAAACACTGCTTCATGCAGTGCACGCAAGTGCGCTCGCTGTCGTCCTCGGAATAATAAGCGGCGGGCTCAAAGCGGCAAGCCTCGAGCCGATTGTTGCTCATTGTCTTAATGGCTCATGCCCTGTTTGGCAGGGCGATGACGCTGCCGATGAGATTGTTGTGCGGCAGCTGTTTGCCGCGCAGATCGACTCTCTAGGAGAAGGGCAACTGCCGCGTTGGGTCGCTTACCGTATCGTAGGCGAGGGCATTGGGGTTGCGTCTCTTCTGCCGCGGGAGTGGGCGGCGGATACACTGCTCGGAGGTTCCCGCGCACAGCAACTCGCAGCAGATGCGCGAACGCGTCTGTTGCAGCCAGACCTGACAGATTCCCAGGACCGCGACTACCGTCTCACCGAAGTCACTTTACTCGCTGCCGAACAGGGGCGTCTCGCCCCAATGACCAGTTTCTCTGCAACGCCTTTCTGGGATGAACTCAATCTTCTGTCGAATAGAGCGCGACTGCCTAGCGATTTAAGGCAGGGGCCTTGGTCGCTGCTAGATCAGGCGCTAAACGAATTGGCTGCGCAGCAGATCACCGACGAAAGCGGGCGTAGCGAAGCAATCTTTGTGGTGAGCGGGCCGCTGCAGGCAACGGAATTTGAAGAAGAAGGCTTCTTTAAAATTGCCGTGTTCAATGGGCAGTATGCCGCGTTTGCTTTTGCATCGTCGACAGAAAGTCATCGCCATTACTGTGAGGCACTCACGACGCTCGATGAGATTGAAAATCGCACTCAGTTAACTGTGTTTAAAAACCAACAAATAACGTCAGGCCTTGCGCTTGGCTGCGCGGAGTAAGTCAATGGATTATGTGATTTCGCCTCCACCACAAGTGTCTGTTCCCGTCGTTGGGTTGGACGCGCGTTTTCCAGTACACCGCGTTTATTGCGTCGGTCGTAACTACGCCGACCACGTCGCAGAGATGGGCGGAGATCCGAAGTCTGAACCGCCCGTTTTCTTTTCCAAACCAGCGTCGGCGCTCGTGACTGACGGTGAAGCGGTTCGTTATCCGCAGGCCACCTCTGATCTGCATCATGAGGTCGAGTTGGTCGTCGCTCTGGCAAGCGGTGGCCGAGATCTTACGCTGGCTGAAGCCGCTGCGTGTGTCTATGGCTATGGTGTAGGCATCGATTTTACGCGACGAGACTTACAGTCCATCGCAAAGAAGCATGGTCGCCCCTGGGATACGGCGAAAGGCTTCGATCAATCGGCGCCGCTTTCTGCCTTAACACCGAAGGCGAATTTCGCCCCGTCGACTGATACGCCTATCTGTCTGACGGTCAACGACGAACTAAGGCAGTCGGCCCTGTTAGGCCAAATGATCTGGAGCGTGGCAGAGATAATCGAACAGCTGTCGCGGCTGTTTGAGCTAAAGGCAGGAGATATTATTTATACGGGCACGCCCGCGGGGGTCGCCGCGGTCGTTAAAGGCGATAAGCTTTGCGGCGAAATCGCCGGATTAAGTGCCCTTAACTTCGATATTATCTGACTGCGGAGATTACATGTTCGACGCCGAAACGCTCGATCAATTACAGCTCATGTTCGTGTTGGTTTGCCTCCTTATTCTTTTGGTATGGGGACGCTGGCGCTACGATGTTGTTGCCCTCGGCGCGCTTTTTACTGCAGCACTCTTTGGGCTCGTGCCGCAGTCACAGCTCTTTGCAGGATTTGGTAACCCAGCGACAATCACCGTGGTTCTCGTCCTCATCGTAAGCTTTGGGTTATCGCGTTCGGGCGCTGTCGAATTTGTCACCAGCGCGATCGAGCCCTTGTCATCGCGTCCGTCTCTCCATATTGCTGTGCTGTCATTTATCGCCGCGTTTTTATCTATGTTTATGAATAATGTCGGCGCGCTCGCGCTACTGATGCCTATCGCTATCCAATCGACTAACAAGGCAGGGCGCTCACCGGCTAGCGTGCTGATGCCGCTCTCGTTTGGCTCGATATTGGGTGGGCTAGTCACGCTCATCGGCACCCCCCCAAATATCCTCATCGCGAACTACCGTGAAGAGGTTACGGGGCAAGCTTTTACGATGTTCGATTTTGCTCCGGTCGGCGGCGGAGTAGCGCTTGCCGGTATTGTGTTTATGCTCGTCTTTGGCTCGAAGCTTGTGAAAGTAAGAAAGCAAGCCGCGGGTAGCGAAGGATTCGACATAGAACGCTATTTGTTCGAAGCAAAAGTGGGCGAGGACAGTGATTTTGTTGGCCAGCCTGTCGGTGAGTTAAAAAACGCCTTAGAGGCGCAGAAGATGGATCTCGTTACTCTGCAAAGCAGGCGTCAGGTGTCGCCTGTTGTGAACAGGCGGCAACTACTGAGGTCCGGCGACATCCTCGTGCTACAGGGTTCTCAGGAAGACATCGATGGATTCACCACAGAACACAAATTTGCGCTGGTAAGCGCCGAAAACTCGACGCGTGAACTGCTTCATTCCGCCGATTCACAGATGCTTGAGATAGTCGTGACTCCGCGTTCACCACTCGTGGGCCGCACGCCTGCGGAGAGCCGATTTAATCGCCGCTATGGCGTCAATCTTCTTGCTGCCTCGCGCTCTGGCACGCCCCACCGAAGTCGATTACGCGACTTTGTCATCCGCGTGGGCGATGTGCTATTGCTCCACGGGGACGAGGACGCGCTGCAAGACGCCATCACTAAACTCGCTTGTTACCCTCTGGCGACGAGGTCGCTTGATTTGAAGCGAGGAGAGAACTCATTGCCGGCGCTGATAATTTTTGTTGCGGCGATCGCCTCTACGGCGGTAGGGCTTGTGTCGATTCAGCTAGCGCTAGGACTCGCCTGTGTGGCCATGGTTCTTCGTTCGATTGTGCCTGTGCGCGAACTCTACGACGGCGTCGATTGGCCTGTGGTGGTACTCTTGGGCGCTCTTATCCCGTTGGGAAGCGCGCTCGAAACCACCGGCGCGACGCAGGTTCTGGTAGGGGGGATTTTAAATGTAGCGGGGGACTATTCGCCGGTTCTGCTGCTAACACTAATTTTAGTCGTGACAATGACTGTGTCGGATGTCTTGAACAATGCGGCAACCGCCATCCTTATGGCGCCGATAGCTTACAGCATAGCGACGACACTAGGCCTTAACCCAGACACGTTCTTGATGGCGGTCGCAATAGGCGCGTCTTGTGCGTTTTTGACGCCGATTGGGCACCAAAATAACGCCCTGATAATGGGGCCGGGGGGGTATGAATTTGGCGATTACTGGCGCGTCGGATTACCACTCGAGGTGGTAATCGTCGCGGTAGCAATACCGTTATTGCTGCTGGCTTGGCCTTTGGCAGGCTAGCCTAAACGGCCTAGGGGCTCATCGTAGTCGTCGTCGAAGTCGTCGAAATCGAATGCCTCGCGGAGTCGCTTGCTTTCGAGCCTGTCTTCTATTCTTCGTCTAAGATCCGTTACGCCTGGCTTCTGCTTTTTAGTTGAGAGTGACGCGTCGGCTTGTTCGTCAGTCTCTAACTCATTGCTTTCCTCCGAAGAGTCAAAAGACTCGACATCGTCATCTGCTTCGCCGTCCCAATCTTCTTCTTTCATAGCACCCTCACAATCAAAAGTTTGACTTAAAGTGAACGCCTGTCTATCAATCGGTTTATCGTCTTGCTATACGTTTCCCTAAAGGGCTAGGGATCAAATTTGCAGACCAATTTTGGCGGACTCTAATCAAGGATTAAGCGCCAGTCGAGAACTATTTTGGGTACCCAGCGGCCGAGAGTTTCGAGGGTTTCGAGGGTTTAAGAGGAGGCTTTCTAATAGAAAAAGGCCAACTAAGCAAACTTACTTAACTGGCCTTTAAGGGCAACTTTCTTCTAGGGCCAGCCGGTGACGTAGCCATCGAATTTTGCCATCGAGCGATAAACCGCTTCGAGCGCGAGCGCTAGGCGAGTTCCAAAAGTGCGATAGTCTGTTTGCGCAGTTCCTTTTTCGCAATTTTCCCTGTTGCTATACGCGGCAGTTGGTCGTGCTGAAAGTAGAATCGAGCAGGGACCTTAAAGGCCGCGAGTCGATTGCGGAGAAAGGCTCGCATCTCTGTCTCATCGAGAGTCGCCTCTTTTTTAAGCATCACCGTGGCACAGGGGACTTCGCCGAGTCGAGTGTCGGGAATGCCGTAAACCGACACTTCGCTCACGCTCGGGTGTTCGGCGATCGCGTATTCAACCTCGGCGCAGCCAATGTTCTCGCCGCCTCGAATAACGATGTCTTTCGCTCTGTCTAATAGGATCAAGAAGCCGAGTTCATCGAGCATCCCAATATCGCCGGTGTGGAACCATCCGTCTTTAATTACTTGGGCCGTTGCCTCGGGCTGATTCCAATAGCCGTGCATCACGGTGGGGCCCTTAATGCAGACCTCTCCGATGCCCCCTGCGGGCAGTTCGCTTCCAGCCTCGTCAACAATGCGCACACTGGTGACAGGCGGGGTTGGGCGGCCTGTACTGTTAGGTCGGGCGAGATAGAAAGGACCCGAAATAATCGCACCTATCGCGTTAGTTTCGGTAAGGCCATAGCCTAGACCCGGTATCGCTTTCTCAGGAAATTTAGCCGTAATGAGATTCAGGTGTTCGGGTGGACGCGGCGCGCCTCCAGCTTGCACGCTCCGTAAGCTGCGCAGGTCAGTGGTGGCGAATTTTTCGGACTGCATCACCTCCCATGCCATGGTAGGAACGCCATGCAGAATTGAGATGCGCTCCTTCTCTATGAGGTCGAGCGCGATGTCGGGATCCCATTTAAACATCATGACGAATTTGCGGGCGTACAGAAAGCTCGCGAGGAATTGTGCGTGGCTTCCAGTGCAATGGAATAACGGTACGTTGGCGAGCAGAGCCGGTTGAAATTCTGGGTTTTCATCGACTAACTCGGGCCGCAGCGTCTCGGTTATGTCTTTAACAAACTTCCATGTGTAAAGTGCGCTCAGCGTGTTGCGGTGACTCGACAGTACGCCTTTTGGGTTGCCAGTTGACCCCGAGGTATAGAGGATTGTTGCGCGATCATCGGGCGCCACATCAAACTGGGCTATGTCTGCGTCTGTGTAGGGTTCGAAGCTGTTAGCAACGGAATAGAATTCAGGGTAGTGAGAATCGTCTTCAGGCTTCGCAATGACTGCATCGATACCCAAGCGCGTTAGCGAATCTTGCATCTGTGCGAGGCGCGGAGGGTCGGTGATAACGAGCTTGCTGCCGCTGTCAGTTAAGCCGTAGTCGATTTCACGACCCTGCCACCAAGAGTTCATAGGAACGGCAATCGCGCCTATTTGCGTGATAGCCATAAAGGCGAGACACCACTCGGGAGAATTTCGAGCGCAGATGGCGACACGGTCGCCTTTCTGGATCTTGTATTTTTCGATTAACGCGCGGGCGAAGCGTCGCGAAAGAGTGAGGCTCTCACCGAAGGTGAATCGCTCGTCTTGGTAGACGAGGAAGCAGTCGTCTTTTACTCCATTGGCGAGTGTGTAGTAGGCGCCGAGAGTCGGGGGGATGTTGCTGAAAACATCGAGCTCGGTGCCCATTACGTTTTCGGTGTGTGTTTCGTATTCGCTCCCCACCGCCTTTGTCGCGAGGGCGATATCCTTAAGTCTCTCTAGGTCTTCCTTAATTTGCTGGTCGCTGAGCATGCTTTGGCCTTGGCTTCTTATTCTGTGTTGTTTTTTTGCGGCGCACTAGCAAAGCTCAGCGCCGCTCTGGTTACAGTCTTTTTTGTTTGAGGTTACGCCTCTGTTTTGATCTCGAGAGTGACCTTGCCCATGACCTTGCGCTCGGTAAACACGTTGAACGCGGCGACATAGTCTTCGAACGCGAAGGACTCGGTGACGATCGGCTTGAGTTTACCTTGCTCGTAAAGACTAAAAAGCTCGGCGAAATTATTTTCATAGGCGGACGGTTCTTCTTTACGGAAGCGGCCGAGGAAAACGCCTACCATCGAAGAACCTTTAAGTAGAGCGAGGTTAGCCTTGTATTCGGGGATACGGCCGCTGGCGAAGCCAACGACAAGCAGGCGGCCGTTCCAGGCAATGCAACGACAGCTTTGGTCGAATAGGTCTCCACCGACGGGGTCGTAGATTACATCGGCGCCTTTGCCGCCGGTGAGCGCGTTGACCTTCTCTTTGAGTTCTCCGTCGCCATAGTTGAGTAGCTCATCGGGCTTCGCCGCTTTGACAAACTCTAGTTTCTCATCAGAGCTTGCTGCAGCGATGACACGCGCGCCCATTAACTTACCTAGCTCGACGGCAGCGAGGCCGACGCCACCGCTTGCGCCTAAGACCAAAAGCGTCTCGCCTGGTTGTAGATTCGCTCGTTGCTTGAGCGCGTGATAAGAGGTGGTATAGACCATGGCAAAGCTAGCGGCGCTCTTGAAGTCCATGCTGTCGGGAATTTTACGAAGCCCCTCTGCCTTTACGCTGACCTGCTCGGCTAGGCCGCCGATGCCAGGCGTTGCCATGACTCGATCGCCGATAGAGAAGCCCGCGAGCGAGGCGCCAACAGCAATGATTACACCGCCGACCTCAGAGCCAGGAGAGAAAGGCATGTCGGGTTGGAATTGGTATTTGCCTTGAATTTGCAGTCCATCTGGAAAATTGAGTGCCGCCGAATAGACTTCGACAATGGCCTCGTCCGCTGCAGGTACAAGGTCGTCGACCGTTTCGAGGCTGAGATTTTCGGCCGGTCCGTGTGATTTACAAAGTATTGCTCTCATTACTGCTGCCTCATGGATAGGGTGAAATTTGGAGAGTTAAACGCTCGACGATCACCAGGTCGAGACGCAAGAAACTAGCAGGATTCAATCACGAAAAGGCGACCACTTCAAATGCCTCTCGGTTGTGTCAATCGGGGTCCCTGCGTTGTTGAAAGCTTGGCTAACTGCTACTCTTCCGCTGTCAGAGACAGCCGGATTCTTTCGCTGGCTATTGAATAGCCTGAAAACAGCTTTTAAGTCGGTCTCGAGACGTTTTCGAGCAGTATAAAAGTCGCTTCGAGTATGAATCACCGGGCGCTCTTTGACACGAATTAGGGGTTAGTGGGCCGCCGGTCCAGCCGAAGACGAGCGAAGTAAACGAAATGGAAGAGACGAGTCGGCAGGCTTATTTGCGCGCCATGGGCGTGCAGGTCTATTTTCCACGTTATGTATTGGACGGCGCTAAAGCTTCGCCTGAGTATGAGTTTCTCGCTACGCCCGACTTGTCTGTCGGCACCTCAGAGCCACCAGAGCCCGGTAAGGTCGCACCGCTCGAATCCTCGTTACCGAGTGCGCCCTCCACGCATCAGGAAATACCGCGTTTCCGCAGCAAGAATCCCGATAGGCCTGTCATCGACTTAGGCAATCACGCCAAAGAACGTACAAGGGGCGTGTCGGTTAACCAGAAGCCATTGGCGAGCGCGTCCGGAGCGCCGGAGAGCGAAGCGGCTGCGGTGAAACCTCAGGTTCGGGGGAGGCGAGAGGCTGTGTCGGTCACGGGCACTATGCGATTCGATCTTGGCTATTTTATGACGGCTCGAGGCGTTGCGATTCTTTACGAAATTCCGCCGCTGGCAAAAGACGAAGATAAGGCGCGCGCTAAAAAACTGCTGTCGGCAATACTGCTTGCCTGTGGGTTGAATGCTGATCAGCACAGCCCGAGACCCGTTCATGAGGCCTTTAACTGGCCGCTCGAAAATGACCTTGGGCTATCGAGCAGCGACCAAGCTGGCGCGGCTGCGCTCGCCGGATTTATTCGTCGTCGACACGATGGCGACCGGTTCGAAGAGCTCATTGTTTTCGCCGGTGTCGTGGAGCCTTTAATCGCTGAGATTGGTTTGAACATGCCTTTTAAGCAGACGCTACTGGCAAGTTTGTCGGCGATGCTATCGTTCGCCTCGCTAAAGCGCGAGGTGTGGGCCGATCTGCAGCCGGTATTGGCGCGTATAGAAAATCACAAAACCTAGGCTGGCACGCAACCTGTCTACAAAATGCAGTGGCGTGTCTATTAACTAACGCTCAACTAACGCCATAAATGGTTGATCAGGAATTAGTTACTCTCCTCATGTTACCCGAAACCCCGGCAAACGAATTCTTCGCACGTGCGATGCGCTCTAGCGACCTTGATCTGGTTGTGCTGAATGAGGCTGCGGCCTATGTTTCTCCTTGGAGTAAACGAATTTTTGTCGATTGCCTAAGATCGGGTTATCAGTGTTGGGTACTTGCCAGCAAAAACCAGATTGTCGCGCATGGCGTGATGTCAGTAGCTATTGGCGAGTGCCACCTCCTCACGCTCTGCGTCGCGCCCGATTTTCAACGGCGCGGCTTAGGCAAGAAGCTGTTTAAACTTCTTTTAGAGAAAGCAGAAAAGCTTGATGCAGAAACGTGCTTTCTTGAAGTGAGGCGTTCGAATGTCGCTGCTATTAGCCTTTATGAGTCTCTTGGATTCAGTCGTATCGGCGAGCGCAAGGGCTATTATCCCGACGGCTATGGTGCGGCGGGGGGCGACCGTGAAGACGCGGTGGTTATGTCAGCTGCGGTGAGCAGGCGCCGAGACTAGCGGCGAAAGCGACTGAGAATCAGGCCAATGAATGCGGCGACGCTCACTATGATGAGCAGTAACAGGGCGATCGCACCGAGTTCATTAGCGAGTGCGATGAGCGGAATATCCTGCCATAAAGACAGACCCCAAAGACTGCCCGCGCCGATAAGTATTCCGCTTAATGCTGCCGCTGTCTTTTTCCTTAGTTTTAAAAACGAGAAAATCATAAAGCCGGTCTGCCTTCTAAGTCACTGTAGCTTGCGGTGCAAACCGGGTAGCTGCTGCAGCCCCAAAAAGGGCCGTTTTTGCCTTCGCGCTTCACGAGAAGCTGCCCGCATTTTTTGCAGCGATGCGCTTGTTTAGGCCTGCCTTCATGATCATCAAGCTTCACCTTGCAGCCCTTATTATAACCACTGCAAAACCAATACTCACCTTTGTCTTTATCGGCGCGCACGAGCTTTCGCGTGCATAGCGGGCAGCGATAATCGGGATTGATGTCGGCGCTGGGTTTGCCGTCGACCTCGTTCAGCGTCGCTCTGCAAGTAGGGAAATCGCTGCATCCCCAAAACGGCCCCATGCGACCATCGATTCGGCGCATCGGCTTTTTGCAAGACGGGCAAGGGTGAACTCTGTCAGCACCTTCACCTTTGTCTGTCGTTGAATTTTGTGTCGTAGTCATTCTCTGACTGCCCATTCAATGAGGCTGTTAACGAGTCGCGTCTACGACTCACTTCGGCAGAGGTCGGTTAAGGCCTGAATGAGTCGGCTGTTTTCTTCCTCTGTGCCAATAGATATCCGCAGTTTGTCGCGAAGCCTATCTTGATCGAAATAGCGCACCAAGACACCTTTCTCTTTGAGCGCAGCGTAAGCGCGGGGCGCGCCAATGGACTCGGGAATCGTGCAGAGCAGAAAATTGCTTTGGCTAGCAAGACAGGTAAGCCCCATTGAGGTGAGTTCGGCAAACATTTTTTCTCTGCTCTCTCTTACCTTGTTCCAAGTGCTTTTAGCATAGGACTGGGAGGCGAGAGCGGCAGCGGCAAGCCGCTGCGAGATGGCATCAGTGTTGTAACTGTCTCGCGTTTTAAAAAGCATCGGCGCAGCGAGTTTTTTTGCCGCAAGGCCATAGCCGAAACGCAGGCCAGCGAGCGAATAGCCTTTGCTCATTGTGCGCAGTATTAACAGATTGTCGAAGCGCTGCAGAAGTGGCACGCAATTGTGTTCGAGGTCGGGATCGACGAAATCGATATAGGCTTCATCGACGACGAGTACGCCGTCGAAATTTTCGGCGATTTCGGCGATTGTGGCACTCGACACTAAGCTGCCTGTCGGTGCATGCGGATTCACGAGAATGAATGCCTTAGCCTTAATTTCATGTAGCTGTTGTATCAGGTCGCTAGGTAGTCGCCACTGCTCATCAAGGTCGATCTCGGAGAGCTTTGCGCCTTGAATGGCAGCGAGCACCGGATAAAGCGAATAGGTTGGCTTAGTAGTCGCCACGACCTCACCTTCGGCAACGAATGTGGTAAGCATGAGGCGCAGAAGCTCGTCGCCGCCATTGGTGGGAATCACATTGTCGAGAGATAGCCCGTGGAGCTGTCTCTTATACACATCTGACGCTGCCGACGACTCCTTACGTGTAGAT
>OJCR01001021.1_pt1 | contig 11017 bp, 4 predicted proteins | sample 1591611 | NCBI WGS metagenome assembly OJCR01 (sample SAMN05416815, study PRJEB24817) | seawater metagenome | isolation source: Sea water | place: Canada:Atlantic | collected 2013-07
ACGAGATCAGCCTCGGTCTCGTGGGCTCGGAGATGTGTATAAGAGACAGCCGCGAGACCCTGATAAGACGGCTGTACTTCGACCTCACGGGTCTACCGCCAAGTCGCGAAACCATACAACAATTTTCGAACTCTACCCGCCCAGATTCCTATCACCGGCTCGTTGATTTTTTACTTGCTTCACCAGCCTTTGGAGAAAGATTTGCCCGACACTGGCTGGATGTTGCTAGATATGCCGACACTGTTGGCTACGCCTTGGGAGGCAAAGAGCGGCGTTACAAAGGCAGTGAACGATATCGAGACTGGACGATCCGAGCGTTTGCCGAGGACATGCCATACGATGAGATGGTGCGTCACCAATTGTCGGCTGACCGTACCGATCCCACAAATGAACACGGGAACTTGGAAGCAATGGGTTTCCTGACCTTGGGACGCCAATTTCTAAACCCACTGGACACCATCGATGACAGAATCGACGTCATCACGCGTGGCCTCTTAGGGCTGACCGTCGCTTGTGCTCGATGCCACGATCATAAATTTGATCCGATTCCAACCGAGGACTATTACGCACTGGGAGGCATAATCGCCAGCAGTCAGCGTCCGAAAGATGGCGTCAGCCCATTAATGCTAGTGGACAAGCCGAACCCCACCGACAGTCCAGTTCTAATTCGTGGCCAAATCAATAATCGAGGCCCGATCGCACCAAGGCAATTTCTGACGGCACTTCGGACTGATGGCGAAAAACGATTCACCGATGGCAGTGGTCGAAAAGAGTTGGCAGAGCGAATCGCTAATGCCAACAACCCACTTACTTCCAGAGTAATGGTCAACCGCGTTTGGACGTATCTAATTGGCAAGCCGCTGGTTGCAAATCCAAGTGACTTCGGATTCCGTACCGAACCGCCAGCCATCCCAGAAATCCTAGATGGTCTCGCTGCTGAATTCTCGACTCACTGGAGCCTTAAAAAGCTGGTGCGGAGGATTGTTCTTTCAAAAATTTACCAGCAGCGAGTTTCGTCAGAAGCGAATTTAGTTGAGGACGACCCAGACAACCAACTGCTAGCACGAGGAAACCGCAAACGCCGTGACTTCGAATCTTTACGCGACTCAATTCTGACCGTTTCCGAAATGCTTGACCGTTCAATTGGCGGACCTCCCCTCGATATCACCGCAGATACGCCCACGCCCCGAAGAACAATTTATGCGATGATCGATCGCCAAAATCTCCCTGCACTGTTCCGCACGTTTGACTTTGCAAGCCCTGACACGCACTCCCCCAGTCGGTACTTCACAACAGTGCCGCAACAAGCACTGTTTCTAATGAACAGTCCACAAATGATGGCAATCACGAAGGCCACCGCTGGCGTTGTCCGGCAACAGGTACCATCAACTGCTGATCATCGCGCCCATGCACAAGCAATGTTTCTGCAAATCCTCGGCCGTCAACCGTTATTACACGAAGTCACTGCAGCAACCAATTTTTTACAACAGCCGTCCAAGCAGCCTACCCCGATCATCGACGACAGATCGGTTTGGTCTTATGGAACAGCCAAGATCTCACCCGAACAAGGCGAGGAACTCTCCGAGTTCGTCGCAATGACGTATCATCGAGACGGCCGCTGGCAAGTAGCCAAGGACTTTCCCACTGGGTCACCCTATGGGCATGCGTATCTTGGCAAGAGTGGAGGTCACACGACGAACGATCCCAATCTAGCTGTGGTGCGTCGATACACAGCGCCACAAAATGAAACGATTCAGCTGCAGGGAAAAATCAGCCATAGCAGCGACAAGGGCGACGGCGTCATCTTTTCGATACATGCCAACAGAAAAAACATCTACCAGTCAACAGAACTGAACTCAAATACAACCCACGGCCCCCACACCATTAACCTACAGACCGGTCAGACACTTGATCTCATCGCGACTGCAGGAACCACAAGCTCCTTCGATACGTTTGAGTGGACAGCAACCCTGCAGACGAATTCAACACAAGGATCAGGATCAGAGCGTAATACGAAACGCCACTTCAGTGGACCATTCACCCAGCAAAGAATCCAATCGCTCGATCGGCTTGAGCAGTTAGCGCAAATACTGATCCTCAGCAACGAATTCGCATTCATTGACTAATCGTCGGGAAGAGCACCTCAGGCGACCACAAAAGACGGCCCACTCAACAACAGTAAACCGCAAGCCTCCCGCCCCTAACTTCACACCTTTTCTGACAACACGCAAACACAAGCCATGTTGAATCACACCACTTCCGCGCGCCGCAACTTTCTTAAAGCATGCGGAACAGGTTTTGGCAGCGTAGCGTTGACTGATCTGTTAGCACGGGAAAACATCTCGGCGGGTGAAGTTCCGATTCACTTTCCCGCCAAGGCAAAACATGTCATCCACCTTTTCATGAATGGTGGCCCGAGCCATGTTGATACGTTTGACCCCAAACTTGCACTGGAAAAATACCACGGTCAAACAGCACCCACCAAAAACCTCCGAACGGAACGGCCCACCGGAAATGTTCTCAAGTCACCCTACAAGTTCAAGCAGTATGGAGAATGCGGTTTGCCTGCGAGTGAAATTTTCTCACGCACAGCGGAGCATATGGACGAAATATGCGTAATTCGATCCATGTACGCCGACGTTCCCAATCATGAACCGTCCTTGATGCTGATGAACACAGGCGAGTCTCGCTTAGTGCGGCCAAGCATGGGATCATGGGTTTCCTATGGTCTCGGCAGTGGCAATAGGAATCTTCCTTCATTTGTCACAATGTGTCCTGGTGGTTATCCCATCAAGGAATCTCAAAACTGGCAAAATGCGTTTCTGCCTGGGAAATATCAAGCAACCTACATCGACACAAGCGGTCAGAGAGTCGAACAACTCATTGATCACATCCGAAACAATAGAGTATCTCCGCGTGACCAACGTCAGCAACTTGACCTGCTGCAGAAATTGAATCGTCAGCATGCCAGCACTCGCGAAAACGACAAGCGGTTGGACTCGAGGTTGGAGTCTTTTGAGTTGGCGTATCGTATGCAAAGTGAGGCCTCCACCGCCTTCGATATCCAACACGAACCACTCGCCACTCGCAAGATGTACGGCAAGGGTGCATTTGCCAGACAGGCGTTGATAGCAAGACGGTTGGTGGAACGCGGCGTGCGTTTTGTCCAGCTCTACACAGGCGCGGGACAACCCTGGGACAACCACGATGATCTAGCAAAAGGACATCGGAATGTCGCTTTGGGTGTCGACCAAGCAATCGGCGCACTGTTGAGCGATTTGAAACGCACCGGGATGCTTGATTCAACACTCGTCCTGTGGGGAGGTGAATTTGGAAGAACCCCAGTCGTTGAAATGCCCAAGGAAGGATCCAATCAGGGAAAAATGAACGGGCGTGACCACAATCACTACGGATTCACCTGCTGGATGGCAGGTGGAGGTGTCAAAGGTGGACAGGCGATTGGCTCGACGGATGAACTCGGCTTCCAAGCCGTAGAAAATCGAGTGCATGTGCATGATCTGCACGCCACAATGCTAAGACTGCTGGGTTACGATCACGAACGCCTGACCTATCGCTACGCTGGTCGAGATTTTCGCCTAACCGATGTACATGGCAAAGTCGTCGAACAAGTTTTCAGCTAGCTCAGGCATGCACACGACGAGTGCAACGGATGAATCTGCGAGCAGCTCCACTATTCGATTCCCGCAGGTCAAGGTTGGTGTCGACCAAACAGCCCTTGTCGTATAGAACGCTAGAGCAAAGCCTGCACATTTTGCCTCGCGATCTGCGAGAACCGATAGATGCTTCTGTCCCCAGCCGCGGCTCTGGACCAGAGCCCTACTCAAACACCAAAAGCGGTACATCCATCATGGCTAAATTTCTTTCCCCCCTAATTATTGTGGCTTTGGTTACAGTCACAATTCTGCAATCCCAAACCGCGAATGCTGATTGGCCAGCATTTCTGGGCGGTGAGTCCCGGTCTTCCGCAGCGGAGTTCACGCCACCACTGAAATGGACTCCTGCCGAGGGAATAGGCTGGCAAGTCAAGTTGCCAGGACATGGGCAATCCAGCCCCATCATCGTTGGCGATCGCATCTACCTGACAGCGGTAGAAGGCCCGATGAAAAACAACAATCTGGTACTTTGCCACAGTTTGATTACCGGCGAACTGCTGTGGAAAAAATCGTTCCCAAGCAGCCTGCCCGTTGCCAACAATGTGTACACCAGCCGGGCTGCCCCGACTCCGTCTGCAGATGCCACCGGCGTTTTTGCATTTTTCGAAAGTGGGAATCTGGTCGCGTTGACTCCCGAGGGCGAAGTGCGTTGGGAAAGAGACCTGATCAAGGATTATGGCAAATATGTTGGTCGCTTCGGTTTGGGAGGATCCGTTGCTCAGCTTGATGGCCAGATCTTCATCGTTGCTGACAACGACGGCCCTTCTTACATCGCTGGTTTTGACAAGAAGACAGGAAAAACGACATGGAAGACAGACCGAGCCAGCCGTATTTCATGGTCTTCACCGATGATGGTAAAAATTGAGGACAAAGATCAAATCGTGATTTCATCCTCTGGATCCGTCGATGGCTATAACCCTGCCGATGGGAAACTGCTTTGGAGTTACGACAACGTCGGCGGCAACACCGTCCCATCGACCATTGATGCTGGCAACGGCTCATTTTTGGTGGGTGCGTCCCCCGGTCGCAACGGGGAAGCATCTGAAGGAGCAAAAGAGTCCAACCTGCTCATGCAAGTCGTTGCATCTGAAAACGGCTTTACAACCAAAGTTGTCTGGCGAAGCACCGATGCAACCAGCTCATTCGGATCCCCCATTCTTTACAAAGGACACGCATACTACACCAACAGAGCGGGCGTTCTTTACTGCATCGACTCTGTAACCGGCGAAACCAGTTACACCGCTCGGTTGGCAGCCAGCAACTGGGCCACACCCGTTGGCGTTGGCGAGCACATTTTCTTCTTTGGCAAGGACGGGCGCACTTCAATCGTTCAGACCGGGTCGAAAAAGGAGATCCTCGATGAGAATCGACTTTGGAACTCTGAAGACGCAGGTGGCCCGGGTGGATTCGGTGGAGAAATTCAGTACGGCGTCGCCCCGACTCCAAATGGCTTTGTCGTCCGAACTGGGACAAATCTATTTTTGATTGGGAAACCATAAGATTCTCATCAATCACGACGGCAAGGCTCTCTTGAAATTGAATGCCAAGCAGCAAACTTGAAAACAGCTGAATGCTCTCAACTGACCGTTGGCACTCAACCAACGCTCGTGCTTCGCGGCACGTCGCAAGTCGGGCAAATACCATGAGTACCACATCCAGTTTGCGGTAGTGTCGCATCACTGAACGAGTTGCCGTTCAAGCGGTTGCGACCGAACTGGCACTTGCAGAACGCAACTGGATTCGGAGGTGATCCGATTCACCGCTTTTGACCTCATGCTGCTGAACCGTGGCCTCTGCAACACTGGACCCATCCGACCAACAATCTGGATCTCCGTGTTCATACAGCACAACGTTGTTTTCGGTTGGGTCCTGCTCACAGCCAAGTGCGTGATAAACCAGCGAAGCTCCGGTCTTCACATCGAACGCGGCTTTCTTGGCGGGCTGCATTACAATGTACAGACCTTGGCGAGCACGCGTCATAGCCACATACAACAGACACAGAGCCTCAGTCATACCACCGCCTGCCTGCGCGCCAAAGACCCGTTGCCAATGACCGGGTAAGAAATGCCAGGCCTTCTGGCTCAGATAGCGCGTCATTCCATCAGGCGGATCCCCAATCTCTCTAATATCCGATACAGAGCTACCAGAGGCGCGCGTCAACGCACCATCAAGTTCCGGCAACACAACAGCATCAAATTCCAACCCCTTGGATTGGTGCACAGTCATTACACGAACGGGTGCAATCTGCGGTCGTTCGACACGTTTTTCGCGAACCAAACGGACAAAGTCCCTGATTCTGGGGGCAGCCTGCAACTGATAACTAATGGCCAGTCGGGTCAACTGTTTCAACCGAAGTGTCTCCCGCTCGTCACACACAGGTGCTAGCACACCAGCAAGAAATTCAATCGCTTCAGCCAAGCCTTTTTCCTCGACAAGGTCTCGTACATAATCAGGCCCGAACTGGGGCAGGTCGCCAAGTGGAGTCGATCTGGAATGAAATTCCCAGCGTCCATCACCCGGATGCTCCGCCATCATTAAGGTCGACAGAACTGTCTCGACGGCAGCAGCGTCGGTCAGTGGATTGCCGCCCTCTTGACTGACCTCAACCCCCAAATTTTCCAGCAGAAATATCAATTGCGCGACTCCGCGATTAGTACGCGTCAAAATACCGATGGATTTCCCCGGAGCTTTTCGATTCAGTTCAGCCACAAATTCTGCCGCACGTTCGCAACAGGCCCGCTGCTTTGCCTCGCTGTCAGCATTTTCCGGATTGGTTGACGTCATCACCTGAGCGTGACCTGGAAGTCCTTTTTTGAACGCCTCATGCTCCGGGAAACGTCTGCAAAAAGTTTTTAGTGCGGCAGACTCATAGGTTGCCTTACTGGTGGGATCAGCCGCATCAATTGCATCCGCAATGGGATGACGCACAAGATTCTTGAACGTTTGATTGACAACATCAATCACAACCTGGCTACTTCGATAGCTCGTGTTCTGCACATCCTCTACGACATCAGGAATTTGGTCGGCCACCGCATCAAAGATTTCAGCCACACCACCACGCCAACCATAAATCGCCTGTTTCGTGTCGCCGACGCAAAAGAACGATTGCCCAACCTCACGATCGTCTTCAGACTGGTCTCCAACCGTATCGGGGTTGGTAACCCTCATCGCAAGTGGGCGCAGAACCTGCCACTGCACTGGGGAGGTATCCTGAAACTCATCTAAAAGAACATGATTGATCGCACCATCCATGCGATCTCCCAACAGTTTCTGATCCAGCGATGCAAAGCTTGAAGCGAGACGAATGGATACATCCTCAAACCCGAGCACTCGGGCTGCCTGCTTCAACTCAGTCACATTCTGATTGTAGACATCAAGGACCGTACCCGTTGCGAGATTCTGCCCCTTCAAGAGCCCTAACACATTAGTACGCACTGCTGCGTACAGCGTGTCAAAAGCCTCGTCCAGTTCTGCTGGGAAGGCTGACCGAAAATACGTCACCTCAGAGTTTGATCTTCTGGCGGCAGCAATGTTTGCAATCAATGTGTCATCAGCAAGTACTCCAAAGTCCTGTGTTTCAAGCTGTTGCGCCAATTTTTCCAACCGGGTCATCAACCGTTTTTGAGGTACCTGGACAGATCGCATGGCAAGCACAGCTTCGGCAAGTTCCTTTTCAGTTGGAGATTTGGGAGCAGCCAATTTCCCCCACACCTTCACTCCACATTGTCGCTGGCCACTATAAGCGGTGTCTACAACCTGCAGCAATTCTCTGGCGATTGAACGGCGGTTCTCACCTTTGCCAAGCATCGAAAGCAACGCCGTCATCTCTGCTGGATCCAACGTGGAAATAAGGGCATCGACTGCCTGCTCACGCAGCCAAGCTTCTTCGATCTCATCAGTCAGACGCCACGCCGGCGGCAGTCCCAATTCGAACGAAAACGATCGTGCCAATTGCGAGAAAAGACTATCTAAGGTGCAAATGCGCAGGCGATGCACGTTGCGTAATAATTTGTCAAACATCTGCAGACAGGCAGATCGCGGCAATCTTGGCAAACCCACCTGAGTCCGCAATTCTTCAAGAGCTTTTGGGTCACTCTCATTGGCGGCATGGGCGAGTGTCAGCAACACACGATCAAGAATTTCACCAGCAGCTTTTCTAGTAAAGGTAGTCGCTAGTATCGATTCAGGTGCGGCACCCTGTAACAGAATCCGCATCAAACGAGCTGTGAGGCGGTAAGTCTTTCCTGTTCCGGCAGAGGCCCTGACGACTGTTGGTAGCAACATTCCATCTGAAATCTCCTCAGAGACTTTCAAGGAACCAACGCCAGACGCGATTCCTTGTTCTGCGGTCTGCAATTTTGCACCGCCCAAGTCACCGCCCAAGTCATTATTGACCGATTGATCGGCTGCAGATTCTTTCTTCATTGAATTCCCTTGTTCAGCCTGTTGAGTTGAATGATCAGCTTGCAAAGATTCGTCGGGTTGCAAGCGTGCATCTGGTTGTGAAGAAAGTTCACTGTCATCACTCGATTTCGACTCATTCATTGGCGCACCTCATTGGCAGAAACACCCGCCTCTTGCATTAAGCGATTAGCGACTCCTGACTGCAGAATCATGTCGTAATCATCGTACTGCACGCGTTCCGTTGTTGGTTCGAACTGTTCTGCCCAAATACCACGAACGCACCCTTGAATGATTTCCACAGCCTCATCCATTTGTTCCTCTGAAAACTCAGCGATATTGATTTTCGTTTCTTCATCTTTTTCACTGATATTGAAGTATCCCAACTCAACAGTAGCCGGATCTTCTTTGATACCGAGAAAGGGCACCATCATGCGATACAGTGGCAATTGCAAATCGATCCAGTGATAAATCCCATCAACCTTCTTGAGGTGTTTTTTTTCTGGGCGGTGGCCATGCGTTTTATAATCAAGGATTGCATAGCGTCCAGTCTGAGCATGGAAGTCAATTCGATCAAAACGTCCTCTCAGCCCCATGGTCATCCCGTCCACTTCAATTCCGGCGCCATCACTTTCGTTAACCGCTGCTTCGGACGCGTGTATTGTCCATCCCTGAGCAATCCTGACTGCCTGCTGTTTTGCAACAGCCTTGAGCCGACGCTCAGCCTGTGCCACCTGCAAGGTGACAGCAGAAGACACGGCACTTCCATAGTGCTTTCCGACATAGTCATGCAAATGCGACATCAAGGCTTCCTCGATCTTGCCGCGATCTGCTTCATCTCGATCCGACGAATCCCCATATGTTTCCAAAGCTCCATGCACCATGTCGCCAAACTGATTAGCCGCTAATTCACCGGTTGCATCATCCATCGGCCGCAATTTCAAGACATGCCGCAAATAAAAACGGTAAGGACAATCTAGGTAGTCACGAAAAGCAGTGACGCTCATGGTTCGAACACGGCCAGCTTTTCCTAATTCTGGCAAGGCTGGAATCACCAATTCACCACCCTCGATCCTCCGATCCCACCCATGCTGAACCAGCACAGAGTGCTGATGTCCGTCCAGCAGGTTCCTTACCCTTCGAGCCGCATTGACAGGATCGGTGGCAGCTAAAAGACGGCTCGGTGGGGTTGGTGTTTGATCTGCACCCCGACGCCCCACGATAAATCGGATGGATTCACGTGAAGACAACATGACATGCATCGCATAAAGATCGCGGGCATAACGACGTTCATTGTCGGACATCCGTAGTTTGCTGCGGACCGCCCCGGGAAGAAAGGGATCACAAGTTACCGCACCGGGAACAAAAGGATGATTGAGACCAACGACCACCATGGCTGCTGCATCATCTAACGCCAGATCAAGCCAGCCCAGAATAGTGACATCATTCATATCGCTAGCATCTGATACGCGGGCATCGGCAAGGCGGCCAGATAACATCTCCAAAGCGGCCGAACCGGTAACAAGCAAATCAAGATCCGCATTCAGACTCTCAAAACGCTTCGTCAATCGCTTTACCGTTTGAAACGCGCGATGTGTTCTTGTCAGCGTCGTTGTGCTGGCATCAGTATCCGAGCCAGGTATTTGAGTTTCCGGTTCGATGACATCATCAGCATCTTGTTGCACCATCGCCTCCTCAGCCTCAGCCCCAGCTTCCTCACCATAAAGCACTTCCAGCCATCCTTCGATCGCGCTGCTCCAGTTTGCAATTGACTGCTCTGCACCCATGAATTCGGCAAGCCATTCCTCGACAACTTTCAAAACTTCACCGGCTTGTGGATAAGCTTCGACGGCCTTTGGTGAGAGAGCATCCCTTGTCTTGATCGGGTAGTGGTTGGACAGCAGGCGATCCAAGTCCGTCAGCCAAGCGGAAGTACTCTCCGTGGCTAGCTGTTTCGTGATATAGCGGGCAACATCCGCATGACGCACCAGAGACGCAAGCGATTGCCAATTTCGTCGTTGCAAGAACGTTGACGTCAATTGCAACAAACGCCCAACGGCAGTTTGCGAGATTGGCCAGCCCAGATTTCGACTGGTTCCCAACCCGCAACCACGCAACTCGATTTCGACTGGCCCCACTTGTGACTCATCGGTTACCCCCACAGTAACTTGGGCAGTTGAGAACTTATCCCCGAGGTCTGCCAAAGAAGCAGCCACTGCCATGGCCTGATCAGCAATATCCCCCGCGCTGATCAGTTGTTCGTCGCGCAGCGGTAGATGATGCTCAAGCCAGCCCTTGGTTTCTACACAACCAAACTCATCGAATCGCCACGAATCTTTTTCCGGTGCCGCAACCAGCGAAATCAACTCTTCATCTTGAGCTCGCAACATAGCAACCACGGCATTACTCAGATCACTGGTACCCACCAGAACGACCTTACCCTGTGCATGACAGGTACCTTGCCTCACAGCTTCCAGCCTTGCCCAATGTGGATCACAAACACCCGCTAGCGAAAGCGTGGCAAGGTACTGATCAAACAGACCGCTCAACAATTCCCAACGTCGCTTCTCGGATTCCGTTTCAGTCACATCCACCACGCTTCGAAACGTCATCTCATTGGCAGAGAGATCTTCATGCAAACGCCTCATCGTTGAAGCAAGATCCAACCATGGTCCAATTGGCTCGGATGGCGGAATGATTGGAAACAGGGGTTTCAGCTCATCAGGATGCCGATTCCGCATCACACTTGCCCATGCCAGAGTCTGCTCGATCTCTAACGCAACAGGAATTTCAGGTGTGTGTAAACACTCAGCCAATTGACCAATGGTGATGATTCGAGGCGGAGAATAGTGCAACCCAAGCGATATCATCTCATCACGTAACAGGAGCTTAAAACCTGTCTCTTATACACATCTCCGAGCCCACGAGACCGAGGCTGATCT
>OJCR01001023.1_pt1 | contig 11014 bp, 8 predicted proteins | sample 1591611 | NCBI WGS metagenome assembly OJCR01 (sample SAMN05416815, study PRJEB24817) | seawater metagenome | isolation source: Sea water | place: Canada:Atlantic | collected 2013-07
GATTTTCGCCCTCCGTCTGCAGGACCTTATGTATTCACTGAAAATGAACTGGAAAATTTCAAGCGACGTGGAAAAGATATTAAGGAAATCAGAGCAGACAAGGCTGAGCAAACCGGTAAATTCTATCGTTTGATGATGGATCATGTAAAAATGGTACTCTCTGATATCAAGCGAGTTTATCCGGGTTACAACCAAAAGGATGGATATGAACTTGCCGGTTTTGCCTGGTTTCAGGGATGGAATGATATGGTGGCCAGTGGGACTTATCCGAATCGTGGTCAACCGGGAGGGTATGATGCGTATACAGATTGTTTGGCTCATTTTATTCGAGATGTACGAAAGGATCTCAATGCACCGAAGATGAAATTTGTAATCGGGGTGATGGGAGTCGGTGGACCGTTGGAGAAATATGCCAGTCCACGGTATGTTCCGATCCATGGTGCGTTCCGGGAGGCAATGGCTGCCCCTGCGTCGATGCCGGAATTTAAAGGGAATGTGTTTGCGGTGAGAACGGCCAAATTTTGGGATATGCGTTTGAAGGAACTGGAAGATAATCAGGAACGGGTTAAGCAAATGGCTGGGTTTCTTAAAAATAAGCACAAAGATCACTCAAACCGCGACGGGTCGATGACTGCTCAGGAGCAAAAAGAGTATATTGAGAAATACCGTACAAAATTGATCAGTGAAAAAGAGGAAGCCTATGCGAGGATAGCAAAATCGAATGGTGGGTATCATTATTATGGAAGTGCTAAAACCATGGCACAGATCGGTAAGGCCTTTGCGGAAGCTTTAGTGAGCACGGATTAGAGCTTGGTGACTTTTTTGAATCGCAATGAAGGTGCAATTTATTGACTCGCATACCGGGGGTGAACCCACCCGGGTGATCGTTTCTGGAGGCCCGGATTTGGGGACGGAGAGGCTTGCTCAGAGAATGGAGATCTTTCAAAAGGAACAGGACGGATTTCGGCGTGCGGTGATCAATGAACCAAGAGGATGGGAGGCCATGGTGGGTGCTTTGCTCTGTGAACCTCATGACAAAACCTGCGATGCCGGAGTGATTTTTTTTAACAATGTCGGGTATCTTGGAATGTGCGGGCATGGAACGATTGGACTCGCTGTTACCTTGTATGAAATGGGCCGGGTTGGATTGGGTACTCTTCGATTGGAAACTCCGGTGGGCATAGTGGAGGCTGAATTGCACTCCGCCAATCGGGTATCGATTCGGAATGTGCCCAGTTACCGCTATAAAAAAGCAGTGCAAGTCAAAGTAGCGGGGGTTGGAAAAGTAACTGGGGACATTGCCTGGGGAGGTAACTGGTTCTTTTTGGTGGAAGACAGTCCGTTGCCCTTGGACTCCCAAAAAATCAAAGAATTAACTGAATGTACATTACACATTCGCTCCGCACTTGAGGGTGCTGGAATATGCGGAGAGGACGGCGGAGTGATTGATCACATTGAATTATTTGAACCCTCCGCACTGGAAGGTGTGCAGAGTCGGAATTTCGTACTTTGTCCGGGCGGGGCTTATGATCGTTCCCCATGTGGGACGGGAACAAGTGCGAAACTTGCGTGCCTCGCGGAGGACGGGAAATTGAAGCCCGGTGAAACATGGGTGCAGGAGAGTATCATTGGAAGTGTTTTTGAGGGGTCGTACCAGTGGATTGATGATTCTAAGATATTACCGAGAATTACGGGATCCGCACATCTTTCATCACGGGGAGAATTACTTTGGCAGGAGGGTGATCCGTTTCGCGAAGGAATTTGAATCTTCCCTAATGAATTCCAAGCAGAGAGTGGTGATTGCTGGGGCGGGCGTCATTGGAATTGCATGTGCCCATTACCTGTCGGAAGCCGGATTTGAGGTGACCGTTCTAGATCAGGGGAAAGCGGGCGGGGCATGCTCCCGGGCAAATTGCGGGTATATCTGCCCGAGTCACATTCCACCCTTGACCGAACCGGGAGCCATTGGAGTTGCCCTTAAATCAATATTGAACCGGGAATCTCCCTTTCATTTAAAATTACGGCCCAGTCCTGCCCTTTGGCAATGGATGTGGCAGTTCGCGAGGCGATGCACTCACCAACAAGTCTTGCAGACGGGTGAGGTATTGCAGTCCATTCTGGATGCATCGATGGAGGAATATCATTTATTGATGAAAAGATTTTCCAAACAATGTGAATGGCAGGAGCGTGGTTTGCTTTATGTGTATGAAACGGAGGAGGGCATGAATGCGTTTGCCAAGACAGATCAGATGCTGGAAGAAAACTTTGGCGTTTCAGCGGTGAGACTGGAGGGTTCTGATCTTACTGCAATGGAACCGGGTCTTCGTGCCGGATTAGCAGGAGCTTATCATTACCGGGGAGACACATCCCTGAATCCGGAAAAACTTAACCAGGCATGGGTGGAGCAGTTACGAAAGCAGGGAGTTGAATTTATTGAAAATACTGAATTGCAGGGGGTCGGAAAAGAGGGAGGTAAAGTGGTGCGGTTACAGGTGAAGGACGGAATGCTGGATGCGGATTATTTTGTTTTTGCCCTGGGAGCGTGGAGTTCAAAATGGTCGGAGTCTCTCGAATGTTCGATTCCGATCGAACCGGGGAAGGGATACTCCCTGACGATGAAGAGACCGGAGGATTCCCCGTTTCATCCGATGCTTTTTCCGGAGAAAAAAATTGGTGTATCTCCCTTTGAGAATGGATTTCGTTTGGGTTCGATGATGGAATTTGTCGGGTACGATGAATCGATTCCTGCTCGCAGACTAAAATTATTGAGAGACTCCGCCCGGCCATTTTTAAGGTCTGATGTGGAGGGTCCGGCTGAAGACACATGGTACGGTTGGCGTCCGATGACCTGGGACAGCCTGCCCATTGTGGGGCAGGTTCCTCAAATTGATAATGCCTACCTGGCCACCGGGCATAATATGCTCGGGTTAAGTTTGGCTCCCTCAACAGGTCGTTTGATCAAAGAGATGATTTGTGGGGATGAACCTCATATTGATCCCTCTGCCTATTCTCCTCTCAGGTTCTAGTTTTTAAAATTGATCGATCATGATAATGAACCGTAAAGTAATTATCCCATGACCGACGCCGCCCAAAATATTTTCCGGGGATGTATTCCCGCTCTGATGACTCCCTGCTCCAATGATCGTAAACCTGATTATGATGCGTTGGTGAAAACGGCTGGCCATCTGATGCAAGCCGGAATGAACGGAGTTGTTTATTGTGGTTCAATGGGTGATTGGCCATTGCTTTCGGATATACAGAGACAGGAAGGAGTGACGCGTTTAGTGGAAGCGGGTATCCCCACTGTTGTGGGAACGGGTGCACAAAATCCGCAGGGTGCGGTATCACACGCTGCGCATGCACGAGAAGTGGGAGCCGACGGGTTGATGATTATTCCCCGGGTTCTTTCCCGCGGGATATCCCCGATTGCCCAGGAAGTTCATTTTTCCTCCGTTCTCGAAGCGGGAGGAGATCTGCCGGCAGTGATTTACAATAGTCCATACTACGGATTTGAGACCAAAGCGGATTTGTTTTTTAAATTGCAAAAGAAATTCTCAAACTTGGTGGGCTTTAAGGAATTTGGCGGAGCGGATTCCCTCACTTATGCGGCTGAACACATTACCAGCGGAGATGAGGGGCTGGCTCTGATGGTTGGCGTCGATACCCAGGTCTTTCACGGGTTTGTGAATTGCGGAGCGGTGGGAGCAATCACCGGAGTGGGGAATGCCCTGCCCAAACCGGTTCTGCGATTAATTGAACTTTGCCAGGAAGCGGCCGAGGGGAATGTGGAGTCACGCCGGCTGGCTATTGAGTTGGATTCCGCGATGTCCGTTCTGTCGAAGTTTGATGAGGGACCTGACTTGGTTCTTTATTATAAGGAATTGATGGTGCTTGAAGGTTTTGAGGAATATACCCATCAGCTGAATCCATCGGATGAATTGAGTCCTTCGCAACGAGAATTCATTCATAAGCAGTGGCGAATTTTTAAAAGGTGGTGGAATAATTGGGTCGGATCACAATAAATGTACAGGCAATGAAAATTTCTAAAATTACGGTGTGGCAAGTCGATTTGCCTTTGCATGAAGGAGATTACAAATGGTCGGGGGGAAAGTCGGTTGAAACTTTTGATTCCACCATTGTGGGAGTAGAGACGGACGAGGGAGTCACTGGTTATGGCGAAGTCTGTCCTCTTGGACCGGTTTACTTGGCTTCCTATGCAAAAGGTGTACGGGTCGGGATTGAGGAACTGGGTCCGAGTCTTCTTGGGGAGAACCCCTTACATTTGGAAAAACTGAATCGTCTCATGGATCAGGCGATGAAGGGGCATCCTTATGTGAAATCGGCTATTGATGTCGCGTGTTGGGATATTTTGGGGAAAGTCTCGGGTTTACCTGTCAGCTCATTACTGGGTGGTGCGTATGGAGAGGACTTTGTTCTTTATCGTGCAATTTCCCAGGAAAGTCCGGAGGAAATGGCAAAAAAGATTGCAGGGTACCGGGAGGAAGGATACCGGCGCTTTCAGTTAAAGGTGGGAGGGGACCCGGATACGGATATCGAAAGAATACGCCAGGCATCCGCTCAGTTACAACCCGGAGATAAATTGGTGGCTGATGCCAACACCGGCTGGCTTAAGCATGAGGCCATGCGTGTAGTGGAGGCAGTGAGAGATATCGATGTATACATTGAGCAACCCTGCTTGCGCTATGAGGACTGCCTCTCGGTTCGGCAACACACGAACCTTCCTTTTGTTTTAGATGAGGTGATTGATGGAATGCCCGAAATTCTCAAGGCTTCCCATGACCTGGCCATGGATGTGGTTAACATCAAGATCAGTAAGTTTGGAGGTTTAACCCGGGCCAAGCAGGCAAGAGATCTGTGTGTGTCCCTCGGCGTTGCGATGACCTTGGAAGATACCTGGGGCGGAGATATTGTCACCGCAGCGATCGCTCATCTGGCCCACAGCACACCTTCCGATTTTTTGTTCACCGCCACCGATTTTAATAGTTATGTTACCCAACCCCTGGCGGATGGTGCTCCGCAGCGGGTAAAGGGACGAATGGCTTCATCTATGGCACCAGGATTGGGGATCGAGCCGATGATGGATGTGCTCGGTGATCCTGAATTTGTGATTTTATGAGAGCCCTGCCTGTCTTTTATTTTTTGCTGGGCATACTTCAAGTAACTGCTAAAGAAACCGAGAGTAATATATTTCAGGTGTTTTTATTGGCTGGTCAGTCCAATATGCAAGGGCAGGGCGTTGTGGATATGGATCATCCGAAATATTACAACGGAGGAAAGGGTACTTTGGTACGAACTATAGAACAGACGAAGACACCCCGTCTATTTAACCATTTGCAGGACAGTAAGGGGAAATGGATTGAGCGGGAGGATGCTTTTATTCGTTATAGAAATAAGCAGGGAGTGATGGCAGGAGGGGTAAGCATCGGGTTTACCGGATATGGAAGTATGAATAACCGGCACCATATTGGACCGGAGCTCCAGATCGGGCATCGACTGGGAAATTATTTTGAAGAGCCTATTCTCCTGATCAAGACTGCGTGGGGTGGAAAGAGTTTACACAAGGACTTTCGTCCCCCTTCCGCGGGTGGAGAGACAGGAGAGTATTATCAAAAAATGTTGTTCGAAGTAAAGGAAGCCCTGGATCATTACAGGGATGAATTTCCCACCCTGAAGAACCGTATTCCAAAATGGGGAGGATTTATTTGGTTTCAGGGTTGGAATGATATGTTTGATCCGGATGCCCTTGCCGGGTACGAGAACAACCTAGTCCATCTGGTCCAGGATTTACGGGTCCATTTTAAACAACCGGATCTGCCCGTTGTTGTGGGTGAACTGGGGAATATGGGCGAAGAAGCAGGTGAGAAGATGAAGATGATTAGGATGGCCCAACGGAGAGCCTGTGAGCGGAAGGAATGGAAGGGTACAGTCTCATTTGTAAGAACCACTCCGTTTGCCCGTCCGAAGGAAGAGTCGCCCAATGTTGGACACGGGCACCATTGGTTCGGAAATGCAGAAAGCTATTTTTTAATCGGGGATGCTCTGGGTAAGAGGATGGTTTCCCTGCTCGGGAACTAAGTTTTGACCGAATGTAGCTAGAGCGAAAGACCGAGAAAATCGAAGGCTCCTTTCATTCCAATTTTTTGTAATCGAATGTTGTAAGATTGATTATGGTATCCAGGCGAATCGACCATAATGAGGAGTTTGGGGAGGAACGATCAGTAATTCCTTCGATTCGTTTTTAGTTTCAATCATGATTTTGGGTCCGCCCTTTTTTTGATCCGGGAAAGACCGGGTCACAAATCCGTCGGGAGACCATGTTGGATCGTCACCGTGTCCCACTTTTCGTTTCTTTTTCCCATCAATACGAACCACCCATACATTCCAGCTCTCGCCAATCATTCTGTCTTTTTGATGATTTTGTATCCCCGTGAATTTGCTCATATGAATCATTTCCACGCCTTCCCAATGAGCAATCCATTTGCCATCCGGTGACCAGGCGGGGACTTTCTGTTCAATTGGCAACTCGAGAATATCGTGTTGCTTAGTGGATGTGGGTGAAATGGGTTTTGCATCACTGCCATCAAGATTGCTCAGCCAGACTCTGTAGGTGCCCTGACGATTTGAAATAAAAGCCACCTGTTTGCCTTTGGGTGAGACTACAGGCATGGAATTGCTGAATTTAATTTGCTCTGGATCACTGAACAGCCGCCTTGATTCCATGGTCTCTGAGTTCATGATATGTAACTGACTATTCTCTGCCGGATCTTTTCCCGGTTTGAAATTCATCCACACGATGTGTTTGGAGTCAGGGAACCAGGAGGGTATTAAATTTCTTCCTGGTTTCGTAAGAACTTTCGAATTATTACCATCGATGTCGGAAACCCAAATACTCATTCCCTCTCCGCTCATTTGTAAATATACAATTTTCCTTCCATTTGGAGACACTGCGGGTTGGAGGCATCCATGAATAGAATTTGTTATTTGCCGCTTAGATGAGCCATCTTCCTTTACATAATAAAGCTGGAGTATGTTATTCTTGTCCGTGTGACTAACAATAACCTCCCGATATTGAGGGGCAGCTGCTAAAAAACTAATTGAAAGAAAAGTAATCGAAAACAGCAACAGGATGAATATGGGGAAAGATTTCTTTTTCACCCTTATGATCCCTACTATTTGAAAATTAGTTAATTTCCAAGAGTTCGCACTCGAAGATCAGGGTATCTCCAGGTTTGATCTTCCCTCCGGGTCTGGGGTTATCGCCATAGCCGAGTTCACTGGGAATATAAATTTTAATTTTACCTCCGACTTGGGTTTTAGTTAGTCCACCTGAAAATCCTTTAATTACCCCATTCATAGGGAAACTGGCGGGTTGGCCGCGTTCGACAGAGCTATCAAAGACAGTCCCATCGATCAGGGTACCATGGTAGTGAAGTCGTACGGTGTTTTCCATAGTTGGACTTGGTCCTTCACCCTTTTTGATAATTTCATAATAAAAGCCCGAAGGATCTTTCTTGATGCCTTCTTGTTGGCTTAGGAGGGCGAGGAATTCTTTTCCTTTTGTCTTATTTCCACCAGCTGATTTTGCCATCTCTGCCTGTTCCGCCTGTCTCGCAAGTTGCATCTTTTTCATCATGATTGCCTGAACCTTAGGCTGTAATGCTTTGTACTCTGCGGGCATTTCCCCAAGTGTAATGGACTTTTTCATTCCACCAAGGATAAGATCAATCTGATCTTCAGAGAACTGCATCTTCCCAAGACCGGAGCCTTGAGTGAACATCATACCAATGGCCTCGTAGACCATAGCTTCGTTAACAGACTCTTCTATCTTGGAGTCTGAAGGCTGACCTTGAAGGGCCAATGTCGTGAAAAGAGAACCGACAAGCAAGCCCCTTGCGGTAAGGTCTGATTTAGGTGTGAACATTAATAAACGCTCACAGGTTCCAGAATATAGTCAATGTAAATGAAGCGGGTAGCGAGATAACGCTAAGTGAGGTTTTATCTTTTATCCTTTTGTGACCCAAACCGGGGAGGACCATGCCATGTTGCCGTCCCTTTGAATCACGCGGACATAATAGCGGTTTTCCCCTTCGAGCATCTTCGGATCGGTAAAGGTTTTCTCAAAGATTTTCCCCTCGAATTCATTGAAGTGCTTCCAGTCTTTTTCGTTGCGGACAATGGTGATTCTTTTGAAATCGGAGGTGCCGTCCACCTTGACCCAGAATTTGGGTGCCCCCTTGGTTTTTAAAAAGGATCCGAGAGGCTGATCATTACAGGTGAAATTCAGGTAGATTTTATCGGTGGCGGCAATGGTGCGACGGTTATCCATTGCCTCGATGATTCCCTCACGGGTAAAGTCCTTACAATAAACCCCTCCATAACTGGCGTGCTGGGAAATATGATCCGAACTGGCAAAGACCCCGAGGTTATGCCCTTCACTTAAAGCCGTCTGATAAGTACCGTTTGAGTGTTTACCAAAATCCATAATCGGTGCGGATGGTGAATTCACCACCCGTCCGGTTGTATTTAAATGAGTGTTTGGGGAAAAACCAACAGATGGTTGGGGAGCACCCGCAGCCTCATAGGAAACCCGGGCACCCTGATAGATTTCAACCACATTTTCGGAACTGTAATCGAATTTTTCATATATTTTCCAGTCCGTACCCATCCCGGTGGCTCCGGTATGACTCAGAGCAGCCACGGGCTTGTCATATTTTCTAAGCAAATCCCAAAGTTCATAGGGTGAGATTTCAGCGGCTCCTTTGGGATCCACGGGCAAAGTCTTTTGCCAGGTAGAATTTAGATAGAGGGAACGCTTTATGTAGACGACAGGACCCCCTCGCTGGGCAAAGACGATATTACGATGTCCCCATGGCCACTTCTGTTCACGCTCATAAACATAGACGGTATTGAAACGACCAGGGCTATGCAGGGCATCGTGCATCCGTTGGTTGTGCCACCATTCATAAGGATGATAGATCTTACCAATGTCGGTGTGATCGGAGGTTCCGAGAAAGTCGATCTTGGCCAAGTCGTAGGCATAGCGGAAATGATCGACGATGCATCCGTCGAACCCGGTGCGGCAATTAGAGACATCAGTGTGCCGATGTACATCCCCCCAAAAGAGCCCAAAGGTTTGTCCGTCGACCTTCCATTCATGACGGTCGAAGGCAGGGCGTTCGGGGGTTTTGTGCGAGTGTGGGAGTTGCTTCTTGGTTGAGGCTTTAGCTGCTTTTTCGGGGGTGGCTGTGGGCAGAGATGTCGAAGAGGGCAGGGCGGCGAGAAAGACCGCGGCGGTTTGATGGGCTTTGTTCGGTCGCTCGTCGGATGGCCAGCATAGGCGGAGGTCACCCTTCTCATGGGCTGGTAAGAAAATGGCGGTCCTGTCTTGCCCGAAACTGCTGTTGGGAATTCTTCTTCTCGAGCTCCAGGTCTTGGAGTCAAGACGATAGCCAGATGCGGCGATTCGCCAAAGGGCCCGGTTGAAATACCGGTAGAAGACCCAGGGGTTTCCATCCTTGCCGACGCCCACGACTGGTCGGTTAACGGGGTTACCTGCTCTTCCTGCATGCCCCAGGGGAATCTCGGTGAACTTGCCGGTTGTGCTTTCGAATTTTCCGAAAAGAACTGATTTCTTGGCATTAATTCCAGTATCGTTTCCATGACCCCGGTAGTCGAGTCCGTGCTTTTCCTTTCCTCTCTCGGCGGTGATCCAGAATCCATCACCTTGTGCGGTGGTGGTGATGGATGCACGGGCTTCGTACTTGGGACTGTGGGCAATTGCGAATTCCCTGGTTTGGCCTTGATCGTTCACCCGGGCCAAGTTCAGGTTGAACTCGTTTCCACGCGAACTGTCGTAGACGATCCAGGCTTGACCCTTTTGGTCGAAGGCGATGCTCGGTTCCCAATCTCCTCCCTGCTGGGTAGCCACGGCAATTTCCTTTGACCATTTACCGGATTTTGGATCGAGGAAACGGGCATAAATATCCGCTTCTCCCGCCCGAAATGATTGCCAGGAAGCCCAGACCCGTCCATTGGAGTCGGTTCCGGCGACCACAAAGGCCTCAGCCGCATCGGAGTCAGCAAGGGTAAGGGGAGAGCCGAAACCCTTGCTCGCAGACCACGATCTTGCCTTGAGATCCACGGTAGTGTCCCCATGGGTTTCACTCCAAAAGATCCACGCCGTTCCTTTGCCGTCGATTGTAATTGCTGGTTTGTGCAGTACGCCCTTGGCCACATCACCGGAAACTTGTTGGAATCCCTTTTTTATTTCCCGGGATAAAATGAGGCGGTCCGTCTTGCCATCCCATTCCAAATAAGAGATCAGGGCTTTTCCGTCTTTGCCGGACACGGCTGCCGGAAGGTCGCACTGGATTCCATCGCGCCCGATCTTGTTCATCGGACCGGCAAAGGTGAGGGCGGTATTGATAAAAGGAATGGGTTTCTTGCCGAAGAACTTGGTCTTAACCTTCTTCTTTACAGCTGCCTTGGTTTCCTGAACGGGAGGTTTTTGCTTTGTCTGTTGGGCGAGTACGGAGGACCCTAATAATAGCAGGCAAACGAGCCTTAAAGAGGTGAGGGATTTTATCATCCTTTAAAACTTCAAAGTTTATGGATACAGGTCAATTTCCATCTGCATGTTAAAGTTTAAAATCTTTGCGGAGTTTAGACCTGATTTTTCGATTGCCAGACTAATTATTTATACCGCTAAGATAGAAATCTTTATTTGTATCTGATAAATTGCTTAAAAAATTTGAAGTTCAATGCCTGGAATTACTCAGGCAGATTCCTAAGGGAAAGGTCACCACATACCGGGAAATTGCCCGGGTGTTGGACTCCCAAGCCTATCGGGCAGTGGGACGGGCCATGGCTAAGAACCGAGATCTTGTAGTCGTCCCCTGTCACCGTGTGGTGTGCAGTGACGGTAAGGTGGGGGGATATGCAAATGGCATCTGTCTCTTATACACATCTCCGAGCCCACGAGACCGAGGCTGAT
>OJCR01001029.1_pt1 | contig 10943 bp, 11 predicted proteins | sample 1591611 | NCBI WGS metagenome assembly OJCR01 (sample SAMN05416815, study PRJEB24817) | seawater metagenome | isolation source: Sea water | place: Canada:Atlantic | collected 2013-07
TAAGGAGTCGTCGGCAGCGTCAGATGTGTATAAGAGACAGCTTCTTACTTTGCTGACTCTGTTAAATGGAGTCCACCAATGTGGAATGACAATAAAATACTTGGAAAAGAAGACTTAATGAAAGCTGCAGAGTGGTACATGACTGAATTTGATAACCTTACTTTCTTACCCGGAGATGGAGGAATTGATAGTGACAGTGCGTATTGGGGTGGCTCATTTTATTCAGAATTAGGAGAACAAACATCTAAACCAAATGGGGTTCGTATCTATGGAACATGGACAGCAACCCATACTGTTTCTGGAGCCACTGTTAATAACAAGTGGTATGCAGTAGTGTCATTTAATGAAGATGGTAAAGTAGTTATGTTTTCAGACTGGATGGATGTAACAGGAATGCAAACTCAAATTGAAGAACACATAGCAACTCAAGAATAAATAATCTATAATTTTAATATTAAAAGACCACTCTTATTGTTGTGGTCTTTTATGTTTAACACGAAATCTAAAAAAATTAACTTTTCTCGAAATCTTTTAAAGTCCTAATGATAATATCTACACAATCTAAAAGTTGAGCCTCAGACATTACTAATGGCGGCGCAAAACGAATAATATTTCCATGAGTTGGTTTTGCTAACAAACCATTATCTCTTAGTTTTAAGCAAATATTCCAAGCAGTATCACTGTCTTCATGGTCATCAATCAAAATCGCATTTAAAAGCCCTTTACCCCTGACCGATTTCACAATAGTACTCGCTTCGATATACGTATTTAAACTAGCTCTAAACAAATTCCCTAAACGGTAGGCATTTTCTGTTAGATCTTCGTCTTGGACTACTTTTAAAGCGGCCAATGCAACAGCAGCAGCAATTGGGTTTCCTCCAAAAGTACTTCCATGAGAGCCAGGTGTAATTACATTCATAATAGAATCATTAGCCAAAACAGCAGATACGGGATATACACCTCCACTTAATGCTTTTCCAAGGATAAGAACATCTGGCTTTACTTCTGGGGTTCCAGAACAGTCTTTATTTTCACAACTACAATTTCCACAGGTTGCTAATAAACGCCCCGTTCGTGCGATTCCAGTTTGAACTTCATCTGCTATGAATAAAACATTATGAGCTTCACACAAGGCTTTTGCTTTAGCTAAATAGCCCTCTGAAGGTACATAAACACCTGCTTCGCCTTGGATTGGTTCCACTAAAAACGCAGCAATAGTTGAATTATTTTTAAGGGTTTCTTCTAAAGCGGCTGAATCATCATAAGGGATTTTAATAAAGCCGCTTGTGAAAGGGCCAAAGTTATCCCGAGCAACTGGATCGTTTGAAAACGAAATTATAGTAGTTGTCCGACCATGAAAATTATTTTCACACACAATTATTTGTGCTTCATTTTCGGGAATCCCCTTTACTTCATAAGACCATTTTCGGGCAATTTTTAGAGCGGTTTCAACTGCTTCTGCTCCTGTATTCATTGGAAGTACTTTATCAAACCCGAAATACTTAGTGACAAATTCTTCGTACGGACCTAATTGATCATTGTGAAAAGCACGGGAAGTTAACGTAAGCGTTTGTGCTTGCTCAGTCATAGCTTTTACAATACTTGGATGACAGTGTCCTTGGTTTACTGATGAATAAGCAGATAAAAAATCATAATATCGATTTCCTTCAACGTCCCATACAAACACGCCATCGCCTTTTGAAAGAACGACTGGTAAAGGGTGATAATTATGAGCCCCGTATTTGTGCTCTAGATTTATCGCTTCTTGTGGTGTAATTTTATTTAAAATAGCCATTTTTAATAATTTATAAATTTATAAAATAACCATTCCTTATCTACCTTTATCCTTTCGAAGAGTCCGAAAATTCAGCGTGGGAAAGAAATCATCCCTAACAATTGCAATTTAGGAAATATAATTCATAACAAACAACTCAATTTCACAACTATTTTTCGGATACTTTCATATCTTTTATTAATATTGCAAAACAACTTTAGGATAGAAACAAATGCCAAAAAGAGAACGTAATAAATTTGTAAAAAGAGGTCAGATATTAGAGTTAAAAATTGAAGACTATGCTTTTGGAGGAAAAGGAATTGCTAGAATTCGCTCTGAAGAAGGAGAGTTTGTAGTGTTTATACCCAATACAATTCCTGGACAAACGGTAAAAGCTCAAGTAAAAAAATCGAGCAAAAAGTATGCCGAATGCAGCTTAATTGAAGTGATAGAAAATTCGCCTGATGAAGTTGAAGTTCCGTTTCAAGATATCCCTGGGGCGCCTTACATTCAGTTGCCTATAGAATTACAGCATAAATACAAGAAGGAAAGTACCTTATCATTATTTAAACGTATTGGGAAAGTTTCAAATATTGATGATTTATTTGATGAACTCATTAGCTCACCTAATGTATTTCATTACAGAAATAAAATGGAATATGGATTTTCTGCTATTGGGTACGACCGAGTTAATAAAACCGATATTGATATTTTTACTTTGGGTTTTAAAAGACGTGGTGTTTGGTGGATGGGTGACAACTTAGAAAAAGATTCTGGTTTATTTGACACCTTAGTAGAAAACAACATAACCCGCATAAGAAAGTACTGTGAAGCTACCGGTTTAGACCCATGGCATGGACCAAAAAAAGAAGGGTTCTTTCGGTTTTTTGTTGTGAGGAAGTCATACAAAACCAATCAACTCTTATTTAACTTGGTCACAACTTCTTACGACCTTCCTAAGTTTGATTTAACGGCATTTTCTGAACTTTTGAAAAACCTATTTAAAGACCGCTTTGCTGGGTTAATACATTCTATTAATGATGAAACAGGCGATAGAACACTCGCAACAACTGGGAGTAGTCAACTCATTGCTGGAGACGATAAGATTGTAGAACAACTTCTAGGTTTAAATTTTGAAATCAGCATGAAAAGCTTCTTTCAAACCAATCCTAAGTCTGCAGAAAAATTGTATAGCAAAGTCATTGATTATGCGCTAGAAAATAAAGAAGCCATTGACAATACTGTGGTTATGGATTTATTTTGCGGTACCGGAACTATAGGTCAAATATTAGCATCTAGAAGTACTAATGCCAAAATAATTGGAGTTGATATTGTAGCATCTGCAATTGAAGACGCGATCAAAAATGCGAAGAGAAATAACATAGACGGCTTAAAGTTTTATACAGCTGATGTTGGGAAGTTTTTAGCAGAACATCCTGAGTATAAAAATAAAATACGTACCATTATCTTAGATCCCGCTCGAGCTGGAATTGCGCCTAAGACGCTATTAAAAATTATTAACATCAATGCAGATAGGATAGTCTATGTTTCTTGTAACCCTGCTACTCAGGCTAGAGATACTGAAGAAATGACAAATAATGGATATCAAATAAAAAAAATAAGTCTGGTAGATCAGTTCCCTCATACATCGCATATAGAAACGGTTGTTCTATTCGAGAAAATATCTATTGATACAATTTAATGCTTTTAAAAAAGTTGTACTTTTGATTTAAATACGCGCTAATATGAAATTACTTACAGATCTAGAAATTGAAAAACGGTTAACAGACTTTCCAGATTGGGACTATCATGAAAAGACTTTAAGTACAGAATTTGAATTTGATAATTTCAAAAATTGTATGAGTGCAATGATGAGAATCGCTTTTGAATGTGAAAAACTAAACCACCATCCTGAGTGGTCTAATGTTTACAATCTATTAACAATAAAACTAACGACTCATGACGTTGGTGGCGTTACAGAGTTAGATTTTGAATTAGCTAAATTTATAGAAGAAATTGTAGAAGTTGAATAAGTATTCTCCATTAACTAACTCTAAAATGAAAAAACACTATTTAATTTTTTCACTAATTGCATGGCTTTTCATTAGTTGTGAAAAGGATGACGTTTGTCCAGCGACCACTCAAACAACGCCAAGAGTTATTATTGAATTTTACGACATTGCAGCCCCAGACGAGATTAAAGCTGTTCCGGGCTTATTTGCTATTGGACTGGATAGCAACGCAAATGAAGTTACTATTCATAACGAGCTTGTTTCTACCCGTTCTTCAATTGCATTGCCCTTACAAAACAACAGTAATCAAACACAGTTTAAATTATATGAAAGTTATGACCTCATTGACTCTACTGTTAGTGGCAATCCAGATATCATCACAATTACATATGATATTGAAAGCTTATATATTTCGAGAGCTTGTGGATACATAAATAACTATTCAATTCAAACCTTTAGCATTGCATCTGACAATGATCAATGGATGATTAATTCTGAAATTTTAATAACTCAAATAACAAATGAAAATGAAATCCATATCAAAGTACTTCATTAGCACATTAGGATGTTTGAGTCTATTAATAAGTCTTAATGCACAAGAAGTAGAGACAAAAGCATCTGATAGCATTATGGTTCAAGAAAAATATGGACTGCGTTTGGGAGTTGATTTAAGTAAGGTTACACGGTCTTTTTTAGAAACAGATTATATGGGCTTTGAAATCAATGGCGATTATCGTTTATTAAAGCGTTTATATGTTGCTGGAGAGATAGGCTCAGAAAAAAAGACGAGTAATACTAACTACCTAAGCAGCACTGCTAAAGGCACATACCTAAAAGCTGGAGTGGACTACAATATGTACGAGAACTGGGCAGGGATGGAAAACTTGATATACTCAGGACTTCGTTTTGGATTCTCAAATTTCACTCAAACCTTAAATAGCTACACTATTTACGACACCAATAGCCTCACTTGGGGGCAAAATGAAGTGGTAGATACTGAAAGTTTTTCGGGTTTAACTTCAGGCTGGATTGAAATATTATTAGGAATTAAAACGGAGGTTTTAAACAACCTTTTTATCGGCTTTAATTTACAAATCAAAGCGCGACTATTTGAATCAGAACCTGATAACTTTGAAAACATTTACATCCCTGGATTTGGCCGCACCTATGACAGTGGCAAATTTGGTGTAGGGTTTGGATATAATATTAGCTATTTGATTCCCTTATACAAAAGGGATAGGTAATGTTATATCACAATAGCCTGCTCCCAAAAAATTTATCTAACTAATTTTTTATATTTAATACGTTTTGGCATTAAGTCACCACCAAGTCGTTGCTTTTTATTTTCCTCATAATCACTAAAACTTCCTTCAAAAAAGTAGACTTCTGAATTACCCTCAAAAGCAAGTATGTGTGTACAAACACGATCCAAAAACCAACGGTCATGACTAATGACTACTGCACAGCCAGCAAAACTCTCTAATCCTTCTTCTAAAGCTCGTAGGGTATTGACATCCAAATCATTTGTAGGCTCATCTAAAAGCAAGACATTTCCTTCCTCTTTTAGTGTCATGGCTAAATGCAAACGATTACGCTCACCACCAGAAAGCATATTTACTTTTTTATTTTGTTCACTTCCAGAGAAATTAAAACGACTTAGGTAGGCTCGTGAATTAACTTGCTTCCCTCCCATCATAACAAGCTCCTGTTCATCACTAAAGTTTTGCCAAATTGATTTTTCAGGATCTATGTTCGTATGGCTTTGATCTACATAAGCGATTTTTGCCGTTTCCCCGACTTTGAAACTACCTTTATCAGAAGTCTCCTCACCCATAATCATTCTAAAAATAGTTGTTTTACCGGCACCATTTGGTCCAATAATTCCAACAATTCCTGCTTGAGGAAGGTTGAAATTTAAGTTATCATACAACAGCTTATCGTCATAAGCTTTACTAACTCCTTCCGCTTCAATTACATTGGTCCCTAAACGGGGTCCGTTTGGGATATAAATTTCTAGCTTTTCATCAAGTTGTTTTTGATCTTGACTCATTAGTTTGTCGTAACTCTTTAAACGCGCTTTTTGCTTCGTTTGACGGCCTTTAGCTCCTTGGCGTACCCATTCCAATTCACGCTCCAGAGTTTTTTGACGCTTGGATGCTGTTTTACTTTCTTGTGCTAAACGCTTTGATTTTTGATCTAACCAAGAAGAATAATTTCCTTTCCAAGGAATGCCTTCTCCTCTATCTAATTCTAAAATCCATCCCGCAACATTATCTAAGAAATAACGGTCATGCGTAACTGCAATTACAGTCCCTTTGTATTGCGCTAAATGGTGCTCCAACCAGTGAACAGACTCCGCATCCAGATGGTTTGTTGGCTCATCTAATAATAATACATCAGGTTCTTGAAGCAATAAGCGACACAGCGCCACTCGTCTGCGTTCTCCACCAGAGAGCACACCAATTTTCTTGGAGCCGTCGGGAGTTCTTAAAGCGTCCATTGCTATTTCTAGTTTGGTATCTAATTCCCACGCATTTGCCGCATCAATTTGATCTTGTAATTCGGCTTGACGGTTCATTAATTTTTCCATCTTATCAGCATCTGAATACACTTCTTCCAGCCCAAACATGTCATTTATATTATTGTATTCGTCCAAAATAGCAACTGTTTCTGCTGCACCTTCTCGAACGATTTCCATTACCGTTTTTGATTCATCTAATTGTGGTTCTTGCTCTAAGTATCCCACAGAGTAATCTTGTGAAAAGACCACATCACCCTGGTAATTTTTATCAACACCTGCTATGATTTTCAGTAAGGTCGACTTACCCGATCCGTTAAGTCCAAGGATTCCTATCTTAGCCCCGTAAAAGAAACTAAGGTAAATATTTTTTAAAACAGGAGTATTAGCGCTTTGATACGATTTTGTGACTCCTGACATTGAAAATATAATTTTTTTATCATCACTCATTACACACGACCTTTTAAAGCGTTAAACACCCAAGCATTAGCAAAAAATCCAATACCTACTGAGGCAAAACCCCATCCGGCAACCTCATTGTACCTGAAAGCGCCTAAAGCAATTAAAGATAAACCTATAAACATCATTATATATGTGGCCCATGCCAATACTGTATTTTTATTCATTGCCATAATTAAATTTTAATTACAAATATCGTTAATTTTTAAAACTTCCAATTTAAGTTTTAAGGAAAATTTAATTCTTATTAATTAAGAAATACGCATTTAGGCTAGTCAATTATTGGACGTAACGCCAGCATTCTCATAATGTTAATCAAAATTAAAATCATTAGTCTAAAATTGGAACTTCAATAAATAGCAATTGAGATTCCTCTTGCGCTTCTACTAAAAATGTAGCAACTTTTGAAAGACCTACTGCATCTCTCTGGTTCAAATGCTGACCAGCAACTTCAGAAACTCCAGTAACTTGCATTACATAAACACCATGTGATTCACATTTTAAGTTATACTCAAAATTAGAGCCAGCTTTTAAATTAATTCTGGATATTTGTGCATCCTGATGGATTTTTAAGCCAGAAGTTTTCTCATTATTAATAGAAGATACTAAAATCTGAAGCTCTCCGGCACTAGGCGTCTTAAAATAGGCTTGATCATAACGAGGGGTTACATTATTTTTATATGGGAGAATCCATATTTGAAACAAACTTAAGTGTTCGGTTTTAGAACCATTAATTTCTGAATGTTGAATCCCAGTTCCTGCTGACATTACTTGAACTTCCCCAGCCTTAACCTCTTCCCACTTGTTTCCCATTGAATCTTTATGCTTTAAAACACCTGATAATGGAATTGTAATAATTTCCATATTATCGTGTGGATGAGTTCCAAAACCCATTCCAGGCGAAATTAAATCATCATTTAAAACTCTTAAAGTTCCAAAATTCATTTTTTCAGGATTATAAAAATTAGCAAAACTAAAAGAATGATTAGCTTGTAACCAGCCGTGATTTGCAAATCCTCTAGAAGCGGCAGCATTGTATTCTAATTTCATGTAGTGATATATTTATAATTGTTCGTTAACAAAAACTTGAAACCCAAGAATATTGTTATTTTTGTGTAACAAATATAAGAGCCATGGATTTAAACTTCAATAAAAACGAAGATTATAATAAACTACTTGTTACCGATTTAAAGAAACGTTTAGCGCAAGTTAGATTAGGCGGTGGTAAATCCAAAATTGAAAAAGAACATGCCAAGGGTAAACTAACAGCTCGTGAGCGTATTGATTACTTGTTAGATCAAAAATCAAAATCAATCGAAATCGGTACGTTTGCTGGGGATGGCATGTACGAGTCTCATGGTGGTTGTCCTTCTGGTGGAGTGGTGGTCAAAATAGGCTATGTAAAAGGAAAACAATGCATTGTAGTTGCTAACGATGCAACGGTAAAAGCTGGTGCCTGGTTTCCTATAACAGCTAAAAAGAATCTTCGTGCGCAAGAAATTGCCATGGAAAACAGATTGCCTATTATTTATTTAGTTGATTCAGCAGGGGTATATCTGCCATTACAAGATGAAATCTTCCCTGACAAAGAGCACTTTGGTAGAATTTTTAGAAACAATGCACAAATGAGCAGTATGGGTATTACCCAAATAGCGGCCGTGATGGGAAGCTGTGTAGCTGGAGGCGCCTACTTGCCTATTATGAGCGACGAAGCCATTATAGTTGACAAAACAGCAAGCATCTTTTTAGCCGGAAGCTATTTAGTAAAAGCCGCCATTGGTGAATCTATAGACAATGAAACGCTTGGAGGTGCTACAACACATTGCGAAATAAGCGGAGTCACTGATTACAAGGCCAAGGACGATGCAGATGCTTTAGACAAAATTAAATCGATAATGGATAAGATTGGAGATTTTGATAAAGCGGGCTTTAGCAAAAAGCCTTCAAAAAAACCTAATGAGAATCCTAAAGATCTTTTCGGACTGCTTCCTAAATCAAGAGCAGACCAATATGACATGTATGAAATTATAAACCGATTGGTTGATAATTCTGAAATTGAAGAATATAAAGCGGACTATGGAAAGACAATCATTACAGCTTATGCCCGTATTGATGGCTGGGCTGTAGGGATTGTTGCAAACCAACGTAAATTAGTAAAAAATGCCAATAAAGAAATGCAATTTGGTGGAGTCATTTATAATGACAGTGCAGATAAAGCCACCCGATTTATCGCCAATTGTAATCAGAAAAAAATACCCTTAGTTTTTTTACAAGATGTCACTGGGTTTATGGTGGGCAGTAAAAGTGAACACAGTGGTATTATAAAAGATGGAGCCAAGATGGTTAATGCACTCAGCAACAGTGTGGTACCTAAATTCACTGTTATTATTGGAAATAGCTATGGAGCTGGGAATTATGCCATGTGTGGTAAGGCCTATGATCCGCGATTAATCGTCGCTTGGCCTAGCGCGAAATTAGCGGTGATGAGTGGAAACAGTGCTGCAAAAGTATTACTACAAATAGAAACCGCCTCTTTAAAAAAGAAAGGTGAAACGATTACCTCTGAAAAGGAAGCAGAATTATTTGATCAAATCAAGTCACGCTATGACGAGCAAGTATCTCCGTATTACTCCGCAGCTAGGCTATGGACAGATGCTGTTATAGAACCTACAGACACTCGTGATTGGATTAGCATGGGAATTGAAGCAGCAAATCATGCCCCTATTGAGAAAACCTTTAATATGGGAGTTATACAAGTTTAACCAGTGCAAGCGTTTCTTGACGCTTGACCTTACCGGAAAGCGTTTCAATAAAATTATCGACGTAATAAATATGCTTAGGCCTTTTTAGTGGTTCAATGAAAGTGAAATCTAAGGAATCGTAAGGCGTAGTACTTTCTATTACCAAAATCACAATTGTCCCTAATACAGCTTCTTTTTGAGATGATATAAAAAACCTGTTCTGAATAAATCCCTCTAGTTGCTGTTCTAGCTGTTGGGGAAATATTTTAATACCGCCAGAATTAATAACCGCATCATAGCGTCCAACCCATTCAAAAGTTGTTTTAGAATGTAAACGGACGTGGTCATTTGTTTGAATTGTATGTGAGGCTAATTCTGGTGCTTCAATAAGTAAGCAGTTTCGAGCATCTACAGAAATAGAAACTGAAGGTAATACTTCAAACAAAGAAAAAGACTTAGTTATTTTTTTAACTGCAATATGACTCACCGTCTCTGTCATTCCAAAAGTTTCATATACCGTTGAAGTTGAGTTTATTAGTTGATCCATTAAATTAGTAGAAAGTGGTGCACCCCCTACAATAAGTGTTTTGATCTGATCTAATTTTGAGATTGAATTCTCAAGCTGTAAAGGTACCATGGCACAAAAATCATAGGATTTGGAGCGGAACTCCAAAGGAGAAGAACTTGGTTTTATACACTCTAATTCCAATCCTAAAACATAGGCTCTCACAAACATCATTTTAGCAGCGATGTAGGTAAATGGCAAACAGGACAAGGCAGAATCGCCAGGACTTAATTTAAAATAGCTTCCAGTAGCTAACGCAGAATTGACCATGGATTGCTTAGACATTAAAACAGCTTTAGGGGTACCAGTTGTGCCCGATGTTTGCAGTGTGATTTCTGAATTTAAATCTATCCATATTTCAATGAAATCCGCCAATGAGACCAGATGGTCATCACATCCCTTAGAATAAACAGATGCAAGGGACAACAAACCGGAATTATCATAAAAAGCCCCGTTTAATTTAAAAGAACTGTGTGGCTGCTTATATGTTCTATTTACCTTCAAATTTGATGGTTTGATTGATATTTCATTAAGTGTCTTTGGTCACGGATCCTATTAATCTATTTTTCCAATCAGTCCACTTATATACCTTAGAGAAAATAAAGATTAGGATCGGGTAAATAATTAAAACAGAACTGAATATTTCAAAAGACCCTATGTCTGGGTCTGAGATATCTCTAAATATGGAATTTGTTTGAAAAGCCGTCCAGTCTGCTGTCACTAAAAGTGCCGTAAATAAGTTATTAGCAGCGTGAAACCCTAGAGCAAGTTCAAGCCCCTCATCCATCAATGTAATGATCCCTAAAAAGAATCCCGTACCAATATAACTGTCTCTTATACACATCTCCGAGCCCACGAGACCGAGGCTGATCTC
>OJCR01001030.1_pt1 | contig 10941 bp, 13 predicted proteins | sample 1591611 | NCBI WGS metagenome assembly OJCR01 (sample SAMN05416815, study PRJEB24817) | seawater metagenome | isolation source: Sea water | place: Canada:Atlantic | collected 2013-07
GCTTGGAAACGAAAGTAACCCACAGCTGGAGGCTATATAATACAAAGCCTGTAGCATTCTATGTTACTTTAGAGGGGAAAATCCCTAGAACCCCAAGTAGGCCCACATGGTGTTTTGCCGCAGACTCGAATTACCAAATTCGAACCTTTCGAGAGCGCTGGAGTACCAACCCACCTATTTGAATATGAGGATTTCATAAGTTGTACAACTGATATCAATATGGGGGAGGTAACTGAACGATGCTCCACGCGCCAAATGATAATGAAAGAAGCCACAGTCAACGGCTCAACATATTCTTACAATCATACTAAACCTAACACAATATACAGAGATGCTGGAAGCAGTCGAAGCAGTGAAGGTCGTTCTTTGAGTGTTGTTATGAATACCAGTGCAACCCCTCATCAAGCGCTCACAATTTCTACACAAAATAATTTTTCTACATTCTATGAAAATGATGCAAACAATGTAAAAACGATGAGTGTTGACGGTGTTAAATCTGAGTACAAATATGATTCGCGACAAAACCTAACTGAAATCACAAGAAAGTCTCGTGATGAGACTGGAACGGATTTAATTCAGTCAGCGGGTTACCCAGAAGACTGCAGCAACCTGAAGGTATGTAATAAACCTATGTGGATTGAAGATGCAAATGGGAACAAAACTCACTATGCATACCACAGCCAGTCAGGTCAAATTTCAAAAGTGACGCATCCAGCAGCAGAAAATGGTGTAACTCCACAAACTCGTTATAAGTATCAACAGTTTTATGCAACTTATTATGAAGAATCTGGTAACAAAGAAAGGGCAGCTAGCCCAATCTGGCTATTGAAGGAAGAAAGTTATTGTATTTCTGGTAGGCCAGCTAGCAGCGGTAACGGTTGCGCACAGGCAAACGATGAGGTTAAAACGACTTATTATTACAATTCAGACAATCTTCACCTTACATCAATTCTAGTTAGCGCAAAAGGTGAAACGCGTCGTACCTGCATGGAGTATGACGATTTAGGAAACCAGATTGGAAAAACGTCACCTAAAGGAGTGGGTTCAACATGCAATTAATGTTCAGAAAAACAAAGAAAATATGTTCTTTTTTTATACTATTAATGCTTTGTTTTGACGCAGCGAGTGCCCAACAAAACCATAGCTTTAAAACCGCCTATAGATACAACACGTTAGGTCAGAAAACTGGCGTAATTCATAGCGACCCTGATGGTAGCGGTAGTTTAGGCTTTCAAGCTGAGCGTATGACATTCAATCGTCAGGGGATGTTACAAAGCATAGAGTTTGGCTACTTAACAACGTGGCAATCTGAAGAGATAAAGCCTGAAAACTGGAGTAGCTTTCGCTTAGACCAAAGAACGGTTTTTAAATATGATAATCGAGGTCTTAAAACTCAAGAGAAACATTATCAAGGTGTATATTTAAAAGCTCAGACTGATTACTCATACGACGTACTTGGACGAATGGAGTGCGAGGCAAGACGAGCAAACTTAGGTGTAACAGCAAGTGCGTGTGATGCAACATCTAGCAATGATTACGGATATGATCGCGTAACGAGATATACGTACGATTATAGAGACAGGGTCGTTTTGGAGCAAAGGGCTTATGACACGCCTCTGCAGCAGAATTACAAATCGTATACTTATCAAAGAGGTGGATTGGAGTCTGTAACCGATGCAAACGGTAATTACACTTATTATGAACTGGACAACAATTATCGACTTTTCAGAACGTATTTTCCTAGCAAAACAAATGTTGGTGGCTATAGCAGTGCGGATTATGAGCAATACCTTTACGATAATAATGGCAACTTAAAACAGCTTAGAAAGCGTGATGGACGCTTGATATCAAAACAGTATGACAACCTGAACAGAGTCATAAAAAAGGATATCCCCTCAAGTACAAGTCTTGATGTCTATTACGGCTACGATAATCGAGATCTCCAAACTTATGCTAGATTTGGCAGCAATACAGGGCAAGGGATTACAACCGAATATGATGGTTTTGGTAACATCAGTAAAAACACCAATAATACTTTAGGCAAGACGAGAATAATCCACAAAACATATGATAAGAACAACAATGTAAGTACGTTAAAGTATCCTGACGGGAAGTTGTTTTCTTTCGATTTTAATGCAAGAGATAGACTGACACACATAAAAGAGGGTACTAGTACTTCAGTTTACACTCATCAATATAATCATGTTAATCGCTTAGATATTGTAAGAAGGGGCAGCGGCGGTGCGACAACGGATTTCGATTTTAACGACTTGTACCGATTATCAAAACTAGAAACTAATTTTGCTGGTACTACTTATGATAATCAAACAGATTTTACTTACACGCCTCATCATCAAATTGAAACAATAACCCGTTCAAATCAAAAATTTTTGCACACTGGTGAGAAAGGTATTGGAGGTATATATAAAGTTAACGGTTTAAATCAGTATTATAACGTGAAAGGGAAAGTTATATCATATGACGACAATGGTAACCTCACTAATCACGAAAATATCAACTATTCCTACGACGTTGAAAACCGTTTAACTCGCATAACAGGTTCAATTTCGGCAACCTTAAAGTACGACCCAATGGGAAAATTGATACAATTCACCGCTGGGAGCACTACAAGGTTTTTTGCATATGATGGCGATGCGCTTATTGCTGAATATGACAGTAGCAATAATTTGGTAAGGCGTCATGTGCATTTGCCTGAAGTAGATAGTCCAGTAATAACTTACAATGGTAATTCTGTCTCTTCATCTTTAAGACGCTTCTTACATCGCAATCATCAAGGTTCGATTATAGCGGAGTCCAATCAAGGTGGTTCGTTAACTCAGCTTAACACCTACGATGAATTCGGTGTTCCAAATGAAGATAATTTAGGGCGTTTTGGCTACACAGGCCAAGTAGCTCTCGAGAGTACAGGTCTTTACTACTACAAAGCACGGATTTATCATCCAAAGCTAGGTCGATTCTTACAAACTGACCCTGTGGGTTATGAAGACCAGATGAACTTTATGCTTACGTTGGGAATGATCCGGTAAACATGGTGGACCCTACTGGAATGGTTGGACAGAAAGATAGGTTACTTGGACTACAAAGAGAGTACATCCGCCAGGGGGTACCGCTGCAAAAAATGTATGATAATATCCAAACAAGTAGCAAATTTGTTGTTGATGAAGCTATTGGCATCACCCCTTTAGGATTTGCTTACGATATCGTAAAAATTCAACATCAGATTTACAGTGGTAAATTGCCAGTTACTGACATAGCGAAGTTGGTTTCTTCTGAGGGGTTTGATAAGGCCTTTGAGGTATTTGCTAAAGACACTGGAGTTTCTGGTATGAAAAAAGAAGCGTATGCCTTTGTGATCAAGCAGCTCATTGGGTATGGCGTCGACAAAGGTACTAGCGAAACAGAAAAATTAGCAAATCGTGAAATCTCTCAATCGTCAACGGATGAAGAGCAGACCTCTCGACAAAATATGGGAATGCCTAAAGTGAAAGACTGTTCTTTTGGGAAGTGTAAATGAGAAAAAAAAAACTATTTTTTATAATTGCGGAAATAGTCGTATTTATTCTCGGTTCATGGTTGTTATATGTTGAGCTCTCCTCTGGTGAAGTCAATAGGGGGTTAAGAGAATACAGAGAAAATGAAGAAGTGCTACCTTTTTGGTATTCGATACTATTGTTTGCTGGATGTTTAGCTGTAGTACTTTTTCATATATTTAGGGACATACTAAAGCTTTTAAGGGATAAATAATGACAGTTGCTTTCAGTTTATTAATAACTTTGTTAAGTTCTAATCAAAATGAAATTGACGAAAAAAAATTGATTTATGCTAGATTAAATGGTGAGTGGGAATGTACAAAGTCATTTGATCTAGAGAATGACTTGCGTGTGCTGAGTGACTATCAATTATACTTTGATAGTAGCTCTAGCAACGGAATTCAAAAAGGATCTATGACTATCCGGCAAAATGGACAAAATTCTAGGCCTTCAACTCTTGAGTTCGAAATTGGGTTTTCTTTTAGAACTGATTCAAATGAAATAACGTTCTTTGATATTCGTTCATCTTACCTTGTAATTGAAAAAAAACACGGCTTTATTAACGAAGATAGTTTAAATAATGATTCTAATGAGAAACTAGATATTGCCAAAATGTTTTTTTCAAACGAGGCCAATGCTATGAAGCTTGTCTACAGGTCGGGTGAAGAAGCGACGTGTAACAAAAATATTTAGCAGTCATGATGAACTAATATATCACTTAAATGGCGTCTGCTTTTGTGCTATCCATTTAGGAAGTACTAAAAATACAATCAAGAACACCGCTAGGTACTCTTTTGTCCATATTATTTAAGACCGTCAGTTTGCTCTTCAAATCAATAAGGAAAAATAGTTGGTCAATGCAGTGCGCTTTATAATGGCACCTTTTGATGTTTGGCTGGCTAACTTGGAATAGGTCGTATCGCCAAATAAGCCGAGTGATTCTAAATAGTGTTCACTGAGAGAGTGCCCCTCAAATCCTTTTTGGTCATTGTGGCGTGTCCGTCCGGTAATCTCCACATTCAATTAATAAGTTCGCTACGGCATGGTGTTCTCTTTGCTAAGGAGAATGACCATGCAGCAACATCAACGAAGAGAAATGCAAGACTGGCTCAATCTATTTGAGCAACAAAAACAGAGCGGACTCACTGCTGTAGAGTTTTGTCGTCAGCAGCAGATTAACGTTCAAACTTACTATTCCCGACGTCGCGATATTCGGCTTCAACGAACAAGCAGCAAGTTTGTTCAGGTGAAGCGTGAAGTCACGAAGGTTGAATCCTACACCGAGGAAATGGGTGGCGAACTTCTCTTGCAACTTGGAAATGCTCAACTTACCGTGCCAACAAATTTTAATCCTCGCTGGGTTGCTACTGTGATGTGTCCGTCCGATAATCCCACCTAGCGTTTAGCAAACTGCCATGGTAGCAGTTGCTCGATATCGGAAAGAAGTTGGGGTGAATGTCGAAACTATCCGCTTTTACGAGCGCAAAAGTTTAATTGAACAGCCCACAAAGCCAGAAACAGGCTACCGACACTACTCTGATGAAATAGTTAACAGAGTCAGATTTATCAAAAGAACCCAAGAACTAGGTTTTTCTCTAAAGGAGATCGAGAATCTACTCAAATTAAACGACTCCCCGTGTAGCCAAGTTCAAGATTTGGCTGAAGCCAAGCTAGAATCTGTAGCCGATAAGATCAGTGATTTAAAAAAATTACAAAAGGCGTTAACCGAGTTGGTTGGTTTATGTCATTCTAATGCCGATAAAAACACCTGCCCAGTCATTGACTCACTTCAACCGAATTCAAAATAACAAAAAACGCTTGACTCCGTACCTAGATACGGCATTCATACTCTAGTTAAGTTCATAAACTGGAGTATGAAAAATTGAACCAAGATTCAAACTTACCTTTGATTAGTGGGGTAATTGCAGCCATTGGTGCAGGATTATGCTGTGCTGGACCGTTGGTTTTGCTTTTACTCGGCATTAGCGGTTCTTGGATAAGTAACCTAACGCTATTAGAGCCATACAGACCAATCTTTATAGTTTTGGTTATTGCTGCATTTGGGTTCGCAGGCTGGAAAGTTCATCGACCTATCGAAAAATGTGAGCAAGGCACTGCATGTGCAATTCCAAAAACAAGAAAACGCAGACAAGTCACTTTTTGGGTATCAGCACTAGTCGCACTTGTCCTTGTGACGAGTAATTACTGGATCATTTGGTTTGCGTAAGTTTTCGAAAAATCTTTAAAACGGAGAATATCATTATGAAAAAATTAATAACTTGTTTATTACTTAGCGTGTCGGCGGCGTCTGTTGTGGCAAAAGAACAAACGGTTACGCTGGAAGTTCCTACCATGAACTGTGTGACCTGTCCGATTACCGTTAAAAAAGCCTTAGAAAACGTTGATGGTGTGAAACTCGCCAAAGTATCGTATGACACTAAATTAGCGTTGGTAACATTTGATGACGAAAAGGCCACCATCAAAGCACTCACTGATGCCACAACGAATGCGGGCTACCCATCCAAGAAAGTTAAGTAGTCTTATGAAGAAACTACTGAATATAACCACACGTTTTGGAGAAAAAGCAGGTGCTATTGGAGCGCTCGTTTCCGCGATGGGGTGTGCGATGTGTTTCCCTGCAATTGCCAGCTTAGGCGCTGCAATTGGAATGGGATTCCTGAGTCAGTGGGAAGGACTGTTTATCAATACCTTATTGCCCTTTTTTGCTTGGGTTGTACTCGTACTAAATGGTTTAGGGTGGCTGAGTCATAAACAATGGCGACGAAGCGCCATCGGTATGATAGCTCCCGTCCTTTTACTATTGTCTTTGTACCCTTGGTTTAAATATGGGTGGAGTACATACGTAACCTATTCAGCACTAGGGTTAATGGTCTTGGTATCGCTATGGGATATATTTTCACCTGCTTACCATCGCTATGATGGCACATGTGACACAACTGACAATATTGGCGCTAAGGAGTTAAAATGATTAAGTTAAGTATTCAAGGCATGACATGCCCCAGTTGTGCACCTAAGGTTCACAATAAAATAATCAAACTAGAAGGCGTACTTGACGTTTCAGTCTCTTATGAAGAGAGTTTAGTCTCAATCACTCCGTCAGAAGATTTCAACGTCCAGAGTGCAATTGACGCCTTAGAGTCAGAGGGCTACCAATCTCATGCGCAGGAGGATTCTTGTTGTGCATCTGATCAGTTTGTATCAAATAAAAAACATCTGCATGTTGCCATTATTGGCAGTGGATCTGGCGCATTCGCTTGTGCAACCAAGGCTGCTGAAGGTGGCGCAAAAGTTACCATCATTGAGGGAGCAGACGTTATAGGTGGCTGCTGCGTAAATGTAGGCTGTGTGCCATCAAAAATATTGATCAGAGCCGCACAACTCGCGGAGCAACAACGTAACAATCCATTTGCAGGTCTTGAAAATCACCAGCCGCAATTAAATCGAGCATTATTGTCGCAGCAACAATCGGCACGTGTTGAGGAGTTGAGACATGCTAAATATCAGAACATCTTAGATACAAACCCTTCTTTGAGTCTTATCAAAGGTTATGCACGCTTTAAAAACGCCAACACTCTGATTATTGATAAACCAGACGGTGATCAACAAGAAATCAGTGCGGATAAAATTTTAATTGCTACGGGATCTACTCCCACCATTCCAGCAATCAATGGGTTGAGCGGTACGCCTTATTGGACTTCAACAGAAGCACTATTTGCAACTGATTTACCAGAGCATTTGGTTGTTATAGGCTCATCAGTAGTGGCACTGGAAATCGCTCAAGCGTATCGTCGGTTGGGTTCTGAAGTGACGGTGCTTGCAAGGCATACCTTACTATATCGTGAAGATCCATTATTAGGTGAAGAACTGGAGAAATGTTTCAAAAAAGAAGGCATCAATGTTCTTACTTATACGAGTGCCAAAAACATTGCCCACGATGGTAAACAATTTATTATCGACTCAAACAACGGTCAAATCACCTCTGACAGACTACTTGTATCAACGGGACGTCATGCCAATACAGAAAAACTCAACTTAAAAGCGGTGGGTGTACAAGTTACCGAGCGAGGCGAAGTAATGGTCGATGAAAAGATGCAAACAAATGTCGAAGGTATATATGCAGCAGGTGACTGCTCGAACATGCCACAATTTGTTTACGTAGCGGCAGCCGCAGGCAGCCGAGCAGGAACGAATATGACTGGTGGTGATGTGAATTTAGATCTAACGACTATGCCTGCCGTTATTTTTACCGATCCCCAAGTAGCTACGGTAGGATTAACTGAAACTCAAGCGAACCAGCAAGGCATTAGTACGATAAGTCGGGTGTTACCAATGGAAAATGTGCCTAGAGCATTAGCTAATTTTGAAACTGACGGGTTTATTAAATTAGTTGCAGAGGAATCCACAGGTAAGCTGATAGGCGCACAAATATTGGCTCATGAAGGTGGTGAGCTTGTTCAAAGCGTAGCAATTGCCATTATCAACAATATGACAGTTGAAGAATTAGCAGGACAACTATTTCCTTACCTGACAATGGTAGAGGGGTTAAAACTATGCGCTCAAACCTTCAATAAAGACGTATCTGAATTATCCTGTTGCGCAGCTTAATCGAACCTAATATGTTAGAGCTAGCGCTTATGCTAGCTCCACCTTTACAAAACAATTGATGTTTTTTTGAACGCTCATATACATGAAAAATATGTAAAGGCCAACTTCCGCTTTACGTACAAAGAGGCTGCACAAGCAGCCCCTTAGAGCTTAAACTTCAATAGATTCTGATATATCCAATGCGTCGTCTACCTCGATGCCCAAGTAGCGGACAGTGCTCTCTAACTTTTTATGGCCCAGCAAGAGTTGTACAACCCGAAGGTTTTTAGTCTTCTTGTAAATCAGATAGGGCTTGGTTCTGCGCATTGAATGGGTGCTGTAGAGCGATGTATCTAGACCAAGTTTTTCAATCCATCCGTGAAAAATGCGGTTATATTGTCTAGTTGATATGTGCTCAGCGTCATGTATGCGAGACTTAAAAAGATAGTCAGATGCTTTCAATCCGGCTTTGTTTACCCAAGCCATGATCGTCTCTCCGGTGTTTGGTGTTATTTCAAATTGGACAGGACTACCTGTTTTTTGTTGAACGACATGCGTGCGTCTCAGAACTGAACGTCCGCAAACAACATCTGAAACCTTGAGTTTAACAAGATCACAACCTCGTAGTTTGCTATCAAGTCCAAGGTTGAACAGTGCTAGATCACGAGTCCGTCCTTCAAGCTCTAAGCGAATCCGGATACCCCATATATGTGATATCTGAAGAGGCTTTTTCTGACCGATAATACGATTTTTGTTCCAAGGTGTATGGATTTTAATTGCCATGATTTGTCTCCTGTTTAATAGGAAACTTAAGTATGGCAGGCAGATTGACAGGCGCACTTAGACAAGAAGCGGCCATTAGCTTATTGCGATTTTACGTGGTAACGAAAAGCTGTAGTGGCAGTACTGAAGAGAGCAACTCTTAATAGCTGAAATTTAAAAGTGCTATGCGTACGTATTCACATAATCGGGAGTCAGGCTTACTAGTTTCTGGTAATTTTCTGGGGCGCTTAAGCCTTTGTCGCCCCATCTGGCCCCCATTTTATATAGGTCAGATTGCTCATCCTGCATTTTAACGATGTCGAGCAAAATATCTTTATCCGTCTTACCTGAAGCTCTGCCTTCGTTGATTATTTCCTGTTCCTGAGCTAAGACCGCTCTAAACTCATTTTCAAGCTTACCCTGTAAACGACTAATCCTTGCCATTACGTCTTCACCGTTACTACTATTTAAAATTTCATTTAAATTGAACATCGCTACAGAAGGCATTCTTCCTTTTAACGAATCTACTTTTTTAGCTAACTCTTCCGGTGACGCAGATTCGATGAAAGCCAGAGCATTTGCCCGACTGTCATGCTCCCTTACATTTGAACTTGTTGAGGATTCCAGAGAGTCATTGGATTTAACAGACACCGCATCATTTCTTTGAAGTCCGTAAACATAATTTTGCGAGCTGCTTACACCATTAATCATAGAGATATCCTTCAGCACTTTTTAACTGTTGAACCATGGTGAGCAATATGTCTGCCATATGGTATTTTCTTAAGCATTCGACCCTCTAAATATGTGAACACCACTTTGACGTCAGTGGTCTAAGCAGAGATTAAGATTGGTGAACGATGAAATTAGACAAAGCGAATAGATATATAGTGGGAATCTGACTGCCGTTTAACGGAAAATTATTGCCTGAAGGCTAATCAGTTGGATAACTTAAGGAATCCAAAAGCGTCTCTTTGATTAAAACACGATGACATTCGGCTAAAGCTAGTTTTGCACTAAATAGCCTGATTATAGTTCCCGTCAAGCCGTATTCAGTTATCAGCAGTTTAATGGTGGTAAGTCGGATGAAAGCCTCTAAATCAGAACAACTCAAGTTATCTGTTATTGAACAAAAATTCACTTCTTGAAATGAATACTGTTCAGTTTTGGTCTAAGAATTGCTGGTTACTATCATCAATTTATAGTTCGGCAAACTTATGCTCATTTCATCCAGTTACGCTACAACTCCTATACAGGCATATAAGCAGTCTGAAACAAAGCCACAAACTGTTGTTGATGAAGCGCCAACAAGCCAGGGAGATAAAGTTACACTTTCAAAGCCAGCGTTAGACCTGGCTGCGCAGGAAAAAGATCGAGAGTTTTCAGATAGTTTTGTGATGAAAGTGGCCAGTCAAAACGAACAAAAAGCAGAAGAAATGCTTGCGACTTTTACATACGGACTTAATAACCCTTTAATCGATATCTCAAATCTGGATATGGCTACAGGTGAAGGAGCAACTTACACGGCAACGGGTCAGCCAGTAACTGATGCAAGTGAAGCTCTCTTTGCCAGCCAAAACGAGTCATTGATTAAACGAAATGAAATTTTAATTGCTCAAGAACGAGAGAAAGGTACCCCAGCAGCTAAAATACTCGAAAAAGTAATGCAATCGATTGACCAGCAACCACAAAGCTATAAGGACAAAATAGACTGGTCCAGATTATCTTCATAAAATCAAAGACTACCAATAGATTTCGATATCAATTTATAACAAAAGATAAGAAGCGGATATCACATCATTGAACGCCTGCTCTTTGTATTGTTGTTGAAGGCTGGGTACATCTCTTTCACAAGTAAACAGGCTGGATTGGCCGGGTGCGTATTTCGGTGAATCCGAACGGTCATTTCGGTTTTATCCGATCACTTTTTCTTCTTCTTTTTCGTCCTTACCAGTTTTACCTTAAGTGATCCGGCGTTTTTCAAGGTAGTTGTCGCCTGAGCTGTTAAGCTGCTTCTTTTTTATTC
>OJCR01001031.1_pt1 | contig 10940 bp, 9 predicted proteins | sample 1591611 | NCBI WGS metagenome assembly OJCR01 (sample SAMN05416815, study PRJEB24817) | seawater metagenome | isolation source: Sea water | place: Canada:Atlantic | collected 2013-07
GATCAGCCTCGGTCTCGTGGGCTCGGAGATGTGTATAAGAGACAGATCCTGTATTGAATATCGATAACTTAAATCAACGTTCGGTGCTGTTCTAAAATTAGTGCGAAATTCAGCTCTATAAGTCTGTGAAAAGCTTTCATTAACAGATCGTCTGCCCTGAATAAATTGATTAAACTTAGAGTAATTTAAGTTGGCTCTTACAGATCCTCTCAGTTTTCCAAAAGTACGCTGGTAACGCCCGCTTGCAGATAAATTTTCATCCGCAAAATTGGAATTAAAAGGAGTAGAAACTCGAATTACACTACCAGGTGTAAAAATAGATTCAGTTCTAATGTTATCAATGCTTTTACTGTAATTGATGTTAGCAAAAATATTAGTATAATTAAACATATTAAAGCTATAATATGATAAGTTTACATTATGAGAAAGCGCGCTTTGCAACTCTGGTGACCCAGTAAATAACGAATTATAGTTATTCAAAACTAGACCACTTGCAAATTGTGAAACATCTGTAAACTGTGTTTGCATTCGATATGTTAAATTCAATGTTTCGCTCTTTTTAATATCATACCTCATATTAAAATCAGGTAAAAACCTATAAAAATTATCAGTGGTTTTCTCATTAAATTGAGTATTTGAAATTGAATATGCATGCGCAGAAACACCAGGAGTAAAAGTGAATTTGCGGTATTTTAAGCGGTAATGCAATCCTAAATAAACATCTGAAAAATCATAAGCAATATCATTAGTTGATAAGCCTCCAGCAATTGCAGGGGTTGGATCAAGTACTGACTGATCATCTAAGTTTTGAAAGATCTTAGAATCAAATTGCTGACGACTTGCAATGGTTCCAAGTGTAAAATTAATATTGCTCTTCTTGTTGAGAATGTTCCAATAGTCTAACTTTGCATCAACTTGATTAGACTGTACTCTCTTTTCCTGAGCTAGATTATAATTTATTTGAGAACCGTTCAAACCTAAATCATTGGCTGTTCCGTTATAATTAGCCTTATCTTCTAGAATGGCGTTATAAAAAGGGTCTTCGTCTTTAATCAAATGCTGAGCCTCAAAAGCAAAAATATTGGTTTCGTTAAGCGTGTAATAATAATTCAAACTTTGATTAAAACTAAATGGATTGATGTCTTCAAGCTGATTAATTGAACCATTAATAGAAGAGTTGAATTGCTGGTCTTGAGAGCTTTTAGATAAATTTCCAAGGGCCTCGTATTCAAGTTGGTTATTAGCATTTGGTTGAAACTTCGTGGTAAGCTTAGCCAACCCCAGGTCATTATTTTGAATGGTATTACTTTCTGTATCTTCATTAGGAATTCCAAGGTCAGCATCCGAATATTGAGTGCTTCTATTTTCTTGTAATTCATTTTTAGTGTTTGAAAAGATGGCAAATCCACCAAAATCCAAAGTCTTTTTTGGAGACCAACTAAAATTAGCAGCAGCAAACTTGGTATTAATGTCTTTGGCTCTGTTATTTTGTAATACTAATGAACTAATATCGTTGTTACCCAAGCTTAAGTTTGTACCGCTGTTTCGGCTTGGTGATCTAAATCCACCAGAAAAATTATAATAATCTCGCCTAGAAAAACCAACTTCACCAATATTATTTAAATCTCCAATAAAATTAATGCTATACTCTGGGCTATAATAAAACAATTTTGGTTGGGCTAAGTAAAGGTCATTTGCCTCAGAATCGCCTGCACCAACGGTAATATTTCCAAACCAGAAATTTTTCTTTCCGTCTTTTAACTTAATATTGATGGCTATATTGTCTTGATTATTGGTGACACCTCCTAATTGACCAACTTCAGAGTAGTTTTTTAAAACTTGCACCTTATCTACTGCATTTGAGGGAATGTTTTTAGTTGCTAACTTGGTGTCTCCGTCGAAAAAGTCTTTTCCTTCAACCATCAACTTAGTGACTACTTTACCTTCCACTTCTATTTGACCGTCATCATTAATTTCAACCCCTGGAAGGTTTTTAAGAACATCCTCTAGTTTTCTTTCAGTACCTGTATTAAAGGAATCCGCGTTATAGACTAAAGTATCTCCGCTAATAGTTACTGGCATTTCATAAGTCAGTTCTACTTCATCTAAAGAATTGTCCTGAATCATAACAAAATCCTGAGTAATATTATCTTCTTTTGTTTCCAATACCTTATCTAAAGACTTCATCCCTATATAACTTGCTTGTATACTATAGATTGTATTCTTTTTTAAATCCAAACGAAAAAGACCTTCATCATTAGTTATCGCATAAGAATCTAATGTCTTGGTGGCTTTATTAATCGCGATGACGTTTGCTAACTCTAATGGGCTACCTAAACTGTCTCTAATAACTCCTTGAAGTTTAACTTGTGAAAAACTCGCTAGGCTCAGCGATAGGAATATGATTGTGGTAATATATTTCATAGAACTCTTCTTGATTTAAATTGTGTTATTTTCTTCGCTGGTTTCCGCGACCTCTGTACATCGAGCGCATTTCCTCCATTTTTTTTGTTACAATATCATTATATTCTTTACGTGATACCACATCTCCTTTTTCGGGTGCCTCAATTACGTCTTTCTCCTTAGGATTCATTATTATTTTAGAACACAAAATGGTTGTTTTATCTGTATTCACCTCTAAGATTAATCCAGGTAAACCCCAAAAATCTCCTGGACCCTGACTAACTGGAATCTGTGGCGTATACCAAGCAGTTACTTCAATTTCTTTTGGGATTTCGATATCTTCAGAAATATTCGTTGTTTTAGTAGAATCTTTTTTCACATCTGAGCTTTTCGAAGGTTTTTTTCTTCGCATACTTCGCCAGTCAAATTCGTCTACTTTTTTGATTGCTGTAGCTTTCATGCAAAGATATTGACCAATTTGTTTCGTTTCAGTTCCTAACTGCCATTTAAGCTGAGTTAGGGAGTCTGAAATTAAAAATTGTTTTCCAAAAAACTCCTGATCCTGCAAGAACTGTTGTGACTTGACGTTTTTGTATTGCATCCCAGAAGATAAACTGCTGCCCCACATACCAAACCCACGACCCCCACCACCTGGAGCTTCGAGAACCTCGTCTTCTTTATAAGTAGATGATTCTCTATCAAAGGTCAGGATGTATGTTTTCTCAAACATACTACGCATGCGGTCTGCAATTTGCTTCTTTTGGTCTTCACTCATTTTACGACCTCCCCACCCATCCATATCAACAGATGTTTTAGAAAAATAATAGGCTTTCCCTTGAAAGTTTTGGGCGTAGGTTGCTGAAGAAATCAGCAAAACTATTAGTACTATTTGATAAGCTTTATTTATAAAATTCATTTATATTGATTTTTGATTGAATGCGTTTAAACTATGACAGACGAAACTACACATAGTTTAAATAAAATACGTTAAAATTTATCTAAATTAGTCTATGGACTCAATCTCAATTGAGATGCTATTTCCTTTCCCGTCTTGTTGGAAACTCATTTCCTTTATCTTTTTTTCTACTATTTGATCGTACTTAGATTGTGAAACAGGCTTTCCCTTCTTTGGGGACAGGATTGTAATTGGTTTTTTTGGGTTCAATGTAACTTTACTACATAAAATCACTTTTGAGTCATAATTTAGTTCTAAAATAAGCCCTGGTAGTCCTTGAAATGCACCAGGACCATTACTAATAGGTATTTGAGGAGCATACCAGGCTGTAATTGTTTTACTTTTTTTAGTCGGCTCATTAGAATATGGATTCACTTTGATTAGTTGTTCAGCAGTTGCCTTAAAACAGGTGTATTTCCCAATATTTTTAGTGTCGGAATGAAGTTTCCAATCAATTTTCTGAAGAGTATCTTGAATTAGGAAAATCTTTCCCAAAAAATCACTTTGTTTAGTGTATCGCTCATCCTTAATGTTTTTATAAAGTATGTCGGTGCCAGAAGATGACATAATAATCATGTCACTTCCAAGAGAAGGTGTCGCAAGCTCTTCATCTTCTTTGTAAACGGATTGTTCCTGATCGAAGGACAAAACGTATGTTTTCTCAAATTGCTTTTGAAGCATGGCCATAATTTCATCTTGCATTCCACCCGCCTGGGTGCTGTCTAGTTCGATTTCTATTTTATCTTTGGTTTTATAGGTGGCTATCCCTTGGAAGTCTTGAGCGCTTAAAATTGAAGAGCCAAAAGAAATTAAAAATACAGCTCTAATAATTATATTCATTGTTAATGGTTTTTTAGAGTTAAAAATAAAAAATACCTAATGGTAGATAAATTCACTACATACTTAGACTCTGAAATCTATAAATTGTTACAACTCTAAACAAAAAATTGTATTTTTAAAGTCGAGATGAAACAACCCACCTATTTCCTATTACTGTTCAGTTGTTGGCTTTTTAGTCAAACTCCTTTAACCGCTAAACTAATTGAATCGACTCCGTTTGAATGGGATCGTTTTGCTGGAGTGGATCAATTTGAATCTTTATATTACTTAAAGTCTAAGGCACTTTTTAAAGAAAACAATCAAAGTTCACAAAGCTATAGCGATTTAAATAAAGGAGATATTAACGCTGTTTCGACATTCAATGCGTTAAAGTTAGCTTTGTTGTTTAAGGCTTTTAATTCCGTGACACTTTTAGACAATCGGCTCGCTGAGCTAGCTACTATTGATTTTAATTCAATAAATCCATTACGGACAGTCTCCCATATTTCTTATGGAAATGACACAACCTTTTGGCTCTTTGACTCTAACACACTTCAACTAGAATTATTTGATTACAATACATTAACATCTAGAGTTAAAACAGGGCCACTTGAAAGTGAAGTTATAGCGTTAGATAGCGACTATAATTATAGCTGGGTCCTTCTAAAAGATGAATTGCAATGTTATAACTACATGGGAAGTTTGATTGCAAAACTTCCAAACCAAGGGTTTACGGACTTAAAACTATGGAATGGGGGGCTATTTTTAAAAAAAGGAAATACCATTTATTATAAGCCAAAAGAGAGTACAGTTTTTTGGATACTAGACTTATCTAAAATTTTAGTAAAACAGTTTTTTGTAACCAATCAAACCTTGTATATTTATGACGAAGAATTTCTTCATCAGTACCAACTACTAAACAATTAATATTATGCATGTTGCTATTGCAGGAAATATTGGAGCAGGGAAAACTACCCTAACCCAGTTACTAGCGAAACATTACAAATGGGAAGCTCAACTAGAAGATGTTGTTGACAACCCTTATTTAGATGATTTTTACAACCAAATGGAGCGCTGGAGTTTTAACCTTCAAGTCTATTTTTTAAATAGCAGGTTCCGCCAAGTATTGAAAATTCGCGAAAGCGGAAAAAACATTATTCAAGACAGAACCATCTACGAAGACGCAAACATATTTGCGCCTAACCTACACGCAATGGGCTTGATGACAAATCGTGATTTTAAAAACTATTCATCCCTTTTTGGATTAATGGAATCGCTAGTACAGTCACCCGATTTAATTATCTATTTAAGAAGCTCAATTCCTAACCTTGTGTCCCAAATTCATAAACGGGGCCGTGACTATGAGAACTCCATAAGTATTGACTACCTAAGCCGCTTAAACGAGCGCTATGAAGCCTGGATACATGGATACACTAAAGGGAGACTACTAATTATTGATGTCGATGATTTGGACTTTGTAGAAAAAGAAGAAGACCTTGGTTTTATCATTAACAAAATCGATGCTGAAATAAACGGTTTGTTTTAATTTTAAATAAAATGAATAAAAAAAACCCTCTATAAACTATAGAGGGTTTTTTTATGATTAATCACTATGGATTAATTTATTTTGAGAAGTTCTACTTCAAAGACCAAGGTTGAGTTAGGAGCAATCTTAGCGCCTGAACCTCTTTGGCCATAAGCTAATTCAGATGGTATAACCAAACGGAATTTATCTCCTACTGACATGAGCTGTAACGCTTCCGTCCATCCTGGAATAACCTGAGAAACACCAAATGTAGCTGGCTCTCCACGCTCTACTGAACTATCAAAAACAGTCCCGTCAGTCAAAGTTCCCGTATAATGTACTGTCACATTGTCTTGAGGAGTTGGTGATGATCCTTCACCTTTACTAAGTACCTCATACTGAAGCCCACTTTCCGTTGTAGTAACCCCTTCTTTTGTTGAGTTTTCTGCTAAATAAGCAACTCCTTCTTCAGCTAAAGCTTTAGTTTTTTCATCGTTAGCTAACTTATTTTTAGCTTTCAACTCTGTGAAATATTTCTGAACAAACTGTTGACCCTCTTCTTGGGTAAGTTCTAAATTATTACTCTCAAAAACATCTTTAAACGATTTAGCTATTACTTTATAATCCATAGACTCTACCCCTTGGTTTTTAGCGGCACTAGCTCCCATTACTCCCCAACTGTAACTGAATTTTTCTAAATCCGATGAATCGTTAGAATTAGAGTGACCACCCAAGATTGGGGCTATTACTAACCCTATTAAACAAGTAAGTTTAATAAGTATATTCATAGAAGGGCCTGAAGTGTCCTTGAAAGGATCTCCAACTGTATCTCCAGTAACTGCTGCTTTGTGAGCTTCTGAACCTTTGTAAGTCATTACTCCATTAATTTCAACACCTGCTTCAAAAGATTTCTTAGCATTGTCCCATGCACCACCGGCATTATTTTGGAAAATAGCCCAAAGCACACCTGACACAGTCACACCAGCCATATATCCACCTAGCATTTCTGCTACTAACATGTTATTATCCTGGTACACTAGTTTACCAACTAAAACAACAAGAATGGGAAATCCTATAGTTAATATTCCTGGCAACATCATTTCTTTAAGAGAAGCCTTTGTTGAAATGTCTACACATTTATCATATTCTGGTTTTCCAGTTCCTTCCATAATTCCTGGAATTTCTTTAAACTGTCTTACCACTTCGTTTACCATTTCCATAGCTGCCTTCCCTACAGCGTTCATTGCCAATGCAGAAAATACAACTGGCACCATTCCACCAACAAATAACATAGCTAAAACAGGCGCTTTGAAAATATTAATTCCATCAATCCCTGTAAATGTTACATACGCAGCAAATAAAGCTAATGATGTTAATGCGGCAGATGCAATTGCAAATCCTTTTCCAGTTGCAGCAGTTGTATTACCAACAGCATCTAAAATATCTGTTCTTTCCCTAACAATAGGATCTTGCTCGCTCATTTCAGCAATACCACCTGCATTATCAGCAATTGGCCCAAAAGCATCGATCGCTAATTGCATAGCAGTTGTTGCCATCATTGCAGAAGCCGCTAAAGCAACTCCATAAAATCCAGCTAAAGCATATGATGCCCATATGGCAGCTGCAAACAATAATACAGAAGAAAATGTAGAGATCATACCAGTCGCTAAACCAGCAATGATATTTGTCCCTGCTCCTGTGCTTGATTGTTGTACAATCTTTAAGATTGGCTTAGAACCTAGCCCTGTATAATACTCTGTAAAAGCTGAAATTCCAGCACCCACAACAAGTCCTACTAAACAAGCATAAAATACTCTCATTGAAGATATGTCTTGTAATCCTTCTCCGAAAAAGTTCATTTGCATTGTTTCTGGTAACATCCAAGTCACTAATCCAAAACAGGCTCCAGCAACCATAACGATTGATGCCCAGTTTCCAATATTTAAAGCTCTTTGTACGTCAGCCTCTTTTGCATCATTTGAAGAAATTTTGACTAGTAAAGTCCCTATAAGTGAAATTATAATTCCAACTCCAGCAATAGACATTGGCAATAAAATGGGGCCAATTCCGCCAAAAGCATCTTCAATAGCACCTCCCATATCTTTTATTACATAGTTTCCTAAGACCATAGCAGCTAATACCGTTGCTACATAGGATCCAAATAAATCGGCTCCCATTCCTGCAACATCTCCAACATTGTCCCCAACATTATCAGCAATCGTAGCTGGGTTTCTAGGATCATCTTCAGGAATGTCAGCTTGAACTTTTCCTGCTAAATCCGCACCTACATCAGCTGCTTTTGTATAAATTCCACCACCAACTCTTGCAAACAAAGCAATAGATTCAGCTCCTAATGAAAAGCCAGCTAAGGCTTCTAAAACAACAGTCATTTGATCCGTATTTGTCCATTCACCACCCATGAATTTATGATAGAATATAATAAAGAACAAGGTTAAACCTAAGACTGCTAAACCAGCAACTCCTAATCCCATAACAGTACCGCCACCAAAAGACACCTTCAATGCATTTGGCAAACTTGTTTTTGCAGCTTGCGTAGTTCTAACATTTGTTTTAGTTGCAATTTTCATACCCATATTTCCTGCAAATGCTGAAAAGATAGCCCCAATAACAAACGCAAATACAATTAAATAAGTTGTTTGCATATAAAAAGCAATTCCAGCTAAAACAATACTAGCTCCAATTACAAAATAGGTGAGTAATCTGTACTCAGCATTTAAAAATGCCAAAGCACCTTCATAGATGTGGTCTGAGATTTCTTTCATTTTCCCATCTCCTGCATCTTGTTTCATTACCCAAGATTTTTTGATTAGCATGTACGCTAACCCTAATATTGCCATTGCAACTGGCATCCAAATCATCATTGATTCCATAGTATAATTTTGTTTATTTTAACGGGCGTAAATGTACTAAAATGATAATAAACTAAAAAACCTAATTTGAGATAATTATGATCCTTCTATATTAAAGATCAAAATAAGAGGTTTTAAAGAAGTGAATTTTAGATGCATAATTACTAAATCCCTGGAGATATCCCAACTCTAAGCCCAAAGTTTGGTGAATAGTTGTTTGGATTATCAAATTCAGATCGCTAGGTACTATAAACATGAAGAACCTTTAAGTTACCCAAGCCTATATTTTCTACACAAAATCCATATTCATAACATAGGGCTATGAGGTCATCTGTAATGAAAAAATGAACACTAAATGAAATGTTTTTCATAAGTTTATCCTCCATTAAAAATTAGTCTAATGAAGAGATTTCGTGTGTAAATAAGTTATTTATACAGAACTTTCTTAACAGCCCTCACAACATCATCGCTGTTAGGTAACCACTCTTTTAGAAGTACCGGAGAATAAGGTGCAGGTGTATCAGCGGTGTTTATTTTTATAATTGGAGCATCTAGATGATCAAAAGCTTTCTCTTGAACTTGATATGTTATTTCAGTAGACACATTACCAAATGGCCAAGCCTCTTCAAGGATCACCAAACGATTTGTTTTCTTAACCGATTCTAATATCGTATTAATATCTAAAGGACGTACGGTTCTTAGATCGATAACCTCACAAGAAATTCCTTCCTTTTCTAAGGCATCTGCAGCAGCATATGCTTCTTTAATTATTTTTCCAAAGGATACAACAGTCACATCGGAACCTTCCCTTTTGATATCCGCAACTCCAATAGGTAATATGTATTCTCCTTCCGGGACTTCTCCTTTATCCCCGTACATCTGCTCGCTTTCCATAAAAATTACAGGATCGTCATCTCTTATGGCAGCTTTTAAAAGCCCTTTAGCATCATACGGGTTTGAGGGCACCACAACCTTAAGGCCTGGGCAGTTTGCAAACCAGTTTTCAAAAGCCTGAGAGTGTGTGGCTCCTAATTGACCAGCAGACCCCGTTGGACCTCTAAACACAATTGGGCACTTAAACTGACCTCCAGACATTTGTCTTATTTTGGCAGCGTTATTTATAATTTGATCAATCCCTACTAAAGAGAAATTAAATGTCATAAACTCAACGATAGGGCGATTGCCTGTCATGGTTGATCCAACAGCAATTCCTGAAAATCCTAGTTCCGCAATTGGTGTATCGATTACTCTTTTAGCACCAAACTCATCTAACATTCCTTTTGAAGCTTTATAAGCACCATTATATTCTGCTACTTCTTCTCCCATTAAATAAATGCTACTATCACGACGCATTTCTTCACTCATGGCTTCGCAAATTGCCTCTCTAAATTGAATTGTTTTCATTAGTTGAATTTTATGAGGGACAAAAATAAGAATAATACTCAATTATAACTGAAACATTTTACTAAAATTTACTATGCATGCATAGGAAGTGTGAGGTTTTTTAATTACTTTTGAAGTCAACTCTTATTAGAACAAAAAATCGAGAATATGAAGATATTAGTCTGTATTAGTCATGTCCCTGACACGACTTCTAAAATTAATTTTACTGACGAAAACTCCAAGTTTGAATCTAACGGCGTACAGTTTGTTATAAATCCAAATGACGAATTTGGATTGACCCGCGCAATGTGGTTTAAAGAAAAACAAAACGCAAGCATAGATGTTATTAGTGTTGGGGGTCCCGAAACAGAGCCCACCTTAAGAAAGGCTCTTGCAATTGGAGCGGATACAGCAATTCGAGTCAATGCCAGCACCCCTGACGGCCTTTCGGTAGCCACACATTTGGCTGACGTTGCTAAAAAAGGGAGTTACAATCTAATTATTGCAGGTCGTGAATCCATTGACTACAATGGCGGAATGGTACCGGGAATGTTAGCAGCAATATTAAATGCTAATTTTGTGACCAATTGCATTAGCTTAGAAATTGAAGGAACAAGTGTGACAGCCATACGTGAAATTGACGGAGGTAAGGAAACACTCTCTACAATTTTACCCCTAGTAATTGGTGGGCAAAAAGGCCTAGTTGAAGAAAGTGACTTAAGAATCCCTAACATGAGAGGAATTATGATGGCACGAAAAAAACCACTTACAGTTGTTGAACCTGAATCGGATAATTCAGCAACTAGCTCAGTCTCTTTTGAAAAACCAGCTCCCCGAGGCGCTGTTAAATTAGTAGAAGCTAACAACATTGATGAGTTGATCAGTCTTCTTCACAACGAAGCAAAAGTTATTTAATTAATTCTAAAAAAAAGAAAAATGTCCGTTTTAGTATATACCGAATCCGATCAAGGAAATTTTAAAAAAG
>OJCR01001034.1_pt1 | contig 10925 bp, 9 predicted proteins | sample 1591611 | NCBI WGS metagenome assembly OJCR01 (sample SAMN05416815, study PRJEB24817) | seawater metagenome | isolation source: Sea water | place: Canada:Atlantic | collected 2013-07
GAGATCAGCCTCGGTCTCGTGGGCTCGGAGATGTGTATAAGAGACAGGTGTAAAGTTTTACACCTTCATGTGATTTTACTTTATACTTAGCTTTTAAATGTAACAGTAAACGCTCTAAATTATTGTAATTATCTTCAATACAGACAGAAAAACTAATGGCTGAATTTTGAATCATGCTGACTTTCATTTTATAATCATGAAGTAATCCAAAAATATGGCGGATGTTGTCTTCTACGATATAAGAAAAATCTAAAGATGAAACTGAAATTAAAGTTTGATTCTGCTTTAATATGTAACAAGGTATTTTTGGGGTTAATTCAAGGTCTTTCCCAACGATAGATCCTTCGTTTTCTGGATTTAAAAAAGACTTAACCAGTAAGGGGATTTCTTTGCGTTGTAGGGGTTGAAGCGTTTTTGGGTGGATGACTGATGCTCCATAATAGGATAACTCTATAGCCTCCGTGTAAGAAATCTGGTTTAGTAACTCGGCATTTTCAAAATAACGAGGGTCTGCATTGAGTACTCCAGGAACATCTTTCCAAATGGTGACAGATTTAGCATTCAAACAGAATGCAAAAATCGCAGCAGTATAATCACTTCCTTCCCTACCGAGGGTAGTTGTGAAATTATTGGAGTTACTTCCAATAAATCCTTGAGTAATATTTAACTTTGAGGTATCTACTTTTTTAGAGATTAATTCCTGAGTTTGATTCCAATTTACTTTTGCACTTCTGTAATAATCATCTGTTTTTATGTAGTTTCTTACATCTAGCCAGGAGTTTGTTAATCCAATAGAGTTCAGATAATGACTAATAATGCTAGTAGATATGAGCTCTCCAAACGCAATTACTTGGTCATAAACGAAATTGTAGTCAGGTGACTTATTGTGATCAAAAAACCGTAAAAGTTCCTGAAATAAGCTGTCTATGTTTTCAAAGACATCATGTGTTTCATTGTCAAATAAGTCAAGAAGAATATGGTTATGATATTTCTTCACTTCTTGTACTGAACTGTTCAGTTCGTGCTTAGCGTCGAAATAGTTTGACACCACTTTTTCCATAGCATTGGTAGTTTTCCCCATTGCAGATACAATGATAAGTGTGTTTTTGTAGCCAACAGATTTTAAAACATTTACTAGGTTTCTTACGCCTTCAGCATCTTTTACGGAGGCTCCACCAAATTTAAAAATTTGCATCAGTTTATTTTTGAGATATAGTTCTTAATTCCTTGTGCGTCTAGTTGAACAACATGCCAGTCTCTCATGACCAGTGCACCCTTTAGTTCGTAAAATTCAATGGCTGTAGTATTCCAGTCAATTACTTCCCAACATATACGCTTAACTCCTAGTTCAGCTCCATATAAAATCACTTGATCTAATAAGGAAGAACCCACTCCATATCCACGCATCTTTTCCGAGACAATCAAGTCTTCTAGGTGTAAGACAGTACCTTTCCACGTGGAAAAACGGGTGTATACCAAGGCAATTCCAATCACTTTTTGATCTACTTCAGCCACAAAACAATCAAATTCTTTACTATCACCAAACCCTTTCTTTTTCAAGTCCGCTTCCGTGACCTCAACTGCATTTGGTTCTTTCTCAAACACTGCGAGTTCGGTAATAAGGTTTAATACCTGCTCCATATCTTCAGTTGTAGCTACACGGACATGATAATTCATTTGTTTTTGTTAGGTAAATCAAAGATACTCAAAAGCCTTTTAATTTTCCCTAATAAAACAGTTACGAAAACGTTGTAGTTGTCTAAAAATTAAGATATTTGTATAAACATCTATTCACATGTCTCATAAACATCAAACGCTTGGCGAATTTATCATAGAAAATCAATCTTCTTTTAAATACAGTTCAGGTGAATTATCCAGATTGATTAATTCCATTAGGTTAGCTGCGAAAGTGGTTAATTATGAAGTTAATAAAGCAGGGTTGGTAGATGTTTTAGGATCATTTGGAGACACTAATGTCCAAGGAGAGGACCAGCAAAAACTAGACGTTTATGCCAATGAAAAGTTTATTCAAACTCTAGTCAATCGAAATATAGTCTGTGGGATTGCAAGTGAAGAAGAAGATGATTTTATTTCAATTAACAGTTCTGATAATAAGCATCAAAATAAATATGTGGTTCTGATGGACCCTTTGGATGGATCTTCTAATATTGATGTTAATGTTTCTGTAGGAACTATATTTTCAATCTACAGAAGGGTAACTCCGGTAGGAACTCCTGTGAAACTCCAGGATTTTTTACAAAAAGGAAACGAACAAGTGGCGGCAGGTTATATTATATATGGGACTTCAACTATGCTCGTATATACCACTGGTGATGGTGTAAATGGGTTTACACTAAACCCTGCAATAGGTACCTTTTACTTATCGCACCCTCAAATCAAATTCCCAAATGAGGGAACTATTTACTCGGTCAATGAAGGAAATTATATCCACTTCCCACAAGGCATAAAAAACTACATCAAATACTGTCAAATGGAAGAAAATAATCGGCCATATACTTCGCGCTATATAGGGTCTTTAGTTTCTGATTTTCATCGAAATATGATAAAGGGTGGTATTTATCTATACCCTACAAGTACCAAAAACCCACAGGGTAAATTAAGATTGTTATACGAATGCAATCCCATGGCATTTTTAGCAGAGCAAGCGTCTGGTAAAGCAAGCGATGGTAGCTCCCGAATTATGGATATTATTCCAACTGAACTGCATCAGCGAGTACCTTTTGTCTGTGGCAGTATGTCCATGGTTGAGAAAGCTGAAAGTTTTGTGCGTGCCACACAAAGTTCTTAAGTATTTAAATTTTAGCTAGTCTAAAAGGAAGGTTGTAACTTTGTCTAAATTTAAATTGAATGCACAAAGCAGGTTTTGTTAATATCATTGGAAACCCAAATGTAGGAAAGTCTACGTTGATGAACGCCTTTATAGGCGAAAAGCTTTCTATTATCACTTCCAAAGCGCAAACCACACGGCACCGTATTCTTGGAATCGTGAACGGAGATGATTTTCAAGTCATTTTATCGGATACACCTGGAATTATAAAGCCCGCTTATGAACTGCAAAGTTCTATGATGGATTTTGTTAAGTCTGCTTTTGATGATGCTGATATTTTAATCTATATGGTTGAGATTGGCGAAAAGGAGCTAAAAGATGAAGCCTTTTTTGAGAAAATAAAATCATCTAAAGCTCCGGTATTAATGTTGTTGAACAAAATTGACACCTCTAACCAAGAGCAGTTGGAGGCCCAAGCAGCCTTGTGGCAGCAAAACGTGCCTAATGCCGAGTTTTTCCCTATTTCTGCACTTGAAGGTTTTAATGTGAAAAATGTTTTAGACCGAATTATTGAGTTACTTCCAGAATCTCCGGCCTATTACCCAAAAGATCAGTTGACAGATAAGCCTGAACGATTTTTTGTAAATGAGTGTATTCGCGAAAAAATATTAATTCATTACAAAAAAGAAATTCCTTACGCTGTTGAGGTATTGACTGAAGAATTTTTTGAAGAAGAAGAAATTATTCGCATGCGTTCTGTAATTATGGTGGAGCGTGAAACTCAAAAAGGGATAGTTATTGGACATAAGGGAAGTGCATTAAAACGAGTTGGGGTTGAAGCACGAAAAGATTTAGAGAAATTTTTTGGAAAGCAAGTCCACTTAGAACTGTATGTAAAAGTCAACAAAAATTGGCGTTCAAACCAAAATCAACTCAAGCGTTTTGGTTATAATAATTCTTAGAACAACTTTGTTTTTCTTCTAGGACTTGTGCAGTTAAATGAGTTTAAGAGTATATATTTTTTAAACTTACACAAAAAAGAGCTTAGCAAAAGGATATTTCCTATTTTTGCAGCAATTTTCAAAAGCATATGAGCAATATTGTAGCGATAGTAGGACGTCCAAACGTGGGTAAATCCACGTTTTTTAATCGGTTGATTCAAAGGCGAGAAGCCATTGTTGACGCTGTGAGTGGAGTGACCCGTGACCGTCACTACGGTAAAAGTGATTGGAATGGAAAAGAATTTTCATTAATTGATACTGGTGGTTATGTACTTGGTAGTGATGATGTTTTTGAATCTGAAATTGACAAACAAGTCGAGTTAGCCATTGAAGAAGCAGATGCCATCATTTTTATGGTTGATGTAGAGTCGGGGGTAACTGGCATGGATGAAGATGTTTCCAAGCTTTTAAGAAAAGTTAACAAGCCTGTTTTTCTAGTTATTAATAAAGTTGACAACGCGATGCGAGAGCAAGATGCTGTTGAGTTTTATGCTTTGGGTTTGGGAGAATATTATACGATTGCGAGTATCAATGGTAGTGGTACAGGAGATTTATTAGATGCTTTAGTAAAATCATTACCAGATGTGGAAGAAGTAGAAGCGGTTACTCTGCCTCGATTTGCGGTAGTAGGTCGTCCAAATGCTGGTAAATCATCATTTATTAATGCATTAATTGGCGAAGATCGTTATATCGTTACTGATATTGCTGGGACTACTCGAGATTCTATAGATACTAAATACAACCGATTTGGTTTTGAATTTAATCTTGTTGATACTGCTGGTATTCGTCGCAAAGCAAAGGTGAAGGAAGACTTAGAATTTTATTCTGTGATGCGCTCAGTCCGTGCCATTGAACATGCGGATGTATGTTTGGTTGTTTGTGATGCGCAACGAGGATTTGACGGACAAGTTCAAAATATTTTCTGGCTTGCACAGCGAAACCATAAAGGTGTAGTAATTTTGGTTAATAAGTGGGATTTGATTGAAAAAGACACAAAAACAACCAAAGCATTTGAGACCCATATTCGTCAACAAATTGAGCCTTTCACAGATGTGCCTATTGTTTTTATATCAGCGCTCTCTAAGCAGCGTATTTTTAAAGCTATGGAAACGGCAGTAGAGGTTTATAATAACCGAGCAAAGCGCATTAAAACAAGTGTATTGAACGATGATTTATTGCCAATCATTGAAAATTATCCTCCTCCAGCCCTTAAAGGGAAGTTTGTAAAAATAAAATACATTATGCAGCTACCAACTCCGCAGCCTCAGTTTGCATTCTTTTGTAATTTACCGCAATATGTTAAGGAGCCTTACAAACGTTTCTTAGAAAATAAGTTGAGAGCATTGTACGACTTTAAAGGTGTGCCGATTACAATATATATGCGTAAAAAATAGAACTCTAAAGCGAGTTTCAAATCAGTTTAGATTCTTTAGCTAGAGTTGATTTTTTATTTTAATCAATTCGTTTTTGACGCGTTCTAATTTTGTGATAATGTCAAAATCATTTAATGACTTTTGATTTTGTTCTTTCAAGTAAGTTTTAGCTCCTTCTAGTGTGTAGCCCCGTTCTTTAACAAGGTTGTATATAAGTTTTAAGTTCTGAACATCTTCAGGAGTAAAACGACGATTGCCCTTGGCATTTTTTTTTGGTTTAAGAGCCTCAAACTCTTTGTCCCAAAAACGTATTAGTGAAGCATTGACATCAAAAGCTTTAGCAATCTCTCCAATCCTATAATATCGTTTTTCTGGAAGGTCTAGATGCATTAGTCTAAAGATTGGTTTTCTATAGAAGCAATACTCAAAAGTCTATTAAATTCTTCGGAGCTTAAGTTGCCATAGTAAAAGTTCACAGGATTGATTCTTTTTTTATTGATGAAAACTTCATAGTGAAGGTGAGGTGCTTGGGAACGACCAGTGCTGCCTACATAGCCAATAAGGTCGCCACGTTTCACCTTTTGACCTCTTCTGACATTGTACTTGTACAGGTGTGCGTACAAGCTTACATAGCCATAGCCATGGTCAATTCTAATGTGTTTCCCATACCCAGAAGCACGACCGTCAGCTCGCTTAACAACGCCATCACCTGAAGCGTAAATAGGGGTACCTCTTGGAGCTGTAAAATCCATCCCATAATGAAACTTACGAACCTTTGTAAAGGGATCGCTTCGGTATCCATATCCAGACGCCATTCGCGTTAAGTCTTCATTTTTTATTGGCTGTATGGCGGGGATTCTGGCTAAAAATTTTTCTTTATCCTTAGCGAGTGCTGTAATTTCATCCAGCGATTTTGACTGAATAATGATTCGCTTTTGGAGTATATCTATTCGCTTATTCGCACTGATGATTAGTTCAGAGTTATTAAAACCTTCATACTTTTTGTAACGGTTAACTCCTCCAAAGCCTTGTTTTCGTTGTTCTTCTGGTATAGGATTGGCCTCGAAATAAAGACGGTAAATTCCATTGTCACGATTTTCAACATTTGTTAATACCGCTTCCGCTTCCGACATTTTTTTAGTGAGCAGATTGTATTGAAGATCAAGGTTTTGTAGTTCTCGATTTAATGCTTTTTCTCTCGGGGATTCAAAATATTGTTCAGCAATTAAAATAGTTATAAAACCAAACATTGCTGCAGCAAATAAAAACACAAAAGTGTTTTTAGCATGTCTCTTAGTATCCCTCTTTATGGGGCGATACGTCAGTGTTTCGGAATCGTAATAATATTTTACATTAGACATTGCCTAAAAAGTTCTATTTTTGTTAAATATTGGTTAGCCTTTTGGTTACAAAGACTGGCTTTTAAACAAATATATAAATTGTTTCTAATTAAAGAACGATTTATTATACTAAGCTTAACATTTTCGCATGAAATCTCAAGACATTAGATCTCAATTTTTAGCCTTTTTTGAAACAAAAAAACACCAAGTTTTACCCTCTTCTCCGATGGTTTTAAAAGACGACCCTTCATTAATGTTTGTTAATTCTGGGATGGCGCCATTTAAAGAGTTCTTTCTTGGGCATGGAACGCCTTCAAACAATCGAATTACAGACACTCAAAAATGCTTAAGAGTTTCAGGAAAGCATAACGACTTGGAAGAAGTAGGTTACGACACCTATCACCACACCTTTTTTGAAATGCTAGGGAACTGGAGTTTTGGAGATTACTTTAAAAAAGATGCAATAGAGTGGGCCTGGGAGTTGTTGATAAAGATCTATAAAATAGATAAGGACATTCTCTACGTGACCGTATTTGAAGGTTGTAAAGAAGATGGGACACCAATGGATTCTGAAGCCTATGATATTTGGAAACAATTAATACCTGAGGATCGGATTCTCAAAGGGAATAAGGTAGATAATTTCTGGGAAATGGGTGAACAAGGACCTTGCGGACCTTGTAGTGAAATACATGTAGATATTCGATCCAAAAAAGAAAAATTTAAAGTTTCTGGACATGAATTAATTAATAAAGACCATCCTCAAGTTATCGAAATATGGAACCTTGTTTTTATGGAATACAACCGTAAAGCCAATGGAAGCTTAGAAGATTTGCCTCAAAAACATATTGATACAGGCATGGGCTTTGAGCGTTTATGTATGGTGCTTCAAGATGTTACATCAAATTATGACACGGATGTATTTACCCCTATTATCAGAGAAATTGAGGCCATATCAGGACTTAGCTACGGAAAACAATTAAAGCAAGACATAGCGATTCGTGTGATTTCTGATCACGTACGCGCTGTCGCTTTTTCAATTGCTGACGGCCAATTGCCAAGCAACACTGGCGCGGGCTACGTGATTCGACGCATACTAAGGCGTGCGGTTCGATATGGTTTTACGTTTTTGGATCTCAAAGAGCCATTCATGTATCGACTCGTTAACGTTTTAACAAAGCAAATGGGAACTGTTTTTCCAGAACTATTAGCTCAAAAACAATTAATCCAGAACGTTATTAAAGAAGAAGAAGCTTCTTTTTTAAGAACTCTCGATCAAGGGTTGGTTTTATTAGACCGTATTATAAATACAACTAAAGGCTCTAATGTTTCTGGAGACAAAGCATTTGAACTGTACGATACGTATGGGTTTCCAGTTGATTTAACGGCTTTGATCCTCAGCGAAAAAGAAATGACCCTAGATACGGATGCTTTTGAAGCTGAGCTTCAAAAGCAGAAAAAACGTTCTCGCGCCGCTAGCGAAGTTTCTACAGAAGATTGGACCGTATTGTTTGACGATGCTGAGCAAGAGTTTGTTGGGTATGACATTTTGAAAACATCTGTAAAAATCGCTAAGTATAGAAAAGTTACTTCTGCAAAAGAAGGTGCTCAATACCAACTCGTATTTAATCTGACTCCCTTTTATTCTGAAAGTGGAGGACAAGTTGGAGATAAGGGCTATTTGGAATCTGCGAACGGTGATGTCATTTATGTTTTAGACTCAAAGAAAGAAAACAATATAGCCATTCACGTAGTAGAAAATTTGCCTACTAGTTTGACAGACACATTTACTGCAGTCGTGGACTCGAGTCAAAGATTTCGTACGGAATGTAACCATACTGCAACCCACTTACTTCACCAAGCATTACGAGAAGTTTTAGGGACTCATGTTGAGCAAAAAGGCTCAGCGGTTCACTCAAAATACTTGCGATTTGATTTCTCTCACTTTTCCAAGATAACAAGTGAAGAGTTAAAAGAGGTAGAACGTTTTGTAAACGCCCGAATTGAAGGGAAATTAAACTTAGAAGAAAAGCGATCAGTGCCTATGGAGCAAGCAGTTTCAGACGGAGCGATTGCTCTTTTTGGTGAAAAATATGGCGATGTAGTACGAACCATTCGTTTTGGTAATTCTATTGAGTTATGTGGTGGAACTCACGTAAAAAACACCGCTGATATTTGGCATTTTAAAATTAAATCTGAAGGAGCCGTTGCATCGGGAATCCGCCGTATTGAAGCCATCACAAATGATTCGGCAAAAGAATATTATGCTAAAAATAATGCAAGTTTTGAACTAGTAAAATTAGCACTTAATAATTCCATTGATCCAGTAAAGTCTATCTCAGATCTAAAATCTGAAAATTCAAAACTTAAAAAACAAATAGAGTCTCTTTTGAAAGACAAAGCTGTGTCGATGAAAGGGGATTTAAAACAAGAAGTGACCCTTGTAAACGGGGTTCATTTTTTAGCTAAAATGGTAGACTTAGATGCCTCAGGCATTAAAGATTTATCTTTTGAATTAGGAGAGCAGTTTGAGAACTCTGTATTATTATTTGGAACGGAGCAAAATGGGAAAGCGTTATTATCTTGTTATGTTTCTAAACAATTGGTAGCCTCCAAAGCACTCAATGCTGCAACAATTGTTGGTGAGTTAGGGCATTACATTCAAGGCGGTGGAGGTGGCCAACCATTTTATGCCACTGCTGGCGGAAAAAACCCAGCGGGTCTTCGGGAAGCCTTAGATAAATCAAAATCATACATTGAATAATTCAGATTTACTGTGAAGCTTCAAACTCAAATTTCTCTAGAAAAGAAAACACCCGCTATTGATTATAATTCAAAGTTGTTTTTGTTAGGGTCGTGTTTTGCAGAAAATATTGCTGGTAAGTTCTCATATTACAAGTTCCAAAATAAGGTCAATCCCTTAGGTGTATTATTTCATCCTTTAGCAATTTTAGACCTGCTAAAAAGATCACAGAATAGAATTGATTACTCTGAAAAAGACCTCTTTTTTAGTAACGGTTACTGGCAAAGTTATTCTGCACATTCTCGGTTAAACAACGCATCACAAATGGAGATAATGTCAGATTTGAATTCTGCAGTACACTCAACCAAAACACAGCTTATGGCTGCTTCACATGTGGTATTGACTTTTGGAACCGCCTGGGTGTATACGCATATTAAATCCCAAACAATTGTGGCTAATTGCCAAAAACAACCTCAAAATGAATTTGAAAAATCAATTTTAAGTATTGATAAGCTTAACGAAACTTTTGAGTCTATTATTTCAATTTTAAAATCGTTTAATCCAGAAGTAACGATTATTTTTACAATCTCGCCCGTTCGACATCTAAAAGATGGTTTTGTTGAAAACAACCACAGCAAGTCTCAGCTCTTTAGCGCACTGCACCCTATCGTCAATAATAATGAAAACACCCATTACTTTCCTTCTTTTGAACTTGTAATGGATGAGCTTAGAGACTACCGCTTTTATAAACAGGATATGATACATCCAAATCAGCTTGCAATTGACTATATCTGGGAAAAATTTCAATCTTCTTGGATTGGTTCAGACACCGAGCTCACAATGAATGAGGTCAATCGCTTACAGAAGGGATTGGATCATAAACCCTTTAACCCTTCCTCAAAAGCACATATAGCTTTTTTAACGAACCTCACTAAAGAGGTAGATGCCTTGGGATGTAAGTATCCCTTCATGAAGTTTTGAAATAGGGGTTCAAGACGCCAAAAATCTAGTATATTAGCCCTATAAAACCAACGCAATATGTCAACTTCCTACGTACGTTTAAATGTAATAGATAAGGTAGGTTATATTGAATTCTATAACCCACCCCATAATGGATTGCCCGCTTCTATGCTTGCATCCCTTACTAATTTAATCACTAAGGCTGGGTCAGATCCTTCTATTGCTGTTGTGGTTTTGCAAAGCGGGGGCGATCGCACTTTTTGTGCTGGCGCAAGCCTTGAGGAGCTAAAGGCAATTTCAAATACTGAACAGGGTACTGCATTTTTTGAGGGGTTTGCTAATGTCATAAACGCACTGCGTCGCTGTCCTAAAATTACAATTGGTCGTGTTCAAGGAAAAGTAGTAGGAGGCGGCGTTGGTTTAGCTGCCGCTACCGATTACTGCGTGGCGACTCGATATTCAGAAATCAAACTAAGTGAGCTCACGATTGGAATCGGTCCTTTTGTAATTGAACCGGCAGTCACACGAAAAATTGGTCTAAGTGCCATGTCTCAACTTTGTTTAGAAGCTACCAATTTTTTCTCTGCTGAATGGGCGCAACAAAAAGGGCTGTATACAAATGTTTATTCTTCTCTTGAGGACTTAGATAGGGAGGTGAAGCTGCTAGTAAAACAATTAAGTAGCTATAATCCAGAAGCACTCACAAGGCTAAAAGAGACTCTT
>OJCR01001040.1_pt1 | contig 10867 bp, 7 predicted proteins | sample 1591611 | NCBI WGS metagenome assembly OJCR01 (sample SAMN05416815, study PRJEB24817) | seawater metagenome | isolation source: Sea water | place: Canada:Atlantic | collected 2013-07
GAGATCAGCCTCGGTCTCGTGGGCTCGGAGATGTGTATAAGAGACAGGTATACACGTACCCACTGAGTCAGGGTGGAGCATCCAACAGTCATTACAACGGCAATGCCCAAACGTACATGGATGTTGGAACAGCCATGGGCGAGGCAATGACCAAACTGCTGAAGAGCCACTGACCCGGCAACAATGGTCACGATTGACGTCGACCCCAGTCCCACCTTAGGTCGAACCCGGGCCTTGTCGTCCAATAAAATCCCACCCAAGCACCAGGAAAATCTCATGAGTCAACCTGCCTTGCCGCGACGTTCCTTACTGACAGGAATTGCCGCGACCTGCGTCGCCGCTTCAATCACCGGTCCCCAAGACGCGCAAGCAATGAATGATACAACCGCTCCATGGCCGGGAACCGTACGTTACCCCGACCCACGTGTTGTGACTTTGGATGAACGATTCGACAAATACAAACTTGGCAACACTTCGGTTCAACGACTCTACTTCAATCCCAAAGCGTTGTGGCACGAGGGATGCGCATGGAATTCAGTTGGACGTTACTTGGTTTTCAGTGATGTTCCCGCAGATTCACTTCACCGCTGGGTCGAAGATGATGACCGCGTTACAATTTTCAAAAAACCGAGTGGAAATGCAAACGGCAACACCTTCGACTATGACGGTCGACTACTAACCTGCCAACATGGTCCGCGACGAGTGATTCGTCATGAACACGATGGATCGACCCAGATCATTGCAGAACGCTACGAAGGCAAACGCCTTAATTCGCCGAACGATATCGTCGTTCATCGCGAGGACAAATCAATCTGGTTCACCGATCCCGGTTATGGCATTCGCAAAAATTACACGGGAACCCCGGCGAAAGCTGAATTGCCTGAATCCGTTTACAGGGTGGATGCACAATCTGGAATCATCACCAAGGTCACTGACGAAATAGGCACTCCCAATGGCCTGTGTTTTTCACCTGATCTGACCAAACTGTACGTCGCAGACACCGGTGAAGGCGCACACTCCATTCGAGTCTGGGATGTAGATGCCGGTCGCCTGAAGAACGGTCGCCAATTCGCATCAATGAAAATGGATGGATTCGAGAAGGCCGGAAAAGCAGACGGTATACGTGCAGACATCCACGGTAATATCTGGTCGACGGCGGGGTGGGTCGGAGAAGGCTATGACGGCATCCATATTTTTGCACCCAACGGTGACAGGATCGGACAAATTATCCTGCCGGAAATCTGCGCCAATTTGTGCTTCGGAGGCGCTAAACGAAACCGTTTATTCATGGCAGCCAGCCAAAGCCTGTATGCTCTGTATACCGAGGCAATTGGAGCCTATTGAACGAGACGACTACTACACTCCCAAAAAATGCTGGGGCTTGATACCGCCAGCCTCCATGCCCCATTTAACCCAACACCGATCATGAATAGCGATTCAAATCGTCGCAGGTTCCTGCAAGTCACAACGGGTGGACTGGTTGTTTCATCAGCACTGACCTCACCTGACACACGAGTTGCGGATGCGACGGAGCAAGTGAAGCGAGTCACTTCCGGTACGGGGGACGTGCTAAGAACGACAGGGGTACTGTCGGACGACGAAAAAGCAATTTTCGAGTCTGAACGCCCCATCCCCGTGGTCGGCAAGTCTGATGTCCTGATTTGTGGTGCCGGTCCTGCTGGAATTGCCGCAGCGTTAGCTGCAGCACGGGCAGGAGCTTCTGTGCAACTCATTGAAGTGGCAGGATGCCTGGGGGGTATCTGGACGGTTGGATTGCTGACCAAGATCCTCGACGCAGGTAACAAGCGGGGGATCATGATGGAACTGCTGAAGAAATTCACTGCCCGCGGCAGCCAAGTTGCCGTCGACTCCAACGGCACGGTCTATGACCCCGAAGTCGCCAAGCTGGTACTGGAAGAAGTGTGCATCGAGGCGGGCGTAAAAATCAGACTGCATACGCGAGCCGTTGGCGCTGTTCTGAATGACAACCAACGACTGGTCGCAGTGTTGACCGAATCAAAATCAGGCCGCGAAGCTTGGCTTGCAGAACGCTTCATCGACTGTAGCGGAGATGGCGATCTGGCAGCACATGCCGGCTGCCAATTCGAAGTAGGCACAGGCTCTGAATGCGTCTGCCAGCCGATGTCCATGCTCGCACTGCTAACAGGCCTTGATCCGGATCAGGTGCGGCCATGGATCCGCGAAACGGGATCAACCGCAAAAAAACGCTTGCTTGAACTGATGGAGAAACATGGCATCAATCCCTCGTACCGGGCACCTACACTGCGGCACCTGCACAGCAATATCTTTTCGTTGATGACCAATCACGAATATGGTGTTAGTGCCTTTGATGCAGACGCGATCACTGCAGCAACTCTCCGCGCGCGACGCGAAATCCATGAGATTGTTCAGGGACTACGAAGGGTCGGTGGACCTTGGGAAAATATCACAGTGGTCGCGACCGCCGAACAAATTGGTATTCGTGAAGGACGTCGTGTACGTGGTCGATATACCCTCACTGCTTCCGACCTTGCCAGTGGCTTGAGGCACAAACAGGCCGTTTGCAAAGCAACCTTCCCCATTGATGTGCATGCTCTAAACAATACCGGCAACAAAGAAATCAATCGCGATTTCAGGACAGATGGTATGCAACCCTACGACATTCCCTACCCTGCACTGGTGGCGGCTGATGTTGACGGGTTGCTGATGGCAGGACGATGCATCAGCGGAGATTTCATCGCCCATTCCAGCTATCGAGTCACTGGAAACGCCGTCCCCATGGGTGAAGCCGCTGGCTTGGCCGCAGCCCTCTCCATCAAGCAACAGATAATGCCCCACGAATTGAACTGGAAGCGTTCCGGCTCCTGAATCAAATTTAAAAGCTTTCAACCTACAGCGATTCGATACCATACGAAAGCGAAGCATCCTGTGTTCGAGGCAGTTGCTTACCACGCCTTGCATTAGCCCACCTGATTCACGACGATCCATCGAGATCTGCAGATCTTTTTTTTCGTGATTACGCAAGGCCATTAGCACTGCCAATTGCATCAGAAATGCGGCAATTCGTCACCTCTTGCAACTAGTATACGGAGCAGTGGTCGCTTGAAGCGGACAGCACTTCATCCTTCGCAGTAAGACTTGCTTTCTTTTGATCAACACAGAAGACATCATTGTTTTTTGGCAGAGAGTCACGCCAAAGACCATTCGTGGTTACACTCACGTTGAGACATGACGATTTCCCTCGACACGATTCCATGACAACTCGATTCGAAAACCACCGATTCAAACTGGCGGGCATTTTGCGGCACACACTTTCACTTCTGTCACTTTCGCTTCTCGTTTTGGCAGCCCAACTCTGCATGGTCAAGCCAAGCCATGCCGAGGCCCCCATCGTCAACTTCAATCGTGACATCCGACCACTTTTGTCTGATCGCTGCTTTCATTGCCATGGGCCAGACGAAGAAAATCGCAAAGCGGGGCTAAGGCTCGATCGACGCGACGGTGCCGAAGGCGCAATCAATGCATTGACCCCAAACGATGCTGCTGGTAGCGAACTTTACAAGCGAATCACATCAAAAGATCCGGAGGTGGTAATGCCACCCCAAGCAGCACATAAAAAACCGATCAGTCCACAGGAAAGCAAATTATTCCAATCATGGATCCGCCAAGGTGCGAATTACGAAACTTACTGGGCATTTACTTCGTTGAAGCAGCCCGCGACACCTTCCGTCTCAAATGACTCATGGGCTGCAAATTCAATTGATCGCTTTGTCATGCGAAAACTTGACGAGAACGGTCTTTCCCCAAAACCAGTCGCTGACCGGCGAACGCTATTACGCAGACTCTCACTTGATTTAACCGGGCTTCCCGCCACTCGCGAAGAGATCGCAAATTTCTTGGCAAACAAATCGTCAACCGCCTACGAGGATACTGTTGATCGCTTACTGAAGTCGCCTAAATTTGGCGAGCACGTTGCCAGACATTGGTTGGATCTGGTTCGTTTCGCGGACACAAATGGAATCCACCACGATCATTACCGAGATCTTTCACCCTACCGTGACTGGGTAATTCGATCATTCAACCAGAACCTGCCGTACGATGATTTTGTGCGTTATCAGATTGCTGGTGACCTCTACGAGAATCCTACACAAGATCAACTGATCGGATCGGGTTTCAATCGTCTGCACATGATCATTGATCGTGGCACGATGTTACCGGAAGAGAGTCATGCAAGAAACGTAATCGACCGTGTTACCTCGGTTGGCACCGCGTTCATGGGGCTGACGGTTGGCTGCGCAGTTTGCCACGATCACAAGTATGATCCGATTACATCACGCGAATTCTATCAGCTGTATGCGTTCTTCAATAACATCGACGCGACCCCTGAAACAGGCGGTCGATCAGGCAACGACTTCAAACGCGGTCTACAGAAGCCATACATCGAACTCCCGAGTCCTGAAGATCAACGTCAGCGTGACAAATTACTGGCACAAACAGCATCTTTGGAAAAAAAACTCGTGGAGTTGAAAGCCGCAGACAAAAATGCAGCCGAGTTAGACAACAACGAAGACAAGCAAAACAAACAACAGATAAAACAGCTGGAAAATCAACGCAATGCACTGCGTGGTGAACTAACGAATCTTGAAATGCAGATCCCTGCCGCCATGATCATGAAGGAACGTGACGAAATCCGTCCCGCCCACATCATGATTCGTGGTGCTTATGACGATCTGGGCGAGCAGGTCGAACGTGGAACACCGGCGTTCCTTCCGGCAATGGCTGACGTAAGCGACCGACAAAGCAATCGCATGGATCTGGCGAATTGGTTCGTATCGAAAGACCATCCGCTCACAGCTCGCGTTGCAGTCAACCGCTTTTGGCAACAACTGTTCGGTGTGGGGATCGTAAAAACATCAGAGGACATTGGCGCTCAGGGCGAATGGCCAAGCCATCCTGATCTCCTGAATCACCTAGCTGCACGATTTGTGACCTCAGGCTGGGATGTCAAAGCCTTGATAAAAGAAATGGTGATGTCAACAACCTACCAGCAGAGTTCACGGGCAACGCCACACGAATACGAGACCGACCCAGAGAATCGGCTGTTGGCACGGGGTTCAAGATACAGGCTGGATGCTGAGGTCATTCGCGATCAGATCCTCGCGACTAGCGGCGTTTTGAATTCAAAAATGGGTGGAAAGAGCGTCAAACCTCCTCAACCCGAGGGGCTCTGGAAATCCGTTTCGCTACCGAGTTCCTACCCAAGTCGCTACGTTCCCGACACGGGTGATCAGGTCGTACGAAGGAGTGTTTACACTTTTTGGAAACGCGGATTACCACCGCCTCAAATGACCATTCTTAACGCTCCTACACGAGAAGACTGTACCGCCCGGCGGGAACGCACCAACACTCCGTTGCAAGCTTTGTTGCTGATGAACGAACAGCAGTACATGAAAGCAGCACAACATTTGGCAGTACAAGCACTCAACCTTAAAGCAGAGCGGCGCTTGCCTGGCATTTACGAAACCATCACAGGCAGAGTTCCTGACACCCGTGAGCAGGAGGTATTGCAAAACGCGTTCAATGACTTTGAAAGTTTTTATTCCGAACGCCCTGCGTTAGCGAAATCGTTGGTGGATGACAACATTGCCCCACACCACGCCGCACATACCATCGCGGCGTGGACAATGATTATCAACACCATTTACAACTTGGACATCACGAAAACCCGATCGTGATCAGTTCAGGCCAGCCACCTTCTCATTTGAGAAAAATAGCGATGGATCAAACAAATCCACTTTCACAAGCTCGCCGACAATTCCTGAAAACTTCTGGAATGGGACTGGGTGTTACCGCGTTGGGTTCACTGCTGCCGCAAAATGCCATCGCCCAAACGAACAAGGCCCCACACGCCAAACATGTCATTTTTCTTTTCATGGCAGGGGCCCCCAGTCTAGTCGATCTGTTTGATTACAAACCTGACCTCGAAAAACAATTCAAGAAACCGTTACCCGAGAGCATTAGCCAGGGGCAGCGGGTGACCGCAATGACTCGCGGCAAGGAACAATTAGTCGTCCCCTCAATGTTCAAGTTCAATCGATCAGGGGAAAACGGACTTTGGATGAGCGAGTTATTGCCGCATCTTTCAAAACAGTCAGATCATCTATGCATCCTGAAATCTTTGAACACAAATGCAATCAACCACGACCCGGCAAAAACATTCGTTTGCACAGGATCAGAGCTACCTGGAAAGGCGAGTATGGGGGCATGGTTGAGCTATGGCCTGGGGGCGATCAATAAGGACTTGCCCGACTTTATCGTTTTAAACTCAGCGTTTTGGACAGGTGGAACGAGGAACGTTCAGGGACTTTACAGCCGACTTTGGGGAAGCGGGTTTCTACCATCAAAGTATCAGGGAGTCGCTTTCCAAACCAATGGCGATCCTGTGCTGTTTTTGTCCAACCCGAAGGGAGTCGCATCCGATGTTCGGCGGAGGATGCTGGATGCGGCAGGTGAACTCAACCGCAAACACATGGCTGAAATCGGGGATCACGAAATTGAAACCACCATTTCCCAACAAGAAATGGCTTTCCGAATGCAAACTTCGGTCCCCGAGTTAACAGACTTGTCTCAGGAATCTAAGGAGACATTGGAAGCCTACGGACCTGAGGTGAGCAAGAACGGGTCGTTTGCAAGAAACTGCTTGCTGGCCCGAAGAATGGTGGAACGTGGTGTGCGTTTCATACAGTTATTCCATCGTGGCTGGGACCACCACTCGATTCTCCCCAAACAACTTCGGGGTCAAGCCTACGATGTCGACCAAGCCAGCGCCGCACTTATCCAAGATCTGGACCAGCGCGGACTATTGGATGATACGCTGATTGTTTTTGCCGGTGAGTTTGGACGGACCGTTTACGGTCAAGGCAAGCTCGCAAGAGATGACTATGGTCGTGACCACCATCCACGCTGTTTCTCGGGCTGGCTTGCCGGTGGTGGAATCAAGGGTGGAATATCATATGGGAAAACCGACGACTTCAGTTACAACGTTGCAGAGAATCCTGTAGCAGTCAGGGACCTGCACGCCACCCTGTTGCACCAATTAGGAATCGACTATCAAAAGCTGAGCTTTCCGTTTCAGGGCTTGGACCAAAAACTGACGGGCGTGGAACCGGCACGGGTCGTCACAGAAATTTTAAGCTGAACCCGCTCGCCCAAATCGAATTCGTTTCTTTACTGGCTTGGTCACCTCACGGGTTTCCACACGTGCACTGTCATGGAAGATGAGCAGCTCTACCCGGCGAAGGTGATGAGAAAGAAACTCGTGGAAAAATCACTGCCACAAGAACGAAAGTCACCTATCGTCTGGAACCGCAGCATACACGTCGTGGTAACGAATGCGGGCATTTTGAAATCCTGAGACTTCTTTAATGAATCTTACGTTCAGAGTCGTACCAGCATCAATTTCAAATTCATTTTTCATCACCTCATTTCCTTGAAAGGCGTTGCCGTGTGATTCCCACATTCCAGCACAGTTTGCCCTTCACCCACTGCCAAAACCGAGAACCACACACTGCGTTATCCCGCACAAAATCACAATCTGCCTACGTTAAACACTCTTCAACAAGACAAATTCAACAAGGGATCTGATACATGGCGACGATCATTCAGGTTGCTTCAAAACAATGTCCTGCTCATCCTCTTCGACTGGGACACCATTGAGTGTGCGGCTTAAGATTCGATGGCGAAACACGCCGGGTTCCGAGAAATCAAACTGGCAGAATTCACGAATCGTTCCCGCCGGCCCTTCCCCTGTTCGCTCCCAAAGCAGTTTGTCGTCTTGCACGGAAACGAGAACCCCAGTCATGTGAACGCCCGTTGAAGTCTGATACTGCTTAACGATTTTTCTCTGTTTAGTGCTGAAACTGTAGATCCCCCGTGCCTCGAATGCATCTTTGGCAGAACCTCCTTCAGGAATACTGGTCCACTCATGAAGGATGACCGTTCCTGTTTCTGTTTTCTTTCCAGTTGAAGTAATCATCTGAGTCGACTTTGCTGCACCATAAGCTTTGCTGCCCATATTTTCATATTTGCCGGCATAGGTTGCCAATAAGGGCGCGAGGACTTCGAGTCTTTTGGGATCCTGCACATTCATCCCAGCATCTTCACGCGTCCATATCCAGGGCTCGCGATCCAAACTTATCTGAGTGTAAAGCTGATCACCGACTACCTGCGCAACATAGGACATCCCAAACGGCTGCCAATCATGAGCTTTGTCCTCTGGTAAAATGCGTTTGTTCTCAGCATATTTAACTGCTAGTGTCTTCTCGCTTGCCGGCGTCACGTTGAACTTGCCTTCCCAAAGCGAGTCCCCCTCATCGGAATTTCCCGTCACTCGCCAGACATGCTCGAATGCCCCTTCCTTATCACCAGGCTTGATTTGATACTTGTGCTTCACTGGTGTTCCTTCGACGCTCACATTCGTAATGATCCACGTACCAACGAGCTTGTTCATGTGCTCCTCTGGACTCGACTCTTCCGTTTGAGCTTGGACTGTCTGACACGACATCAAAACGGCAGATAAAAACACACCTCCAAAGAGTCGCTTGAACACTGAGAGTACTGACATAGATCGTTCCATTTGTTTACTGTGAAGAACTGATTATCCAGGAGGCATCAAAGCCTTGATCAAACAGCTTGCAACCGACGCATTTCGAGACACTCACACCACCATTAACATTGTTGGCATGGCTCATGCAAATCTCAAACAAGAACGCAGATAGCGAGCACGATAATCAATCCTGATCCTCCCACGGGTCAGTGCGTGTTTCTTCGCCACACTGACCAGCAAAAAATGCTGATGCGGAAAAGAAAGATTCCAAAGGAACCGAAACAGTCAACCGCCCTCGGTTCCAATTGCAATAGAATCTAAGCGCCAATGAACTCCATAGTGGAATGTTCGGTAATTAAAACGTCGGCGATGAGTTAGTCGAAAACCTGAACAACGAATTCATTCCGACCAGTAGTCACTCGGTTTTCCTGAGCCTTTCCGCTTGCCCTTCTCAAGTACCTCCATGTTGAAAACAAGCCCAATCAAATTGACGCTCCTGCCCATCTTTTCATTGATGTTCATGGCCGAAGTGTCAGCACAATGGGTCAGCATTCCTCTTCCCGGCAATCACCCAGAAGTCTTTGCGCTGGCTACCCACCACGAGAAGGGATTGGTGATCGGCACGGGCGGATTGCCCAATTCTCAAACCAACGCCACTGGAATTCTGTGGTCCTCTGACCACGGCACCACTGTCGAGTCACGAAGCAAAGGCTTGGGGACAAGTCGCTTTGAACAATTATTTCGCTCCCTGCACAGCAGTCATGCATTGCTTGTTGCAGCGAGTGCTGATGGTGTTTACTTCTCTGAGAACGACGGCAAAACCTGGGAGAAGCGTTCCGAGGGATTACCGGTAATTCCTAAAACTGGAAAGAAGAGTTCAAATGCGTTGACGTCATTAAATGACACCATCTTTTGCGGGACTCCATCCGGCGTCTTTCGAACAGACAACAAGGGAAAGAGCTGGACCAATTGCAGTTCAGGACTTGCCAACCCTGACGTTCGGGCGTTGACAACTCTCGGCAACCTGGTGTTTGCATCGACTGATGGCGATGGTGTTCATTGCTCGTCTGATGGCGGAAACACTTGGTTTGCTGCCAACAAAGGCATGCCCACCGGAGCTCGATCACGCGCATTGATTGCGAGTGCAGACACGCTATTCGCTGGCACACCGTTCGGAACGTTTCGCAGCACCGACAAAGGAAAGTCATGGACGGCCACCGTTGCTGCAGCCAACGCAAGATCTTTTGCCGTGGGAACAGATGTCGTTGCGTTGGGCGCATTCCGTGGCAGCGGTTCCGTGTACATCAGCATGGACAACGGCGATCACTGGAAAGACGTCAGTAGTAACTTACCTCGAGGCGGCATCGGTGTCTGGGCGTTGGCGATCGACGACCGAAATCTTTATGCCGCGGTGAACCGACAGGGCCTGTGGCGTATCTCTCTGGACGAACTTGAAAAAATCAAAACCAAGGCACCCACCCCACAATCGGGAACACCTGACATGACTCAAATCATTGCCTCACATCCGCTGATCTCAGCCTTGGATCCCAATCACGATGGTGAGATTTCAGCCGCGGAAATACAGGATGCAAAACTGACCCTCAAATCACTCGACAAGAACAAGGACGGCAAGATTTCGGCAGCAGAACTGGGACGTTCCGAAACGGACGCACCAGCAGCAGGCAGCCCCATGACTGCTCGGCCAACCGGCCCCACACAAGCTGTCTCGAGGCTTCGAGGCTTGGACATTAATGGTGACGGCAAAGTCACACGAGGCGAAATCCCAATCCGTATGCAGCGGATCCTCGACCGCGCAGACAGCAACGGAGACGACGCGTTAGACATGCAGGAAATCGAACGCTTTGGAAAAAGCCTTGGCCGCGGCGGAACCAACTAAAGCCAACGGACTTCCTTCTCACGTTTATCCCCACCGCGAGAGAACATTCGCAGGTATTGAATGCCAAATCTATCTGAAAATATCGCTTTTACGAACATCCCAAGTGACCTGAAAATCTCAACCAAACGCCAACCGGCAGACATTTTCACAAAACCAACTAAAAAACGATCTTTGCCTCAGCAACACGGGTGTCTTCCACGCACTGCTGTATACAGGAAAGCCTCCGGTTAAAACGAAGTTACGGGGGCTAGTCATCTCACCAGCCCCAGGAACGCACCATGAGTTTTGCAATACGGAACAGCGGCCCTCACAGCGGCTGTCTCTTATACACATCTGACGCTGCCGACGACTCCTTACGTGTAGAT
>OJCR01001041.1_pt1 | contig 10855 bp, 9 predicted proteins | sample 1591611 | NCBI WGS metagenome assembly OJCR01 (sample SAMN05416815, study PRJEB24817) | seawater metagenome | isolation source: Sea water | place: Canada:Atlantic | collected 2013-07
ATCAGCCTCGGTCTCGTGGGCTCGGAGATGTGTATAAGAGACAGATTTTAAAGAGTGTCGATGCCAACGCTACTAACGCCGTTAAAGTCGTATTAGTAAAAGGGGCTAATGAACTCAATGATAAAGGCGAAGACGTTGTTGCTGATAAATGGATAGCGCTCGTACTACGTGCAGACCATGAGCTAAACGACATTAAAGCTGAAAAAATAGACGGCGTTGCGATTCCTCTTGTTGAAGCGTCATTTGAACAAGCAAAAGATGTGCTTGGTGTATCGCCTTTCTTTGCAGATGCAACTAACCTACCCGTACCTGCTTACGTTGACGCAAGTGCAGCAGCCCTTGCTGATTTCACAACAGGTGCTGGCGCAGGCGGAAAAGTTAACGTCAACGTTAACTGGCCAGATGGTATCAATACCGTTGATATCCGCAATGTCGTTGCCGGCGACGCATCACCTGATGGCCAAGGTACGCTCGATATCAAACGCGGTATTGAAGTAGGTCATATCTTCCAGCTTGGTAGAAAATATTCAGAAGCAATGAACTGCGGTGTATTGAGCGAAACAGGCAAGCACCAAACCCTTACTATGGGCTGTTACGGTATTGGTGTATCACGTATTGTGGCGGCGGCCATTGAGCAAAATCACGATAAATTTGGCATAAAGTGGCCAGATCCTATCGCACCGTTTAAAATTGCATTAATACCAATGAATATGCATAAGTCTCACCGTATCAAAGAAGCAGCCGAAGCCCTTTATGAAGAGCTTGTTGCATTAGGCATAGAAGTGCTATTTGACGATAGAAAAGAGCGCCCGGGTGTTATGTTCAATGATATGGAATTAATTGGCATACCTCATAGTATTGTTATTGGTGAAAGAAACCTAGATAATCAACAGGTTGAGTATAAAAATAGACGTACTGGCGAGAAGCAGTTATTAGACCTCAGCGCAGCAAAAGAATTTGTAGCCGCACTCTAACATCTGAACTTGCCCATAAGTTAAGTATAAAGAGGGCGTATGCGGTTAATATTCTATGGCGTTAGAGGGTCTATACCCACTCCGGGAGCAGCTTTCGTCCGCTATGGTGGCAATACAGCATGCGTTCATATCGAGCTTGAGGACGGTACCGATATCGTCCTCGACTCTGGAACGGGTATTCGCCTTCTTGGTGAGCACTTAGCGAAAAAGAACACCCCTATCCATCTTTTGCTGAGCCATAATCATTGGGACCACATACAAGGTTTCCCCTTCTTTCCTCCCATATATCAAGCCGAACGCGAAATAAATATCTATCCAGGACAAACTCTGTTTGAAGAACCGGACCAAATTTTAAAACAAATGGAAGGATCGTTATTTCCCGTACCAAGAAGTGCGCTCAGAGCAAACATCTCGCTTATTGAAATACCGAAAGCGGACAACACCTTTGCAATAGGAAGCGCAAAGATCACGCGACTTGCAATGAATCATCCGGGAAGCGGCAGCGCCTATTGCATAAACGCTGATGGTGTGAAGGTTACTTACATTACAGATAATGAGCTTTACCCTCCTTATAAGAAAGAAACCGACTTTATTGATTTTGCTAAATTTGCTGAGAATGCAGACTTACTTATTCACGATGCACAGTATATGCTGTCTGATATGCCTGCTAAAAACGGGTGGGGCCACTCTGTGGCTGAGGAGGCGGTTAAACTGGCTATGGCGTCCAATGCAAAAAAATTAGCACTATACAGTCATGATCCAGAACGCACAGATGACGATATAGATGATGTTGTAAAACATTGTAATGAATATGTCACAGTGGCAGAGTCTACTTTACACGTATTTGCTTCCTCAGAAGGCCTCACACTGGACTTCAGTTAAGCATAAAAATAACCCCATGTTACGGAGAATTAAAGGTGTCAGTGTTAAAGCCTTTCGTATTTTTGGCAGCGTTTGCTGCTAGCACAAGTGTGTGTGGACAAGAAACATCCTCAGATGTTGTTAGCACTCAACCTCAAATCGTTGATAGCAGCGAGCAACAAATAAGCAATCAAAACGAAACCAACGATCCCTCTCAAGATGAAGAAGGTATCGAAGTCATTGACATTATAAAGCGTGATACCACCTCAGAAAGCGCGTTAGATGACCGTTTAGAAGGTGATAAAGAAGCGCTGGATAACGTGTTTGCTATTACGCAACATCGACAAAATTACCTGCTTCCCATTACTTACGTTTCCAACCCCAATACCACTGGAAACGAAGACTTGACGGACGAAAACGTCGATAATAAAGAAGCAAAATTCCAAGTCAGTGCCAAACTCCCCCTTTACTTAGAAGATACAGGATTCGACGGGGTGTATTTTGGCTTTACGCTGACATCATTTTGGCAGCTGTATAATAGCGAGGCATCTAAGCCGTTTCGCGAGACCAACTACGAGCCAGAAATTTTTTGGCAGGAAACCGCTGATTATTCCGTACTGGGGTATAAATTTAATACATTTCAAGTAGGCTTCAATCACATGTCTAATGGTCAAAGCGGCCTACAATCAAGAAGCTGGAACCGCTTATTTGCCTCTATTGTATTCAGTGATAACGACGACATTTATTACCTAAAAACCTGGTATCGTATTCCTGAAGACGAAAAAGAAGATCCATTAGATCCTACGGGCGATGATAACCCTGATATAGAGGACTATTACGGGCGAATGGAGTTCGGATATGGTAGAAAAATTGGAGCATTCAAAGTACTCGCCCTACTTAGAAACAATTTAGATTTCGATGAAAACCGAGGCAGTATTCAACTAGATTTGACTTACCCCATTTCTGATAGGTACGAAATCTTACTGCAATATTTCAACGGCTATGGTGATTCACTTATCGACTATAACCGGTCGCAAGAGCGCATTGGTTTGGGTTTCCAGCTGCTTTTCTTATAGGCTGATACCCCTCACCCTATGAAGTAAATCAAGCGCGCTACGCTTACATGTTTAGCGCGCTTTTTATTTAGCTACTCGCTTTTTACAGCGCCTAACTTATTACCCCCGCGGCGCGATATAGCTGAATATGTACATCCACCAGCGCTGCAATATCTCGCTGATACCCTCCACCAATAACGGCTGCAATAGGCACACCTAATTGTTCGGCCAGCGCGAATACGATTTTGTCTCTTTCGTACACCCCTTCGGTGGAGATATGTAAATGCCCTAAATCGTCATTCACGTGCACATCAACACCGGCATCATAAATAATAGCATCGGGCTGAAATTGCCTTTTTGCTAGTGCCAGCGCTTGTTCAAGTGTTTGTAGGTACTCATCATCTTCGGTACCTTTGGCAAGCCCAATATCGATGTCTGATTGCTGCTTTCTATAAGGAAAGTTCTTTTCTCCATGTATAGACAAGGTAAAGATATCTCTATCATTTTCAGCAAGCTTTGCCGTTCCATCGCCTTGGTGCACGTCTAAATCAACGATAAGTACATTATCAATAGCGGACGATTTTTGCATGGTTTTCGCCGCAAGATATAAATCGTTAAATAAACAAAACCCTGAGCCGAAATCAGCAAAAGCATGATGATACCCACCGGTTAAGTTAAGCGCTTTGCCGTGCTGTAATGCTAATGAGGCAGTTAAGCATGTGCCAGCAACCGCGGTTCGGGTGCGCTCGATGAGCTGCTGTGACCACGGAAAACCAATGCGCCGCATGGCTTTCTTATCTAAATTGCCGGATGTGAGCGCCTCTACATATTGACGGTCGTAGTTGTCTGTCAACACAGAGAAATCTAAAGGCGACGGAGTAATAAAACGCGCCTTGTCTATTCCTCGCCTTATTAATTCATCTCGAATACCCACATATTTCTCTATGGGAAAGCGATGCCGTTCGGGAAGGTCTAGCTGACTATATATGGGGTGAAAGACTAATGGCGTTGTCATCAATTTCGGTACACTCTTCACTTCACGTACTGGTTTTAAGTATTTGCGGCTTGGCAATGAAAAAAGGAGCATGGCTGCTCCTTTTTCAATAAATAGCGTTTGATACTGACAAAGGGACGCTAGCGGGTCAAACTGTTCACCACTTTTTCTACGTTTTCTGACATACTTTTCATAGAGTGAGACATATCGTCGCGCTGTGCGAGCTGGTGATACTTCTCTGAAGAGTTAACCACATTGCTTATTATCATCTCAACTTGATGCAATACGGCCTCTTGTTCATCTGCAGCCTCATTAAGCGCAACCACTACACTCGCAGTCTCTTGAATATCTTTTACCACGTTATTTAACGTTTCAAGCGCTGTAGCAGCCTCCGCTGCGTTAGTATCAGATAACTGTTTACCTGATGACATAGCCGCAACAGCCCCTTTCGCTTCGGCTTCAAAGCTGCTTAATATATCGTTAATTTCTTTCGTCGATTGCTGCGTTTTAGCGGCGAGGGCGCGCACCTCATCAGCGACCACCGCAAAACCTCGCCCGTGCTCCCCTGCTCTCGCGGCTTCAATTGCTGCGTTAAGCGCTAAAAGATTGGTTTGGTCCGCTATTTCATTGATGACATTCACAACTTTTAAAATATTCGTACTGCGGGTTTGTAAATCTGAAACAATGTCGCTTGATTCAGTCACCGTTTTAGCTAATTGTTTAAACCCGGCATTAGCGCTTTCGAAAGTGGCATAACAGCTTGCCACATTTTTTTCAGAATTATTGGTTGCTACCGCTACCTGGTCGGTTATCGCCACCAAGTTTTGTACGATTTCTTTAAGCTTGTCAGTACTACTATCTAAAGAGCGGGACGCGTCGCGTTGATCATTAGCGCCTTCCATAATCGACTGACTGACATTCCCAAGGGTACCAAACGCTTTATCAATTTCTCTCTCTGCCTGCTGGAGCTGCGCAACAGACTCTTTTAGCTTGTACTGTAAAGCCCGTGCAGAGTTCGCCAGCATACCAAGCTCATGATCGCTTGTATAAGTAAGCGCATAGTCATAATGACTGTTCGCTAGGTTTGATATACATGCAGCAACCTCTTTAGTAGGCTTAATGACCTGCGAACGCAAGCGGGCGATGACATAAACTACAGACAATACAGACAATACGATTGCTGCCAGTATTATCACCCAAAGCATACTTCGCGTATTCGCTTTAAGTGCAGCAATTGCACTGGCTGAATCCGACGCTATATCTGAGGCAATGCCGCTTAAAAGCTTCGCCGGCTCTCTATCAATACCACGAACATAACTATCGCCTACTTTTGGATCAAACCCCGAATCGACAAATGCGTTATAACCTTCGCGGTATTTTTCAGCCATGACGGCGTGAGCCTGTTGAAACTGCCTAATGTTCGATTTAACGCTATCGTTGATAACCGCACTTGATAACATCTTGTCGAATTGGCGAGTAATATCCGCTTCACGTTGTTTGAAGCGCTCCCAATATTTTACTCTATCCTCTTTTTTATGGCCGCGAAGCAGTACGTTTTTCCATTCCTGAACCTGTGTTTTGAATGTACTTAGCGTGGTATTTACGTCACGCTCTGACTGTACTAGAGTATTTTCTAGTTCATCAAAAGCATTAAGCAGTGAAAACGATTTTAAAATAGACGCACCGTTTAACAATACGAGGATAAAGAAGCTGGCTAGAACGGGCGTCATAACCAAACGGCTGATGCTAGTGTAGTTGAACACGGCTTAACCTTTAGTATAAATTCAAAGAAGGACGTCGCCATTAAATGATATTTTTATGACGGTATGGTTACAAAAAAGGTATGGATACGTACACTTTAGTACCTATTTCTATACGCTTGAGCGGGGAATATACTGGTAGAGCCACACAACTTTTTAGTTTCCGTAAAAAGCGTAAAAGTCGAATGAACTCTAATAAGACTAGCCAGTTTTGTTTGGCTATAAAAGCAAATAGATAGTGTTATAAATATTAACCAAGATATGCCGACTTAACAAAACACTGCAGGCTAATCATTCATAACGTAAAGCTCATTTATTCGGTAATAAAAGTGTACAGCTCGCGATAACCTTTAAGTGATACTGGATAAATGATCTGTTCATCTTCTATAAAAAATGCAAACATCATAGTTTGCCCGCCCTTCATTTGTTCAGATAACCCTCTAGGTATGAGAGACTTAACCTCACAAACGCTTTCATCACATTGGTTAATTGGAGCTTTGATTACTTTTTCACTATCAACTTTAACCGCAACACCTTTTGACTTATCTGCTTTAGGGCTAAAACGAAATACTAAATGCGGTGAAGGATCCTTGCTTTGATAACCTATCATAACACCCAATACAACATTATTTGGAGCGCTCCCCTTCTGAACCATTTGGTGAGCTATACATTGCTTATGACTATCAATACCGGTTTTACAAACAACTTGCCAAGAACCAAATCTAATAGGTTCTTCCACACTTGTCTCTGCATTTAGAGACAAACAATAAAGTGACACTGTTAGTGTTAAAAAACCTTGGATACAACTTTTCAAGCTGTATCCAAGTTTAATATTTTTCGTATATTTATCCATTACTATGAACTTATTTATTCATAAACGAAATAGAAGCTTTCTTACGGATACTACGCATCATTATTAGAGATATACCTAGTAACCCTAAAGATGATGGAGCCGGCACATCAACTAGATCATCCGTATCAATCGTTATAGCAATCTGACTTATATCCACATCCCCTGCCTCAACGAACGTCAAGCCTGTTATAAATGCTGCAGGATCACTCGGGTCTAGCATTTCTTCTACTTCTATACCCTTTACTTGAAACTGGGAAACTCCGTCGGGTTCAAAGTCAAAAGCTATGTTAGCAAGTGCCTCTCCTAAGAATAGATTGTAGTCAGAGCCATCCCAGCCGTATACATCAAATATACCATCTCCGATTTCTGGCAAGATTACGCTAGCGACGTTTGGACCACTATTTACAACATAGTCATAGCCGACTGCAACTATAGGATCTATAAATATAGGAAATGATGGTTCCGTCACTGTAAACGAAAAGTCAAAGGAATCTGGTGTGTCATCCTCTTCAGGCAATAAAGGATTCTCAGGAGACCCCAATTCATTGCAAGAAGGGTTACATTCGCCTGCTGCATCATCTAAAAATAAAGTTGCGTTAAGAATAGTGTCTGAAGAATTGGTCACAGCAAAACCAATTGTATATTCACCATCTTGACTAAGTTCTTCTGCAAAAGAGAAAACTCCAGAAATGCCATCTGAACCCGTTGCTAGCCCTGGACCAGTAGTGCTCGCTAAAGTTTCAATCTGAGTTGTTCCATCGGGAGCAATCAATACAGCAAAGGAAGGGTCAGTAAAAGGAATATAGTCACGGGCCGCATAATTCCATGACATATCAATAGTGTCACCGGCACTGGCTACAAAGCTTTGAGAAATAGCTGAACCATTAGTTAAAGAACTATTTCCAAATGGGGTCTGAGTAGCGTTGAAACTTCCACTAGCAATGCCGAAAAAACTTTCTATCTCGGAAACACTCGCACCAAAAGAGTCCATGAATGCCATACTTGATTCGTTTGGGGAGATTAAATAGTTAGTACCATTATTTGTTACAACAGTTGTAGGACCTGCTGCTACAACTTGACCGATCGTATCCCAACCACTTAAATCACCAGTTTCGAAGCCTTGGTTTATCAAGGATATTGGAGCAGCCATTGCACTACCTGTTCCAAGCACCACAGAGGTAATGAGTATACTCTTCGCTAAGCATCTATGAGTCTTGAGAAATTTTTTCATTTTGTCATCCTTTGAAATCGGAATTTAATAGCAGATAGCTATTAACCAAATCCCTTTGTTAAGTAATTTATTGAAAAAGAATAAGCAAAAAAATACCAACCCAAAAAAAACCATTAAATACAAAGCCTTACAAAAAAATACAATGAGACTTTACTTTTGTTTGTAAATTTATTGGACACATTTTGACTTTTGTTACTATTCAGAGCCATATGAAACAAGCCAGATATTGAATCAATATTCAAAAAAAGAGCCCGAAAGCTCTTTTTTGTTTATTGCATTAAAGCAGGTTATTCCCACTCAATGGTAGCAGGCGGTTTACCTGAAATATCATAGACCACACGGCTGATGCCGTCGATTTCATTGATAATCCGGTTCGACACTTTACCTAAGAAATCATATGGAAGGTGTGCCCAATGCGCTGTCATAAAGTCGATGGTTTCTACCGCACGTAAACTTACTACCCAGTCGTATTTGCGGGCATCACCCATTACGCCAACTGAGCGCACGGGTAAGAATACCGTGAACGCTTGACTTACTTTCTGGTAAAGATCGGCGGCATACAATTCTTCGATAAAGATAGCATCGGCACGACGAAGTAAATCGCAATACTCTTTCTTTATCTCGCCTAACACACGTACGCCTAGTCCCGGACCAGGAAACGGGTGACGGTAAAGCATGTCGTATGGCAAGCCTAGTTCTAAGCCAATTTTACGTACTTCGTCTTTGAATAGCTCACGCAGTGGCTCAACTAGCCCTAGTTCCATATCTTCTGGAAGGCCGCCTACGTTATGGTGAGACTTAATTACGTGTGCTTTACCTGTTGCAGAGCCCGCTGACTCGATCACGTCTGGGTAGATAGTACCCTGTGCTAGCCACTTGGCATTTTCTAACTTACTCGCCTCTTCATCGAATACGCGAACAAACTCGTTACCGATGGCTTTACGCTTAAGCTCTGGGTCTTCAATGCCTTTAAGGCGGTCTAAGAAACGCCCTTCTGCATCGACACGGATAATGTTTAACCCAAAGTGGTCGCCAAACATTTCCATTACCTGGTCAGCTTCATTTAGGCGTAACAGGCCGTTATCTACAAATACACAGGTGAGGTTTTTGCCTATAGCACGGTGAAGCAGCATGGCAGTAACTGAAGAGTCTACGCCACCTGAAAGACCAAGAATAACTCTCTCATCACCTACTTTTTCTTTAATGCGCTCAATGGCATCTTCTATTATCGCTCCTGCCGTCCACAGCTTTTCACACTTACAAATATCCATTACGAATTGGGTAAGTAAGCGCATACCTTGGCGGGTGTGAGTCACTTCTGGGTGGAATTGAACACCGTAGAATTGCTTCTCTTCGTTATACATTGCAGCGTGAGGGCATGACGCCGTTTGCGCAATAGTTTCAAAGCCTTCAGGAATAGCGGCCACTTTGTCCCCATGACTCATCCATACATCAAGCAGGGCTGCGCCGTTATCACCAATGGCATCTTCAATTTTATCAAGTAGCGGGCTTGGTTTAATCACTTCAACCTGCGCGTAGCCAAACTCGCGCTTATCAGAACCTAATACACCACCGCCTAATTGGTGAGCCATTGTTTGCATGCCGTAGCACACGCCTAATACAGGCACACCAGCTTCAAATACATAATCTGGCGCTCGCGGAGAGCCTTCTTCTGTGACCGACTCAGGCCCACCAGATAAAATGATACCTTGCGGATTGAATTCGCGAATTTGCTCTTCCGTGACATCCCAAGCCCATAGCTCACAGTAAACACCAATTTCGCGAACGCGACGTGCAATTAACTGCGTGTATTGCGAGCCAAAATCCAAAATGAGTATGCGTTGGTCGTGGATATTTGTGGTCATGTTTTGTTTTTACCCGTTAAATAAAAGAACAAAGGCTGGTGTAGTACCAGCCTCGCAGTCGTCGGTCGCCTTAACCTAAACGGTAATTTGGCGCTTCTTTGGTTATGCTTACATCGTGTACGTGACTCTCGCCCATTCCGGCAGACGTAACGCGCACGAATTGCGCTTTGGTGTTCATCTCTTCAATAGTAGCACAGCCAGTTAAGCCCATAGCTGAACGTAAACCGCCCATTTGCTGATGAATAATGTTCGCAATCGGCCCTTTATAGGCGACGCGACCTTCGATACCTTCTGGTACCAATTTTTCAGCGTTGTTAGACTCTTGGAAGTAACGATCTGATGAACCATGGCTTTGGTTCATTGCACCTAGCGAGCCCATACCGCGGTACGACTTGTAGTAGCGGCCTTGGAACAGCTCTACTTCACCTGGTGATTCTTCGGTGCCCGCTAGCATACTGCCAACCATTACACAGCTTGCGCCGGCAGCCAGTGCCTTGGCAATATCACCAGAGAAACGAATACCGCCGTCAGCAATAACGGGAATATCGGTATCTTTAAGTGCTTCAACAGCATCAGATACCGCAGTAATTTGAGGTACACCGCACCCGGTTACGATACGGGTAGTACAAATTGAACCAGGGCCAATACCTACTTTAACCGCATCTACGCCCGCATCAGCTAGTGCTTTTGCGCCGTCGCCCGTTGCAACGTTACCCGCAATAATTTGGATGTCTGGGAAATCTGCGCGTACTTTCTTAACGCGGTCAATAACGCCCTGTGAGTGGCCGTGTGAAGTATCGATAAGCAGAACGTCAACGCCAGCGTCAACCAATAGTGCAATACGCTCATCAGTACCTGGCCCTACACTCACTGCAGCGCCAACACGAAGGCGGCCTAATTCATCTTTACATGCATTAGGTTTATTTTCAGCTTTTTGAAAGTCTTTAACGGTGATGAGGCCGGTTAGCTTGAATGCATCATCAACCACGAGAATTTTTTCAATACGGTGTTCGTGCATAAGGTCTAACACCACGTCAGAGCTTGCACCCTCTTTAACCGTAACCAAATCATCTTTGCCGGTCATCACATTGCTAATAGGTAGCTCTAAGCGCTTTTCAAAGCGAAGGTCTCGACCAGTAACAATACCAATAAGGTTATTGTCTTTATCTGTTACAGGGAAACCCGAGTAACCAAGGCGTTTAGAAAGGGAAATAACTGTCTCTTATACACATCTGACGCTGCCGACGACTCCTTACGTGTAG
>OJCR01001042.1_pt1 | contig 10851 bp, 10 predicted proteins | sample 1591611 | NCBI WGS metagenome assembly OJCR01 (sample SAMN05416815, study PRJEB24817) | seawater metagenome | isolation source: Sea water | place: Canada:Atlantic | collected 2013-07
TCTACACGTAAGGAGTCGTCGGCAGCGTCAGATGTGTATAAGAGACAGGTATGAAAATTAGCGCCACCCTAAACTCCACGGGTACAAAAAGCATTTTTATGCATGCAGCAGATGCCATTCACGGCGATTTAGGCATGATAGAACAACAGGATATCGTGCTATGCCTGTCCAAAAGCGGCACCAGTGCTGAGATAAAAACACTTGTTCCACTACTAAAAAATAGAGGGAATAAGCTAATCGGTATGACAGCCAACCCTACTTCTTTCCTTGCTCAAAATGCAGATGCAATCTTGCATGTTGGCATACCAAAAGAAGCCGATCAAAATAATTTAGCGCCAACCACGAGCACCACAGCACAGCTTGTTATGGGAGATGCATTGGCCATTTGCCTTATGGAGCTTAGTGGATTCAAGGCAGAAGATTTTGCACGCTCACATCCTGGAGGTGCATTGGGTAAGGCATTAAATGTTAAGTTAGGGCACTTGCTTCAACCACACAAAAAACCAGTTGTTACACCCGATACTGCAATAAAAGCAGTTATCAGCGAGATTTCAACCAAGCTTGTTGGTGCAACAGCAGTCGTCCAAGACAATCAAGTCGTGGGCGTTATAACAGATGGAGATTTACGACGTATGATGCAATCGGCTGGTGATTTCTCATCGTTGAAAGCACAAGACATCATGGCAAAAAAACCCATTGTTTTAAACAGTGATACCCTTGCAAAAAAAGCATTAACGTTAATGCAAGAAAAAGAAATCAGTCAAATTATAGTTGTTGATGCCAATACCTATATTGGTATTGTACATATTCACGATATCCTAAACGAAGGTATTTATTAGTGTATGGATAAAAAAACCATGCCATTTCTTGATCATTTAGAAGAGTTGCGCTGGCACCTCATCCGCAGTATTTTGGCCATTGTCATTGCTGGTGGTGCTGCTTTTTTAGCTAAAGACTTTATTTTTGATGTTTTGCTGTTTGGTCCAAAAAAACAAGACTTTATAACCTATAAATGGCTTTGTAGCGCAGCACAAGCACTAGGATTTGACGAAGGTTTTTGTCTAGACGAGCTGCCTTTTAGGGTCCAAAGCAGAACTGTTGCAGGGCAATTTTCAGCACATATTTGGACGTCAATTACAGCAGGTTTCATCATCGCTTTTCCTTATGTGATATATCAGGTATGGAAATTTATCAGTCCAGGTATGCTTAAGCCGGAGCGCAGACAGGCACGCGGTTTTATCATTGTATCTTCTTTATTGTTTTTTATAGGTGTATTGTTTGGCTATTTTGTTATCACGCCGCTTTCCCTTCGCTTTTTAGGAACCTACAGTGTTAGTACCGAAATATTCAATGACTTTGATCTGAGCAGTTATACCGCATTAGTACGAGCATCTGTGCTGTCAGCAGGCTTTATTTTTGAGTTACCCATACTGGTTTACTTCCTTACTAAAATTGGTCTGATAACGCCTAGTCTGATGCGCAAATACCGTAAAATATCACTAGTGATTGTGTTGACCCTTTCAGCTATTATCACGCCACCAGATATTGCAAGCCAAATTATTGTGGCTATTCCCATCATGATTTTATATGAAGTAAGTATCTTTATTTCGAAATCTGTTTACAAACGAATCCAACGGTCACAAGAAAACTCCTAACACCAACACATGAAGCTATACGCTGAAAATATCACCAAAACCTATAGAGGCAGAAAAGTAGTAAACAACATATCGGTTACTGTAAATCAAGGTGAAATTGTTGGCTTACTAGGACCCAACGGCGCTGGAAAAACAACCTCTTTCTATATGATTGTTGGACTGATTAAGCCCTTGAGCGGTCACATTTATTTAGAGGATACAGATATTACAAAATTTCCCATGTATAAGCGTGCTCAAAGCGGCATTGGATATTTAGCACAAGAAGCATCTGTTTTTCGCAAACTTACCGTTGAGCAAAACATCAAAAGCGTTTTGGAATTGACCAAGTTGTCGAAAAAGGAACAGCATGACAAAACAGAAGCGTTATTAGAGGAATTTGGCTTAAATCATATTCGAAAAAATAGAGGGGATTTACTTTCTGGAGGTGAGCGCAGAAGAACAGAAATTGCACGAGCCCTTGCCACAGACCCAAAATTTGTACTCTTAGACGAGCCTTTTGCAGGAGTTGACCCTGTTGCCGTTGAGGATATTCAAAAAATTGTAGCCCACCTAAAAAAGCGAAATATAGGCATCCTTATCACCGATCACAATGTGCAAGAAACCTTGGCTATTACAGACCGTACTTACCTCATGTTCGAAGGGAAAATCCTAAAGACGGGAACACCAGAAGAATTGGCACAAGACGAGATGGTTCGCAAGGTATATCTAGGTCAGAACTTTGAGCTTCGCAAGAAGAAGCTTACGCTTTAAGCCGCATATATAACATTCCAAAAACAGCATAAGACAGTACCGTTAACGACAATGCTTGAGACCTAAAAATCAACAGTATAGGAATAGAAATCACTGCGAAAATCCAAAAAAAGTTTGATGGCTTTCCATTGACAAACTTCTGACTTGGAAGCATGATTTTCGATACCATTAAAACAGTAAGTAATGCTACAATAACTGTTATGATTATTGGGTTAATTTCGTAGGGAATAAAGGGAATTCCTATAACAAACAAAGCAAAAGCTGGGGTTGGCATCCCTTGAAAATCCAATTGACTTGAGGGGGTTATGTTAAAGCGTGCTAGTCTGTAAATTGATGCAAGCGTAACTACAAATGCTAAGAGCGATAGCGGCACCAACTCATATGGCAAAAAGTCACTTAAATACTTATGCATAAAATACCCTGGAACTACTCCGAAGGAAATAACATCACATAGCGAATCGAGTTGCTTGCCAATTTCAGAAGAAACCCTAAAAGCCCTTGCTACTAATCCGTCTATACTATCTAGAAAAACGCCTATCAATACCCACATAAGTGTTTTTTCGTAATTATTCTCGAACAAAGAAATCAAGGCCATACAACCAGAAAAGCCGTTGAGCAGCGTAAGTGTGTTTGGTAAAAATCTGATAATATTCATCAGTTAACGTTTTGGTTAAGCAATACAAACCTACACAAAATTGTACATTAGCAAAATGCCTGTAAAAATCATTCTATCATTGTTGTTTGGTGTGTTGCTGGGCCTCTCTTGGCCAACAGCGGGATTCACTCCCTTACTTTTTGTTGCATTGGTGCCCTTGTTGTGGCTCATTGAGAGCACAAAAAATGATAGGTTTTGGGTTTTTTCGTCACGTGTTTTTTTAGGATTTTTTGTTTGGAATGCCATTACTACGTGGTGGCTTTGGAATGCCACCGTTTTTGGGATGTTCTTTGCTATGATTGTCAATTCGACTTTGATGACGTTGGTCGTATTGCTGTGGCACCGTGTAGATAGAAAATTGGGTAGAAAAGCAGGGGTTATCTTTTTACCCCTTGCATGGATTTGCTTTGAAAAACTACATTTGAATTGGGGCTTTTCTTGGCCTTGGTTAAACCTTGGTAATGGCTTTGCATCCAATCCTCATTGGATCCAATGGTATGAATATACTGGTGTTTTTGGCGGCACCCTATGGATTTGGATGGTTAACATCTCATTATATCATGCGATCAAGCATTATTTAGTTAACAAAAAGCTAAGCAAACAATTGATTAGACCACTTGCGCTAATTTTTATTCCACTTGGCTTATCGTTTTTTATCAAAAACCAATTTGAGCAAAAAACAGAAGAAACGCTTATAATAACAGTAGTACAGCCCAATATTGATCCCTACACAGAAAAATATGACCAGACAAACCAAGAGCAATACGAATTTTTGTTAGAGCAAATCGGGTCTGAATTAAGCAAAAATCCGGATGTAATCATAACGCCAGAAACCTATTTTTCAGAAGGTGCAGGTACAAATTTGTCGTATATCGAAGAAAGTAAGCTTTACCAAGACTTACTTAATTACGCAAACAGCAATAATACCCAACTATTAAACGGCATACAGTTTTATAAGACTTATGCGGAGAAAGACCGAACCAAAACAGCAAACAGGCTTAATAATGGGGTTTGGGCGGATTTTTATAACTCGGCATTTCTAACAGACTCCACTGGGGTTCAAATTTATCACAAATCCAAACTGGTCGTGGGAGTTGAAACCCTACCCTTTAGAGATATCGTCGAGCCTCTTATGGGCAATGTCATGCTCGATTTTGGCGGCACTGTTTTAACAAGAGCTACTCAAGAGGAGCGAGAGGCTTTCCCCTTGTACAACGATATTAAAATCAGCCCCGTAATTTGCTATGAATCTGTGTATGGTGAATTTGTAACGGGATATGTTAGAAATGGTGCAGAGGTTTTGGCCATCATGACAAACGATGCTTGGTGGGGCGATACAGCCGGACACAAACAACATATGGCATACGCAAGCTTGCGCGCTATTGAAACGCGAAGAACTGTCGTAAGATCGGCTAATACAGGAATTTCTGGATTCATCACGCCACTAGGTGAGGTAACCGCAAAACTAGTATACAACACAAAAGGTGTATTAACAGCAGCAGTGTACCCACAAAGCGATATCACGATATATGTACGCTATGGAGATTATATATTCAGGCTTGGTGGTTTTGTGGCTGGGCTGATGCTACTCTTCTCATTTTCACGTAGAAAAAATTAAACTATATTGAAAATGAGTGATTTACATTAAATAAAGCTGAGGCACATTACTTAAATGTGTACTTTTGTAATGTATTGCTACGATTATGAAAATTTACACCAAAACTGGCGACAAGGGAGACACCTCTCTAATTGGAGGCTATCGTGTCTCAAAAAGCGACCTTAGAATTGAATCCTACGGCACCGTAGATGAATTAAATTCTTGGCTGGGTTTGATTGTAGAATTCCTCCCACAAGAACGTATTGATGAAGTACAAAGCATTCAAAGTTTGTTATTTTCTATGGGAGCGCAACTGGCAAGCAAGTCCAAAGAACAAAAAAGACCTTTTCCAGAAGTAAGTACAGCTGATATAAAAGCACTGGAAACGCATATTGACGAATACGAAGAACTACTACCGAGAATGACACATTTTATTCTTCCTGGGGGCAATAAGGGTGCGGCACATGCACACATTGCACGTTGCGTTTGCCGCAGGGCTGAACGTATTGTAGTTCAATTGAGCCGTATAGATTTTGTAGACGACAAAGTACTGGTTTATTTAAACCGATTATCAGACTATCTTTTTTGTTTGGCAAGAGCTTTAGCCATCTGGGACGGCAAGGATGAAATCAAGTGGATTCCAAGTAAGTAAGTTTTTATTTGCATAAATGCAATAAAAATTTATTTTTGCAACTCCTTAAAAAGCAACTTCATGTACTGGACTTTAGAACTCGCATCCTATTTAAGTGACGCCCCTTGGCCGGCAAATAAAGACGAACTTATCGATTATGCCATTAGAACTGGTGCTCCTCTAGAAGTAGTAGAGAATCTCCAATCCATTGAGGATGAGGGAGAAATCTATGAATCCATCCAAGAAATTTGGCCTGATTATCCTACAGACGAAGATTATCTTTGGAACGAGGACGAATACTAATTATTCGATTTTCCCTTCGCTTTTTTTGCTTACTTTTGATTTCCTATATTCTTCTATATGAGCGTGCTTAGTGGTATTCTTAAAACATTTGTTGGCGACAAGGCCAAAAAAGACCTAAAAGGTTTGTATCCCTTGGTAGATAAAATTCATCAAGCCACAGCAGCATTAGATGGCTTAACAAACGACCAACTACGCGATCAAACAAATACGTTCAAAAAAGAAATTGCAGAAATTCGCAAACCGCTTTTTGACAAGATAGACGCACTAAAGACTACAATTGAACAAACCATTGATGTTGACGAAAAAGAAACCCACTACAACGAAATTGACAACCTTACAAAGCAGGCGCATGAAGAAGTAGCGCGTTACTTAGACAATATACTCCCACAAGCATTTGCTGTTGTAAAAGAAACAGCCAAACGATTTAAAGAAAACGAATATTTAGAAGTCACGGCAAGCCCGTTTGACCGAAGCATATCTGCAACCAAGTCAAACGTCAAAATCAAAGGCGACACAGCCATTTGGGCTAATGCATGGGATGCTGCCGGAAAGTCCGTTACTTGGGACATGGTACACTACGATGTTCAGTTGATCGGTGGGATAGTGTTGCATCAAGGTAAAATTGCCGAAATGCAAACAGGTGAAGGAAAAACGCTGGTAGCTACCCTACCTGTTTACCTAAATGCCTTGTCAGAATCAGGTGTGCATTTGGTGACCGTAAATGATTATTTGGCCAAAAGAGATAGCGCTTGGATGGCGCCTATTTTTGAGTTTCATGGTATGTCGGTAGACTGTATTGATTACCACAAACCCAACTCAGAAGCAAGGCGAAATGCTTACAAGGCAGATATCACCTATGGCACCAACAATGAATTTGGCTTTGATTATCTGCGCGACAACATGGCGCATTCCATGGATGATCTCGTGCAACGCCCACACAACTACGCCATTGTTGATGAGGTGGATTCCGTTCTGGTTGATGATGCGCGAACACCCTTGATTATATCGGGTCCTGTGCCAGATGGTGACAGACACGAATTTGATGCCCTGAAACCCAAAATATCCACTTTGGTTTCGCAGCAACGCCAGCACCTAACAACGGTACTTGCACAAGCAAAAAAACTGATTAGCGAGGGAGATGCCAAAGAAGGGGGTTTCCTATTGTTACGTGTATACAGGGGGCTGCCTAAAAACAAAGCTTTAATTAAGTTTTTAAGTCAAGAAGGTATCCGTCAATTATTGCAAAAAACAGAAGGGTTCTATATGCAAGATAACAATCGAGAAATGCCCAAAGTAGATGCCGATTTGTTGTTTGTTATTGATGAAAAAAACAACCAAATTGAACTTACGGACAAGGGAGTTGAGCAACTTTCTAAAGATGGAGACGATGCTGATTTCTTTGTGTTGCCCGACCTTGGAAGTGCTATTCTAAGCATCGAACAACAAGAAAAATCACCCGAAGAAGAAGCCAAAGAAAAAGAAGCGCTTTTCAAGGAATACAGCATCAAGAGTGAGCGTATTCACAGCATGAATCAATTGCTAAAGGCCTATACCCTATTTGAAAAGGATGTAGCCTACGTGGTCATGGAAAACCAAGTGAAGATTGTCGATGAACAAACAGGACGTATCATGGACGGTCGTCGCTATTCTGATGGTTTACACCAAGCCATTGAAGCAAAAGAAAATGTAAAGATCGAGGCAGCAACCCAAACCTTTGCCACCATTACACTACAAAACTACTTCCGTATGTACCGTAAGCTATCTGGAATGACAGGTACTGCGATAACGGAAGCAGGTGAATTTTGGGAAATATACAAGTTGGATGTTATTGAAATCCCAACCAACAGACCCATTGCAAGAAAAGATGAAAATGACCTCATCTACAAGACAAAGCGTGAAAAATATAATGCCGTTATTGACCATGTAACAGCACTTTCACAAGCTGGACGACCAGTACTTATCGGTACCACTTCTGTTGAAATTTCTGAACTGTTAAGCCGAATGTTGAACATTCGAAAAGTAGCGCATAACGTACTTAACGCCAAGCTCCACAAAAAGGAAGCTGATGTAGTCGCCGAAGCTGGAAATGCTGGTGTGGTTACCATAGCCACCAACATGGCTGGACGGGGAACAGATATTAAAATAAACGATGAAGTTAAAGCGGCTGGTGGTCTTGCCATCGTCGGAACAGAACGTCACGATTCAAGACGTGTCGACCGACAGTTGCGCGGACGTGCAGGGCGACAAGGAGATCCGGGAAGCACGCAGTTCTATGTATCGCTAGAAGATAACTTAATGCGATTATTTGGTTCGGAACGCATATCCAAAATGATGGATCGTATGGGCCACAAAGAAGGTGAAGTGATTCAAGCGGGTATGATGACACGATCTATTGAGCGTGCCCAAAAGAAAGTTGAAGAAAACAACTTCGGTATTCGAAAGCGTTTGCTGGAGTATGATGATGTGATGAACGCCCAACGCGAGGTAATTTACAAACGACGCTACAATGCCCTTAATGGTGAGCGTTTACAGGTTGACATTGCCAATATGCTTTATGATACTTGTGATCAGATATGTTCTGTTAACCTAGCAAATAAAGACTACAAACAATTTGAGTTTGAACTGATTCGTCTGTTTTCACTTACCAGCCCAATCAGTGCGGAGAATTTTGAAAACCAAAACGAAACAGAACTCACAGAAAAAATATACCAAGCAGCATTAGCCCATTATCAACAAAAGATGGAGGAAAATGCAGCACGTGTTTTCCCAGTGGTTAAGGATGTTTACAAAAACCCGAGTAATACGTTTAAACGTATTGTAGTGCCCTTCACAGACGGGATTAAAACACTAAACGTAGTGAGCGATCTAGAAAAGTCTTTTGAAAGCGAAGGCAAGAATCTAATTCGCGACTTTGAGAAAAACATAAGTCTGGCCATTATTGATGAATCGTGGAAAGACCATTTACGTAAAATGGACGAATTAAAGCAGTCTGTTCAGCTTGCCGTACACGAACAAAAAGACCCGTTGCTTATCTATAAGTTTGAGTCTTTTGAGCTATTTAGTGTCTTTATGGATGTCGTAAACCGAGATATTATTTCGTTTTTATTCAAAGGGGCATTACCAACACAAGACGCCAGCAACATTCGAGAAGCTAGGAGTGCTCGCCGCAAAGAACGCGTGAACATCTCAAAGGAAGAAGTGTTAAACCAAGACCAACAGGCCATGCGTCAAGCTTCTCAACAATCTGGAAGACCCACTGCTGAAAGACAAGAAACCATAGTGCGTGAACGCCCAAAAATTGGACGTAATGAGCGCGTGGATATTCAGCATATAGTTAGCGGAGAGAAGAAGACAGTAAAGTTTAAACAAGCAGAACCTCTACTCGACAAAGGGGAATGGGTGCTTATTCAAGACAGTTAAAATGGTTGTCTTAGTTGCGCCAATCCATCCTTTTAGAGGCGGTATTGCAGACACCACTGCTGCATTTGCGCAAAGCCTTATCCAACAGGGCGAAGAAGTATGTGTCATTTCCTTCACAACGCTATATCCAAAGTTATTATTTCCAGGAAAAACCCAGTACACAACAGATCAAAAGGAGCTCGATTTTGCTACCATAAGTACGATCAATTCCCTAAATCCGTTTAGTTGGTTACGGACAACTAAGCATATCAAATCGCTAAAACCGAAGTTGGTCGTTTTCCGTTATTGGACCCCTTGGTTGGCGATGTGTTACGCTGCAATCGCAAAAAATATTAACATAAAAAAAGTGGCTTGGGTCGACAATGCCTTACCGCACGAACGTAAAACAGCTGACAAATTTCTCCTCAATACATTTTTAGGAAGTGTAGACGAGATCTTGTGCATGTCATCTTCCGTATCAAAGGAACTTAAAAAACATACTCAAAAAAACATAACCACTTGTTTTCATCCCGTTGACATTGATCTTCCAGCGCCGATTTCACAAGAAGTTGCCAAAGAAAAATTGGCCCTAGACCCCAGCTTGGAGTACCTGTTGTTTTTTGGCTTAATACGTCCCTACAAAGGGCTGGATTTACTGATAAAGTCATTGCCACAATTGCGACAAAACAAACCCAATGCAAGACTTTTGGTCGTTGGTGAACCCTACGAGCCCATGCGTAAATACCGTGAATTGTTGGCATCGCTTAAGGTAGATGATATGGTGTTTTTCCACGATCGCTTTGTGCCGACGGCGCAAATCCCATTCTGGTTTGGTGCCTGTGATTGGGTTGTCCAACCCTATAAATCAGCAACACAAAGTGGTATTACCCCAATGGCCATTCACTATGCCAAACCAAGTATAGTAACCCATGTAGGCAGCTTATCCGATGGCATTACAGCCAAAACAGGGCTTGTTTGTGAACCCAACCCTACGGCCCTATCTCAAACTATAACAAAGGCATTGACAGAAAAAAAACAGTTTAGTGATGTAAGAGCTTACAAATCGCTTCAAGAAAAGAGAAGCTGGACTGCTTTTTGCAAGGACTTTATCAATACATATATAAAAACATAAACATATGCCTGCTGCTTATCTATCATTAATTGCCGCATTTCAATTGCTGTCATGTTCTTTTTCAGCACCAAAACCTATTGACAACGCCAAGGCAGTAGCTACAAGTGAATACACCCTATCTCAAGGGCACGAAGTTGCCTATTTTGCTTCAGGATGCTTCTGGTGTGTCGAAGCCGTCTTTGAGCAAGTAACAGGCGTACACGAGGCCATTTCTGGTTATGCAGGGGGAAACACCAAAAACCCTACCTACAATCAGGTAGTCACAGGAAGAACAGGACATGCAGAGACTACAAAAGTAATTTATGACAAAGAGGTCGTATCGTTTGAAACCTTAGTAACGGTATTTTTTGGTTCGCATGACCCCACTACCCTTAACCGCCAAGGTCCAGACCGGGGAACACATTACCGTTCCATAGCTTTTTACGAAACAGCAGAGGAAAAAGAAATCATCGAAAAAATAATTGAAAAATTAACGGCTGCCAAACGCTATTCCGATCCCATTGTTACTGAAGTAAAGAAGTACGATGTGTTTTACCAAGCCGAGGACTACCATCAAGATTACGAAAAAAACAACCCTAACAATCCCTACATAAGAGCTGTGTCCAAACCGCGGGTGAGCGCCTTTTTACAGAACTACCCCGAATTGATTAAATCGGATTTGGAATAAAGCGCAAGTACAGCTGTCTCTTATACACATCTCCGAGCCCACGAGACCGAGGCTGATCTCGT